>MDSW01183082.1_pt1 | contig 11107 bp, 8 predicted proteins | sample 811171 | NCBI WGS metagenome assembly MDSW01 (sample SAMN05326641, study PRJNA326480) | marine metagenome | isolation source: seawater | place: Atlantic Ocean: North West | collected 2012 | reverse complement strand
GTAGATTCAATATGTTATCCTGAAGGAAAATTTAACAAAAAAACGATTCATATTGCTAATGCGCTTGGGTATAAAAATCAATATTCATCATTGCCTGGTTTTTTTCATGACAATTTTGAAGGTGGTATTATTAAAAGAAGTTTGGTGCAGTTTTGCAAAGAAAATGAATTTCAAGCTGTATTAAAGGGTGGGGATCATATTTTAGGAATTTGGTATAAGTTAAAACATTTTAGTCGATGAGGATTTGTTTAGTTTCATCTTCTTTCTATCCAGCAACTTTTTATGGAGGGCCAATTTCTGCTACTTGGGATTTATCAAGACAGATATCCGCTAGAGGTATTGAGCTGTATGTTTCTACTACTAATGCAAATGGTAGTATTAAATTAAATATTGATACAAATAAGTTTGTTAAGCAAGAAGATAATTTTTTTGTAAAGTACTATAATGAACAGTTTATCAACAGATTCTCATTATCTTTTATATTTGGTATTTGGACCGACATCAAAAAAGCAGATGCGGTCTATATTCAGTATATTTTTCATTATACTGTTTTATTTTCTTTGTTGTTTAGTATCTTGCAAAGTAAGCAGATTATTGTTTGTCCAAGGGGAAGTTTTTCTAAATTTACATTATCGTACAGATTATCATTTATAAAATCAATTTGGTTGAGATTATGTATCAAACCTTTTTGTAAATATATTCTTTGGCATGCATCTTCTTATCTAGAAGAAAGAGATATCAAAAGAAGTTTTTCTGAAGCTAAAGTAGAAATCATTAATGATGGTGTAGATTTTCTAACTTTTCAAAAATTTAAAGTATATGATAAATATGCATTATTAGAAAAGTATACAAATTTTAAATTTAAAAAAGTTTCAAACATCTTTTTTTCGATGGGTAGGTTACATAGCATAAAGTGTTTTGACGTATTAATTGATGCCTTTTCGCTGTTTATTAATAAGGATAAAGATGCTAAATTAATTATTGCCGGAGCGGATGATGGGGAATTTGAAAAATTAAATCAACAGATTAGTAATCTAAAACTACAAGACTCTATTTTTTTAATTGGATTTGTTGGATTTGAAGATAAAAACATCCTCTTAAATAATTGTGATTATTTTACTTTAGCATCTGAATTTGAAAGTTTTGGAATTGCTATAGTTGAAGCATTATCATGTGGAAAACCAATAGTATTATCAAATAAAACACCTTGGAAAAGTTTGGAAAAGAATAAATGTGGTATTTTAGTTGAAAATGATAAGAATAGTTTTTCTAATGCATTTGAAAAAATTATTTATGAGGAATATGATAGTGAATTGATCAAAGACTTTATTAAAACAAATTATGATTGGGGTGTTATTACGGATCGATTTTTAGACAGTATTAAGACAGTTAGATGTATATTTTAGGAATTAATGCATATCATGGAGATTCTTCGGCTTGTTTATTGAAAGATGGGAAGGTTGTTTGTGCAATTGAGGAAGAACGTATTAGGCGTATCAAGCATTGGGCTGGGTTCCCTTCAGAGGCTATAAAATCTTGTTTGAAAGATGAAAACATTACGATAGATCAGATTGATTATATTACAATATCAAGAAATCCGCGTGCTAATTTTTATAAGAAAATATTCTATTCATTAAAACATAAGATTAGTATTTCTGTAATTTGGAATAGATTAATAAATTTAAAGAAAGTCAATTCAGTAAAAGATGATTTGGCAAGCTTGTTTCAGGTCCCAGTATCTTCTATTAATGCTGAAGTACATAATATTGAACACCATAGAAGCCATATTGCATCATCTTTCTTTGCATCTTCTTTTAAGAAATCTGCTATTTTATCAATTGATGGTTTTGGAGATTTTACCTCTACAATGACTGCTATTGGTAAGGGGAATAAGTTTAGCGTCTTAAAAGAAGTAAATTATCCTTGTTCTTTAGGTGTTTTTTATACTGCTGTAACACAATTTTTAGGATTTCCGAACTATGGTGATGAGTATAAAGTTATGGGATTAGCACCTTATGGGAAACCAATATATCTAAAGGATTTAGAGAAAATGATTAAACTTACAGATGATGGTTTTTTTAAGTTAAATAGGAGGTACTTTAATCATTTTAAAGAAGGTGTTAAAATGGAGTGGGATGGAGATAGTCCAATTATTGAATCATTATTTACTAAAAATTGGGAGGATCTATTTGGAAAATCAAGAGCAAAAGATGATAAATTAGAAAAAAGGCATATTAATTTAGCAACCTCTGCTCAAAAGCTTACAGAAAAAGTTATTTTTCATATGTTAAATCATTTGCAAAAAGAAACGGGGTGTGATAACATTTGCATTACTGGAGGTGTCGCTCAGAATTCTGTGGTAAATGGAAAAATTTTAGAGAATACTTCTTTTAAACGTATTTATATTCCTTCAGCGGGACACGATGCCGGAACCTCAATAGGTTCCTCGTTGTATCTCTATAATCAAATATTAGGATATGATAGGATTCCAGAAATTAGATCTGCTTATTTTGGTAGAAAGTTTAATAATCAGGAGGTTATAAAAGTTTTAGATAAAGAAGATGTAAAGTATCGTGTTTTAAGTGATAAAGATTTATTTGAGATTGTTTCAGAGAGTTTGGTCAATGGAGGGGTTATAGGATGGTTTCAAGGGAGAGCTGAATTTGGTCCTAGAGCATTAGGGCATAGATCTATTCTTGTTGATCCTAGAAGAGAAGATGCTAAAGATTTATTAAATAAGAAAATTAAAATGAGAGAGAGTTTTAGACCATTTGCTCCTTCAATTTTAAAAGAAGCTATTTCTGAATATTTTGTTCAAAATGATGAAGTACCTTTTATGGAGAAGGTTTTTGATATTAGAAAAGATAAATGTATAGAGATTCCTGCAGTTACTCATATTGATGGGACAGGTAGATTACAATCAGTTGATAAGGATGTATCACCAAGATTTTATCAATTAATCTCTAAGTTTGCAGAAAAGACTGGAGTTCCTATTTTGTTAAATACGTCTTTTAATGAGAATGAACCTATTGTAAATCAACCTATTGAGGCATTAGAGTGTTTTTTAAGAACAAAGATGGATATTTTAGTAATAGAAAATGTAATTATTGAGAGATAATGTTAGAAACAACATTTTATGATAATACTCCTTTTTACTATGGATATTCTTCCAAAGAAGAACTAATTGCTAATATGAACCCTCTTTTAAAAGAGTTAATAGTGCAAAATTCAGGAAAAATATTTTGCGATATAGGTTGTGGTTGTGGTAGAAATCTTTTATATGCATCTAGTTTTGCATCAAGATTAATTGGGGTAGATTTAAGCATTGAATCTTTAGCTTTTGCAAAAGATTTCGTAAAAAGTAATAATTTGGAGTTAAAACAGGGTGATAATTTAGATATACCCCTTGATTCTGACTTTGCTGATGTGGTTATTAGTGATGGTGTTTGTCATCATACTGGTGATGCATTCAAGGCATTTTCTGAATGTATACGGATTTTAAAACCATCAGGCAAGCTTTATTTAGCAGTATATAAGAAATTTAGATACTATCCTTTTTTTTATCATTTAATAGGTGGGTTGTTTAGAGTGCTTAATAAGTTTAAAATAGGCAATTATATTATTGATAATGTGTTTGTTAAGTTGCATTGCTTGATGTATAAGTTGTTTAAGAAACAAAAGCTTACGATTATAGAAACGCGTAATATTTTCTATGATTATTTTATTACACCAGTTGCAACCTTTCATTCTAAAAGTGATGTTAATTCTTGGTGTAATGATAATTATTGCAGGGTAATTAATTATTCTAGAACATCAGGGAACTGTCATGTTTTTATTATAGAAAAGAATGTTACAAAATCCTAGAATATCAATTATTACTGTTGCTTTCAATAGTGTTAAAACGATTAAGGATACTATATATAGCATAATATCTCAAGATTATAATAACATAGAATATTTAATTATTGATGGTGGATCGACAGATGGAACTATTGATATAGTTAATCAATATTCTAACGATATACAATATGTTATTTCTGAGCCAGATAATGGGATTTATGATGCAATGAATAAGGGAATTAAGGCTGCTACTGGTGATATTATAGGCATATTAAATTCAGATGATTTTTATTCTAATAATCAGGTTATTTCAAATGTAGTTAAGATGTTTAGTACTTCTAGATGTGATTGTCTTTATGGAGATCTAGTATATATAAAACCAAGAAATCTAAAAAAAGTTGTAAGATATTGGAAATCAGGATTTTTTAGTATTTCTAAACTAGAAAATGGTTGGATGTTACCACATCCAACATTTTTTGTTCAAAAAAGAATATATGATAAATATGGTCTTTATAATATAAATCTTAAGACCGCAGCTGATTATGAAATGATATTACGTTTATTATATAAAAACAGATTGAAGGTAGCATATATTCCAGAAGTTATGGTAAAAATGAGGCTTGGAGGTGAGAGTAATAAATCTTTCTGGAATAGATTAAGGGCAAATAAAGAAGATAGTTTAGCTTGGAAGCAGAATAAGTTAAATAAACCAATATTTATTAGATTTACAAAACCTTTACAAAAGTTAAAACAATTTTTTTTAAAACCATAATATAATTGAAAGTTCTCATTGTAGATAATCAAGATTCTTTTACGTATAACTTAAAGCATTATATTCATCAATTATGTGATCATGTTGATGTTATTAGACATACTCAATTGCAGATAGAGGATGTAGAAATGTATAATAAGATCTTGTTTTCACCAGGACCGGGATTGCCAAAGGAATACCCAATTTTAAATGATATTTTAAGTGAATATGCTAGATATAAATCAATTTTAGGTGTTTGTTTAGGTCAGCAGGCAATTGCTGATTTTTATGGATGTAAAATGGATAATCTTGCTGATCCAATGCATGGAGTTGTCTCTGTTGTTAATCATCTGAAAAATTGTAGTTTATATAAGGATATACCTGTTTCTTTTAAGGTAGGTCATTATCACTCGTGGGTTGTTTCGGCTAATAATTTCTCCAAAGAGTTAGAAATAACCTCTTTAAATGAAAGTAGCTTGATAATGTCAATAAAACATAAGAGATATGATGTTAAAGGAGTACAATTTCATCCGGAATCCATTTTGTCAGAAAATGGATTGCGGTTGATTGAGAATTGGCTGTTTAATTAGTTGTAATCTGGCGTCAACCAATCTTTTTTCTTTTCGTATTTTAAATCCCTTAATGCGGCAGCCTTTACTCTGATTGTTAGAGTATAGCTTTGATGATATCCTAATGGTATCCAGTTGAATAGCATTTCCCAGCAATGTAAATCTCTGTAGATATCTACGGATGAATAAGTAAGTTTTTTTTCATCAAAATCATAGCCTGAGCGAAAGCCGATTTTCCAGTTTTTAGTAATTTTAAGATTTCCTGAGAATGATAAGGATTGTATGGTATCTGCAACAGCAGCAATATTCTGACCTTTATTATAGGTTAATAAATAATTTGCATTTAAATTCCATGGGATATCATAGAAATCTTTATTTTTTTCTTGACTATTCTCATTTTTTTTAGAATTAAAACTTTCATTATTTATATTTAAACCAATTGAAGTGGTAAACGATTTTAATCTTGCAAGTCTTTTATTTTCAGAAAGTTCAAATCGATTTATTCTATTAGTTCTATTTGTATTTGTAATATAAGGGTCGTAATCACTAGAAAAGGTGATGTCAAATATATTAAGCAATCTTGTTCTCGCATTTAATTTGATATTGCTCAAATTTAGAGAGTCAGAGAAAATATTATAAGAGCTACTTATACCAATATTTTCAATTAATTTTATCTTTTTAAAAGTCTTGATGGTATCTTTTTTACTTTTGATCTTCATTTCTAGAATGTTTCCTAAGCTAAAATTGATATTGCCATTTTTGTTTTTTGATGGACTTCCGTAAATGCCATTTTCCATGATGGAATAGGTTTCTGTATTTCCTAGAGTGTCAGATTGAACAGTTTTATAGTAGCCGTATTTTTCATTTGAAAAATCAGGTTGGTAACTCAAAGTAATTCTAGGTGTAATTACATGTCTTATTGCTGAAACTTTACCTTTTTTAAATTCTACCAATCCATATAGTTTTGTATTTAAACCTGTTGAAAAATTATAATCATGTCCTCTAGTGAAAGTATTTATTGTATCACTTTTTAAAGATGCTTCATTTGCGTTCCAAGTTTTTTTAATTTGATTTAAGTACCACCTTTCGGTAAGATTAAAACTTGGAGTTAAATTGAAATGTTTGAGTACTTTTATTGAGGTGTTGATAGGAATGTTATGAATCATTCCATTCTTAAATCTTGATAGAGATTTTTTTGTAAATAATAATGAATCATTAGTGGATATGGTGTTTTGCGTATTTACTGTATATTTAACTGAAATTTTGTCATACCATTGGGTTTTTACTGAATTTCCAATTGCCTTAAATGGATAAATTCTTTTTGAGTTAAGAGAAATGTTAGGAAGAGTTAGACTTATATTGTTAGTTGATATGTTTTGACTGTGCCTCAAGCTTAGGTTTAGATTATTAAAAAAGCCATCACTCCATGATCTAGATAAGTTGATGTTTGACGACATAGTATTTTTTAGATAGTCACTATCGTCATAGGAATTGTTTCGGTGATAGGTACTACTTCCAGCTTCTACATTTGCGGAGAAAGTTAGTGAAGGATTTGCTTTTTGATCTTGTTTATGAGACCATTTAATATGAAAATCTTTTTTTTCACTATAGTCAGGAAATCCTTTGTAACTATTTTTGATATTGCCGTAACTAAGGTTAAAACTCCCATTGTATTTATATCTATTACTATAACGAAGTAGCGATTTTAAATTCCAGCTTCCTTGAGTGTATATATCACTCTTTATAGATAAGTCCATTTTGTCATTTAAAGTTAAATAATATCCCCCATCTTTTAAAAAGAAGCCCATGTTAGCAGATTCTCCATAAGAAGGAATAATAAGACCAGAACTTTTTTTCTCATTATTTGGAAAATATCCAAAAGGAAAAATTAAAGGAGTGGGAATTCTAAAAAGCGTAAGATATGCAGGTCCTGTAATAATTTTTTTTCCGCTGATTATTTTAATTTTATTTGCTCTTATTGAGAAATGTGGTTTCTCAGCATCACAAGTAGTGTAGTCACCTTTGTGGAGGTAAAAAATATTGTTATCGACTTTTTTAACAGTTTTTCCTAATATGTATCCTTCTCCCTCTTTTGTTGTAATCTTTTTGACTCTACATTTTTTAGTTTTGAAATTGTAAGTCATTTCTTCAGCTTTAAAACTAGCTTTTTCCTCAGTAAATATAGGTATCCCTATTTTATTTCCTGTTGAGTCAGTTGTAAAGCTAGCGTAAATGGTGTTTTTATTTCTATCAATTTCAATGTATGATGCGGAGATAGTTGTATTTTGATATTCAATTTTTGCTTTTCCATATAGAAAGGCTTTTTTTCCATCAATGCTTAATATTAGGGAGTCTTGAGCAGATTGTTTTATTTCATCATCAAAAAAGTTATTTTGAATTTGTGTTGAATCTATATTTAAAGAAATAGTATCAGCGATAGATTTATTAAAATTTCCTGTTAATAAGAATATAAATAGAAATAATGTTTGTTTTTTAAAGTTCAATCTTAGTATTATATTTGTGACAATTGCTACAATAAAAGAATCGTGTCAAAATTAATTAAATTATACTATATAATTTTAACTAACGTAAGATGTATTTTTTTATTCTTTTTTTTATTATCCATAAGTTCACTGGTAGATGCTCAGAGTATTACGCAAAATAAGCTAAAAACTATTGTAATTGATCCTGGGCATGGAGGCAAGGATCCTGGTACTATGGGTACTAAAAGGTATAATAAATACGAAAAAGATATTGCATTGTCTGTTTCGTTAATTTTGGGCGAATATATCTCTAATGCATTTCCTGATATTGATGTTGTATACACTAGGAAAAAAGATGAGTTTCTTGAATTAAACGAACGAACTGAGATAGCAAATAATTTAAAGGCTGATTTATTTATTTCAATTCATTGTGACGGTTTTACTAATGCAAACGCATCCGGTGCAAGCGTATTTGTGATGGGAATGAGTAAGTTAAAAGCTAATTTAGATGTTGCGATGAGAGAAAATGCTGCTATATATTTAGAAGATAATTATCAACAAAAATATGACGGTTTTGATCCAAAGTCTATTGAGAGTTATATAGTTTTTAATTTAATGCAGAATACTTATCTTGAACAAAGTTTACAATTAGCTGAAGAAATAGATGTAGAATTTTCTACAAGAGCTAACAGAAAAAGTAGGGGGGTAAAACAAGCGCCTTTTTATGTGATTAGTAGAACTAACATGCCATCTGTACTTGTTGAATGTGGTTTCTTGACTAATCCAAAAGAAGAAGATTTTTTGCAATCTGATATTGGACAAGATTATATTGCTTCTGCAATTTTCAGAGCTTTTAGAAGTTATAAAGTAAGCTTAGAGAATGTTGATGATTTATTGCTGAAAAATGAATTGGATCATACTATATTTTCAGAAAAAAATAGTGTGATCCAAAAAAAAAATGTAAACACAGAAAATAATGAGGTAGTTTTTAAGGTTCAGATTGGTACTTACTTAAAATCAATGAAAGGCGATAATTTATTTATTGAGGTGAAAGCACAGGAAGAGTTGATAGATAACGTTTTTAAATATTATGTAGGTGCTGAGTATAAAAAAAGTAATGCAGATAATATAAAAAATAAAATGCTTAATCTTGGTTTTGCCGGGGCTTTTGTAGTAGCTTTTTATAAAGATAGAAGGATTTCTATGCAAGAAGCCTTAGATTTGCAAGCGAAAACACAAAGCAATGAATAAAGAATTAAAAATAGGTTTTGTTACAATATTAGCAATTGTAGTATTATTTTTTGGTGTAAATTATCTTAAAGGGTTAAATGTGTTTAATTCAAGTAGAAACTTTTACTCAAAATATGACAACATTATGGGGCTGAAAGTTGGGAGTTCTGTTTTTTTGAATGGATATCAGGTAGGTATGGTTTCTCATGTTAATTTATTAGCAAATGAAGATAAAAAATTATTAGTGACAGTGAGTGTTGACAAAGATTTTGATATTCCTCAAAATACAATCTGCAGGATAGTAAATCAAGATTTGATGGGAACAAAAAGTATTAGTTTAGAGTTGGGAGATGATACTGTTTTTGCAAAATCAGGAGATACTTTAATTAGTGGTGTAGAAGGGTCATTACAAGAGGAAGTAAGTGCACAAATATTGCCTCTTAAGATTAAAACAGAGGATTTAATTGGTTCGATTGATTCTGTAATGACAATTATTACCGCTGTACTTAATAAAGATGCAAGAGAAACTTTAAGTAATAGTTTACAATCATTAGATCAAACTTTTGCATTGATGTCAGAAACAATGATTAAGGTAGATGAGATTGTAGATCAGAATGATGATAGAATATCAAGTATTATTAGAAATTTAGAGGCAAATAATAATGAGATAACAAATATTTTGCAGAGTTTTGCTAATATTTCAGATGATATTGCTAAATCAAATATTAAAAAATTACTGACTAGCTTAAGTGAAGCTTCTAAGAAAATAAATGATGCTGAAGGTAGTTTGGGCATGCTCATTAATGATAAAGATTTGTATCTAAATTTAGATAAGTCATCAAAAGAGCTAGAGGAGCTTATTAGAGATATTAAAGAAAATCCAAAAAGATATGTTAGTTTCTCAATTATTGGCGGAAATATTCCATATCAAAAGAAATAAAAAATGGAACAATCTAATCTAATTTTTTCATGTATTTTATTCCTTTCATTAGGTTTTTTTACATATAATTTTTCTAGAATAGTTAGGAATATCAGATTAGGGAAGTCAAAAAATAGATTTGATCAGCCATTAAAGCGTACTAAGATATTATTAAAGATAGCTTTTGGTCAGACTAAGTTGTTTGCACGTCCTGCATCAGGAGTTCTACATGCATTGGTGTATTGGGGATTTTTAGTCATTACTATTGGAACAGTAGAAATGATGGTAGATGGTGTTTTTGGTTTGGATAGATCATTTGGTATATTGGGTTTCTTTTATGATTTGGCTACCGCATCAGGAGAAATTATGGCCGTATTGGTTTTAGTCTCTTGTCTTTTGTTTATGTTTAGAAGATTATTTTTAAAGATTAAGCGATTTTCTGGTAAAGAGATGAAAAAATCATCTTCAATTGATGCAATTGTGGCTTTGGTAATTATTGTCTTCTTGATGGTTTCATTAATTACTATGAATATTGGATATATTGGTATTCATCCTGAAAGTTATTTAGGCTCTTTCCCTATAAGTAATTTCTTGCTTCCTTATTTTGATACTTGGAATTTACATTTGTTTCATGATATTAGTTGGTGGGCACATATAATGCTAGTTTTGCTTTTTCTTAATGAATTACCTTATTCAAAGCATTTCCATGTAGTTATGTCTATTCCTAATGTTTATTTTTCAAACATTGAGAATTTAGGGAAAATGGACAATATGCCTTCTGTTACTAAAGAAGTTAAAATTATGATGGATCCTAATGCTGATCCTTACGCAACACCTCCTTCTGATGCTCCACCTCCAGAGGTGTTTGGAGCTAAAGATGTAACAGATTTAAATTGGGTGCAATTAATGAATGCTTATTCTTGTACTGAGTGTGGAAGATGTACCTCAGAATGCCCTGCTAATCAAACCGGAAAACTACTTTCTCCCAGAAAGATTATGATGGATACGCGTCAAAGATTAAAAGAGGTCGGTAAGAATATAGATAAATATGGAAAAGATTATACAGACAATAAGTCTTTGTTATATGATTATATTTCAACAGAAGAGTTATGGGCTTGTACTACTTGTAATGCTTGTACGCAGGCTTGTCCTTTAAATATTGACCCTCTTTCAATTATAGTAGATTTAAGAAGAAACCTAGTAATGGAAGAGTCAGCGGCACCGCAAGAGCTGAATATGATGTTTAATAATATAGAAAATAATGGAGCTCCTTGGCAATTCCCAGCAGCTGATAGATTAAAATGGAAAGATGAAT
>MDSW01146955.1_pt1 | contig 11107 bp, 11 predicted proteins | sample 811171 | NCBI WGS metagenome assembly MDSW01 (sample SAMN05326641, study PRJNA326480) | marine metagenome | isolation source: seawater | place: Atlantic Ocean: North West | collected 2012 | reverse complement strand
TCGGGGAGTAGCGCAGCCTGGTAGCGCACCTGGTTTGGGACCAGGGGGTCGAAGGTTCGAATCCTTTCTCCCCGACCATAACTAAATTATTATATGTTATTTAATCAAAAAAAAGATTTGAATTTTCTTTTAAAAAATTAGTTCCAATAAAAAAATTTTGACTCCTATAATAATTTTTACCAAAAATATTCCAAAATTTATTTTGTAAATCATCCTCTTCATTTGATGATTTCCAAATACCTTCAATTCTTTTATTTAACTCAATTGTAGCATCTAAAATTTCATTTGGTGAATTATCAATTATTTTTAAATTATTATTTTTTATAATATCTAGTGAATTTTGAGGACCTAAATCTAATTCAATCATTTCTGTTAAATTTAAAAATCTTTTTTTATTATTAGAATAAATTTTTTTGAAAATAACAATACAATTTCTGCAATATCTAGGCAGTCTATGTATTAATATCCAATTTGTATAAAGTATAGGAACGTCAAATATTTCTGGAACAATTGTAATACCAGTATCAGAAGATATCAAAAATTTACAATTTTTAAGCAAAAAAATATCTAAAAGATCTGAGGTTTCATTACTATTTGCATAATCAATTATATTTTTAGATTTGTAACTGATTTCCTTTGATGTACCTTTACCCATTCTTAATACCTTAAAATTATTATTTTCAAGCCAAAAAGAAGTTTTTTCATAGTCTTCAATTTTTGAATCTCTATAATTATGATAAGACCAATCAATTGTTGGGAAATTTTTATTTAAATAATAATTATCCCTATTATGAAGACATATAAAATTTTTATTATCTATTTTATATTTATCTAAATATTTATTTCCTGTATTTATTTCATCAAGTGATAAATCAAATAATTTTTTTTCAGAATTTACTATTTTTTTTAAATTGTTATTATATTTTATATTATTTTTAGAATTTGCATTATTTTTACATAAAAAATAATCTTTTGAATTAATTGGAATGCATAAATTATCTATTAAAAATTTTTTATTTCTAATATTTTCTTTTAAAAATCTATAATATAATAGAAGAAAATAAACTAAAAAGCCCTCATAGATATATTTATTTAATTTATTATACCAAAAGTAATTGCAAATTTTTTTGCTTCTATAATAAAAATAAATATCTAGGGTTGTATTTCTTTTTTTTTGATTCCCCCTAATTAACTGACCCCATATAAGAGTATAAGCCCCTCCGATTCTAGTAAAATCTACTGGAAATATTCTAATTATTAAAAAAATTCCCAGTAAAGTATGCAATATATAAATAATATAAAAAAAAATTTTAATTACAAATTTAAGAATAATTTTTATCATACTTTGTCAAAATAAAACGAAGGAGGTTTTATTTTTTTTGGCAATTTAGAAATTTTATTTACAAAATTAATATCAATAGCACCATTATTTATTTTCAGTAAAATTGAATATTTTCTTTTCTTCAAAATAGTTCCATTTTCAAATTTATTAAAAGTTTTATATTCAAGTTTAATTTCTTTATAATTTTTTATTATAAGGTATTTATTTTTTGCATAATATAGTCTCGGACCTGGATAATTAGGATAGGTAAAAGAATCAATTATGGATGAAATAGAAGAGAAATTCATTCTAGAATCTATTGTAATATCATGAATATTTCTTTTCCTATAATAATTTGGTTTTTCTAATTTTTTTTTGTTTTTTCTTGATGAAATTAAAATTTTATTTTTACGAATCATTTTATTCAAACATTTAACAGCAACTGTTTCCATGTTTAAATTTGATTTATTAATATTTTTTTCTATTTTAAATGACATTGATTTTATTATTTGCCCATCATCTATTTTTTCATTCATTTTGAAAAAAGTAAATTTTGATTTTTTTACCCTCATACTAACTAACCAATGTAAGGGGTGTCTTCCTCTTATATTTAATATATCTGTAGGATGTGATCCAATGCAAAAGAATTTTGGAATTTTAAGAACATCCCTTGATAAGATTTCATGCCAAGTTGAAATTATATAGTCACAGCTATATTTTTTTAATCTTTTAATTGTATTGATTTGATTTATTGATTTTATTTCAAGATAATTAATTTTTTTACTTTTAGAAAAGACTTTTAAATTAATACTATTATTTGGTCTTGTGTTTTTTTCACTTACTACAATGCATTTTATTTCATAACCTTGATTTAAAATTGCTTGAGCTAATTTATATGTTAATCTTGAATTTCCTAACAATATAAACATAATTAAAGAATTGTATTATTAATTAAATTAATAACTTTTTTAATATCATTTATTTTTTGTGCTGGCCCACAAGGCAAATATACACCTTCTTTTGCATAGATTGATTTATTATTATTGGGATTCTTCAAATTAAGATATCTGGCTTGTGAAATATCAGGATAAAAAGATCTAATCTCAATTCCATTCATATTAAGATATTTTATATATTTTATTTTTTTCCTAACTAAATACTCAATATAAACAGGTATCTCACCTCTAAGTATATCAACAGGAATGATTTTAAAATCTGGGTTTGTTAAATATTTTTTATAAATATTATAAATATATATTAATTTTTTTTTCCTTTGAGAAATTTTTTTTAATTGAACAAGACCTATGGAAGCTAAAATATCGTTGTATCTAAAATTAAATCCTAACATTGGAAAAGAATCAACATAATTTATGTTAATTACGCCATGCGTTCTTCTTAGTCTAAGTTCTTTAGCAAATTTATTATTATTTGTAGTTATAAATCCTCCTTGACCAGTAGATATAGATTTAGCAACTGATAAAGAAAAAAATGAACAAAAGGATTTTGTTCCAATGAAATGTTTGCCATTTTTTGAACCCATAGCTTGTGATGCGTCTTCTATGATTTTAATTTTTTTACCCCTAATAATTTTTTTTATAAAATTTATATTAGTATTTCTACCATTGATATTAACTAAGATTATAGCTTTTGTTTTATTGGTAATTAGTTTTTCTATTTTTGTTTCATCGATAATTGGAATACTTTTTTTAACATCTGCTATAACTATTTTTGCATTTAGTATTGCTGCAGAATGAGCTGTGGCTATCCAGGTTCTATTAGGTATTATAATTTCATCATCTGGCTTAATTTTTAGCGCCAACAATATTAATGTTAAGGCTGCTGTCCCACTTGTTACAGCTATTGTATTTTTAGATTTTAAATAAGTTGAAATATTTTTTTCGAATTTCTCTGTGACTTTACCTTGACTAATATTTTCATTTTTTATTGAATTTGAAATGTATTTTATTTCCTCATTTCCAAAATCTGTTTTCCACCAAGAAATTTTAAAATTTTTTTTCATTAATTATTTTTTTAGGAAGAGTTATAACAAATTCAATACTTTTTTTAAGAGAGATTTATGTTTATTTATTATAACAATACTATAATTTAATGCTATTAATACGATATGAGTGATAATAAATATGATAATGGTAGATTAAATTTACCTTTTGTTGGAATATGCACTTTTGGAAAATACCCATATATTGACAATTGGGATTCAATTAATGCTGATGTAGCTGTTATGGGCGCCCCTTTTGATTTTGGAAGTCAATTTCGTACTGGTTCAAGGATGGGACCAAGAGCAATTAGAGAAGCTTCAACATTATTTTCTTTTGGTCATTCCGGAGCATATGATTTTGAAGATGACATTACATATCTTCCATCAGAATCTACAAAAATTGTAGATATTGGAGATGCTGATATTATCCATACTGATACTATTAAAAGTCACCAAAATATAAAATTTGGTGTTCAAAAAATTTTAGCAGCTAATGCTATTCCAGTTGTGATGGGTGGAGATCATTCAATAAATATTCCTTGTATTGATGCATTTGAAAATGAAGAACCTATTCATCTTATACAGATTGATGCTCATTTAGATTTTGTTGATGAAAGACACGGAGTTAAATATGGTCACGGTAATCCAATGAGACGTGCTTCAGAAAAAGAATATGTTTCTGGATTAACACAAATTGGTATTAGAAATGTTTCATCAACTGCCAAAGAGGGGTATGTAGATGCAAGAGAAACGGGTTCTAAAATATTTTCTGTTCGTCACTTACGACAAATGGGAATAGGTAAAATTTTAAATGAAATACCCAAAAACAAAAGATATTATATTACTATCGATATAGATGCTTTTGATCCATCAATTGCTTCTGGAACAGGTACACCAAGTCATGGAGGTTTCTATTATTATGAAGTGCTTGAATTAGTTGATGGAATCATAAAACAAGGATCTGTAGTAGGACTTGATCTTGTTGAGGTAGCTCCAGACTATGATGTAACTAATTCTACTTCAACTTTAGCTGCTCAGTTATTAATGAATACTGTCGGAAGAATAATTCATTATAAAAATAAATAAATATAATTGCCATGAGTCTGATAAAAAAATTTTATAATGAAAATGGTTATTATATGCCTATAGATGTTTTAGATGTCAGTAAAGTAAATAGAGCAGCAAAAAAACTTCAAACGATTTATAATAATCCACCTTCACACATTAAACATCCATGGAATTTACAAGCTCATTTATTAGCAGATTGGATTTATGAATTATGTGTATCTCCAAAATTGTTAGACATTGTAGAAGAAGTAATAGGTCCCAATATAATGATTCAATCAGCTGATATTTTTATTAAACCAGCAAATGGCATAAAACACATTAATTGGCATCAGGATGCAAATTATTGGGGTTTAGATCCTTATGAATTAGTTACTGGTTGGATAGCAATAACTGAAGCAAATCTCGAAAATGGATGTATGAGTTATCTTCCAAAATCACATCTGCATCAAAAGATAGAGCACTTGGAAACATTTGATGAAAATAGTGATTTAACTAGAGGTCAAGAGATAAATATGAAAATAAATGACAAAGATGTTGTTCCAGTTATTTTAAAAGAAGGTCAAGCAGCTCTTCACCATTGTTTACTTGCTCACGGTTCAGGACCAAATAAATCAAATTTACCTCGAATTGGTATAGCAGTAAGATATTTGCCTACCCATGTTAAACAAACTAAAGGACCTCCAATATCAATGATACTTGCAAGGGGTATTGATGAATATAAAAACTTTATGATGGATAAAATTCCATCTGGTGATTTTGATAGTAATACTATCGCGGAGCATGATAAAGCTAGCAGTCCTCATGCAGTCTCAAACTATGCAACTTCTTAAATTTCGTTAGTGGAACTGTATTGTAATATTTTTATTACTTCATCTACGTTTTTTGCAACAGCTGAAGCTGACGCATCAATTTCTTTTAAGGCGTGTTGATGCTCATCGTTATGTAAAACAATTAAACTTTTTGATAGGCCAGTAGCATAACCCGCATCAAAAGCAGCATTCCATTGTTTGTATTTTTCTCCAAATCTAACAACAACTATATCTGCTTGTTCAATTGCATTTTTCGTTCTGATTGAATTAATCTTAGCAGATTTATGATCATGCCAAAATTTTTTATCTTCATCACCTAAAATTTTAATTCCAACATTATCTGAAAGTTCATGATTTGTTATAGGAGATAAAAATTGAATTGGTAAATTTAATTTATTACTTTGTTCAATTATTTCATTTCTCCAATCAGTATGAATTTCTCCTGATAAATAAACGATTAGCTCCATACAATGATTATAAATTCAAATAATTTATTGTAAATATTTTAATGAAATAAAGTTTATGATAATGTTTAGATGTGATTAATAGATTTTCTGTTCCATTATTATCAAATTGTACAAAACAATTGGCAAATGTAGCTTCAGGAAAAAGTATTCCTGACTTAATTTTATCTAATGCTCGCATATTATCTACTTATACTGATAGAATTTTAGACGATAAAGAAATATGGATTTCTAATGGAAGAATAGCCTGTATTAAAAAAAATAATGAAAGTCTAAAACATTTTACTAAGTCTGATTTAAAAATTTATGATGTGCAAAAAAATATTTTAGCACCAGGACTCATTGATCCGCATATGCATATAGAAAGTAGTATGATGACGGGTTGTGCTTATGCTGAGGCAGCACTTTTAAATGGAACAACAACAATATTTTGTGACTCCCATGAAATTGGTAATGTAAGCGATGTTGAGGGTATTGAATGGATGCTTGAGGATTGTAGGCAAGCCCCTTTATCAATATTTCTTACTCTACCAAGCACAATACCCGCAACTAATGATAATTTAGAGACATCAGGAGGAAGTTTAGATGCAGCCAAAGCATCAAAATTATATGATAAATGGCCTGAGATAATTGGTCTTGGTGAAAAAATGGATTTTGTTTCTGTTTGCAATTCTGATGATTTACCCCATTCAATTATTGCAGAAACACTCAAAAGAAATTTGCCTGTCAGTGGTCATGTTTTTGGAAGAGAATTTGTCGCTGCTTACGCGGCAAGTGGAATAACAGATACTCATGAAGCAGAAGAAAAATTATTTACTAATGATCTTCTTGATGCCGGTTTATGGATATTTTTAAGAGGAGGTAATCCAAAAACACCATGGAACAGTATAAAAGAAGCTATAAAAGTAATTACAGAATATCAAGCTAGTACTAAAAGAATATGTGTTTGTACTGATGATAGAGATGCTGACGATTTATTTAATTTTGGCTTAGATTGGGTTGTTCAACAAGCAAGTAAATTAGGGATAAATCAAACTACATCCTGGTCAATGGGTTCTTTACATCCGGCTACTAGATATAATATTGATAGAGATTATGGAGCGCTTGGTCATAGTAGAAGAGCTGACATTGTAATGGTTGATGATAATCTTAAAGTTCATAATACTTGGTTAGGAGGTTATTTAGCAGTTGAAAATAAAAAAATTACTTCTTCATTGGATGAACAACTAACTAACCAAAGATATAAGTATCCTGCTAAAGCTTATAACACAGTGCATCTTCCCAAAAATATTCAAATGATACCAGACATACCAAAAGAAAAAGATTTCAAAATTAATGTTATTAGAACTCAATTACCAGGCATAGTTACTTTTAAAGAACAAATACAAATTAAAGAATTAATAGCTGACTGGTCTATAGTTATGAAAAACCATAATTTATGCCACCTCTGTGTAATTGAAAGGCATAATAAATCTTGTGATTATGGCCATGGATTTTTAAAGGATTTTAATCTTAAAAATGGAGCTATAGCAAGCAGTGTAGGACATGATGCACATAATATAATTGTAGCAGGCTTAAATACAGAAGATATGAAATTTGCTTTAGATAGAATTAATCAAACTCAAGGTGGAATAGTGATTGTTCAAAATCAAAAATTAATTGCTGAAGTCAAATTACCAATAGCAGGGTTATTGTCTGATAAAAAAGCTTCAGAAGTAGCTTCTGAAAATGAAAAATTTAAAAAATCATGGATTGATGCAGGATGCACATTACCCTACATGGGTTTTAATTTATTACCATTATCTGTTATACCTAATTTTAGATTAACAAATAAAGGTCTTGTTGATGTAAACTCAATGAAAATAGAACCACTATTCGAATAAAATACTATAATAATTTAATAATTATTTGATTAAATTATATTTGTAATATTAATTAATTGTTTTAAAAAATAATTATGAAAAAAGTTCTCTATGTTCTTCATCAAAAATCATCAGTTGCAGGTGATGTGGGTAAAAAATTTAAAAAAAGGGGATATGCAGAAGAAATTATTCGCCCTCCATTAGGAGAAACTTTACCTAATAACTTGTCAAAATATTCTGCTATTGTTATTTTTGGTGGACCTATGAGTGTTAATGATGATGAACAATTTATTAGAGATGAAATAAAATGGATGAAAAGGGTTATTGAGTCTAAAATACCTTTTTTAGGTATTTGTCTAGGTGCTCAAATACTTGCTAAATATTTAGGTTGTGATGTAGTAAAGAACAAAAATGATTTAGCTGAAATAGGTTTCTATAAAATTAAACCGGTAGGTGAGGGAGATAACATATTTAAAAATCAAAGCATATTTTATCAATTTCATACAGAAGGTTTTGAAATACCAACGGGATGCCAACTTCTTGCAAGAGGGGAAGTTTTTCAAAACCAAGCTTTTAAATATCAAAATTGTTATGCTCTTCAATTTCATCCAGAGGTTAATTTTATTCTTCACTTAAAGTGGATAATATTAGTATTAATTAAAAAACCTAAAACTTTATTTCATGCAGGTTCTCAAAACTTATTTTATCAATTTTACTTACGTTTCAAGTACAATAAGTCAGTTTCAGAATGGTTAGATTCTTTTTTTGATAACTATTTTCTTGCTACTAAATAGTTAAATACTTTATAAATATTTGTTTTGTTAAAAATTGAAAATTTATTTTATAGTCCTGTAAAATCAATCTCTTTTAATGAATCTTCGTCTTTAAAGATAATTAAAGATAAAGGTGTTGATAAAGATAGAATTTTTGCTTTTGTACAAAATATAGAAGCATCTCAAATAAAAATTTTATTAACTGATCCCAAATCTAGGAAACTAAATAATTTTTTAACTCTAAAAAATACACCTGAGTTAAACAAATATAATTTTACATTTATTAATGATAAATTAATTTTGAAGGAACGATCCAAAGAAATTATTTCTATTGATCCTTACTCAGAAATTGAAAAAAAATTAATATCTAAAATAATAAGTAAACTTATAAATAAAGAGAAAAAGATAGATTTTTTAATGGATAAATTAAATCCTTTTTTTGATACTATGCCTCACAATTCAATTTCATTAATTAATAAAAATAGTATTTATGATTTTGAAAGAAATATTTCTACAAAAATTGAATTTGAACGTTTTAGATCTAACATATATATAAATGGTCTTAAAGCTTGGAAAGAAAGAGAATGGGTAGGCAAAACTATCGAAATTAATAATATTAAATTTTTAGTAACTGAAGAAATTCCAAGATGTTCTGCAACAAATCTACAACCTAATTCTGATATGGTAACAATTAATTTACCAAAACAACTAAAAAAATCATATGATCATATATATATGGGTATCTTCCTTATTCCTCAGAACAATGGTACTATTTCACTTGATAACAAAATAATAATTTATGATTAGATTTTTTCATAAATACTCAGATCATATTAATGGATATCTATTTATTCTTCCTGCCTTTTTAATTATTGGCTTATTTGGAATATTCCCAGTTTTTTTTGGAATGTATATGAGTTTTCATAAATGGAAAGTTTTTAAAGGACGATTTTTAGGTTTTGAAAATTATCACAAAATTCTTGGTGACATAGGATCATTTTGGATATTTATTTTAGGCTTACTTATTATGATAGCATCATATTGGGTGTGGTCAGAATTTAAAAATAGATATACCAATAAATTTTATTGTTTTGCTTTTTCTTTGATTTTATTAATTATAAGTCTCTTTCTAATTAATATTAGCTGGGCAGAAATGATGGAAAAAGGTGATGAGGATTTTCTTAATTCTTTAATCTATATTTTTTATTATTCATTTTTTGCTATTACGACTGAAGTAGGATTAGGATTGTTAATTGCTTTTGCTTTATATCAAAAGTTAAAAGGAAAACAGTTTTTTCAAATGGTTTTATTGTTTCCATATATTACTCCTGCTGTAATGGGAGGAGCAGTATTTTTTATTATTTTCGGTAAAGCAGAAAATTCTATACTAAATGAATTTATTGGATATTTTGGATATGATCCTCAAATGTGGTTATTTGATAAAAGAAAATTATCAGAAATATTATTTGGTATTAAGATTGAAGGGTTTTTTGGAGGTCCAAGTTTAGCTCTAACAACTTCAATTTTTTATGGGGTTTGGTCTTATACTGGTTATTATGCAATAATACTTTTAGCAGGCCTTTCAATTATTCCTTCAGATTTATATGAAGCTGCAAAAGCTGAAGGTGCTTCGAGATGGCAAACATTTACTAAAATTACAGTCCCACTTTTAATGCCTATAATTTTCTTTTTATTATTAACAGGTTTTATTAATTCTTTTCAGGCTTTTAATCATATTTTAGTTATGAAAACTTCTTCTGCTGGTGAAACGATGGATGTTGTAACAATAGAAATTTTTGATCATTTTTGGGATCGAGTTAAGTTTGGGTATGCTGCTGCAGAGGGTGTTGTATTATTTATAATTCTTAATGTTCTTGCAATTTCTCAGTACGTAATTTTTAGAAAGCGTTTAAACTATGATTAGTTTTCAAAAAAAAGAATTAATTATTCCTTATACAATTTTATTCATAGTAATGTTTTTATCAGTTTATCCATTATTATACATGATTAGTGTTTCCTTAATGACTGCTGGAGAAGCTTCAAATCAATACTTACTTCCAAAAGAATTAAAGTTTGAGAATTATGTAAAAGTATGGACATCAAATAATTTTCAACAATATACAATAAACAGTATTATAATTAGTGGTATTGTTGTCATAGGTGTTTTGTGTACTAGCATTCCAGCTGCCTATGCTTTTGCAAAGATTAATTTTCCCTTTAGAGATATAATTTTTTATTCTTTGCTTTTATCATTAATGATTCCTGAGATTATAGCACTATTACCACATTTACTTATAATCAGAGGAAATATATTTCCATTACCATTCGGACCTTCTTGGATGAATTCTCTTCAAGGTTTAACAGTCCCTTTTTTTGGTAATGTGTTTATTATATTTTTATTAAGACAGTACATTAAAAAAATTCCTAACGAACTATGGGATGCAGCAAGAATGGACGGGGCTTCTCATTTTTATTTTTTAAGGAAAGTTGTAATCCCAATGAGTATGCCTATTATTGTGACTGTTTCTTTATTTGCATTTATACTTGCTTGGAATTCATTTGCTTGGCCATTGTTAATACTAACTAAAGAAGACTGGTTCCCAGTTACAGTATCTATTTATAGTTTTATAAGAGAAGCTGGAACTAACTACAATTTGTTGATGGCAGCTTCTCTTATATCTATTGCACCAGTATTATTACTCTATTTTTTCACTCAAAGGCTTTTTTTAGAGAGTATTTCAAATTTTGGTTTAAAACAATAATTGTTAACAATTTTTTATAGGGTTTTTGTAATAGAATCGTAGTATTTAC
>MDSW01107771.1_pt1 | contig 11107 bp, 9 predicted proteins | sample 811171 | NCBI WGS metagenome assembly MDSW01 (sample SAMN05326641, study PRJNA326480) | marine metagenome | isolation source: seawater | place: Atlantic Ocean: North West | collected 2012 | reverse complement strand
TATTTGTATTTATTTATACCAATTTTTGTATAATAGTAGCTTTAGCACATAAAGTTCTATGAAAAATACTTTTTTATCGGAAATGACTTCAAGGGGTTTTCTAAATCAGTGTACCGATTTGGATAAGCTGGAGAAGGCTTCCAGTAAAAAACCAATAAAAGCTTATATAGGTTTTGATAGTACCGCCCCCAGTCTTCATGTGGGTAGCCTGATGCAAATCATGATTTTAAGACTTTTACAAAGATATGGTCATCAACCAATAGTTTTACTTGGTGGCGGAACAACGTTAATAGGAGATCCGTCTGGCAAGGACTCTACTAGAAAAATTTTAAAACATAAAGACATAAAGAAAAATATCGCCAGTATTAAAAAAATTTTTCAAAAACTTTTGTCTTCTAAAAGTAAAAAAACCAAACCTATATTTGTAGATAATTATGATTGGTTAGGAAAATTAAAATATATTGATTTTCTGAGAGATATTGGAAAACATTTTACAATAAATAAAATGCTGACCTTTGATAGTGTAAAGTTGCGCCTAGATAGAGAACAATCTCTTAGTTATATGGAATTTAACTACATGATCTTACAAGCATATGATTTTTATCAATTATTTAAAAAACATGATTGTGTTTTACAAATGGGTGGGTCAGATCAATGGGGTAATATTGTTAATGGTGTTGAACTAATAAGAAGAGTTTTACAAAAGGAAGCTTTTGGACTTACAACTCCACTAATAACTCTTTCCTCTGGTGCTAAAATGGGCAAAACCGAAAAAGGGGCCGTGTGGTTAGACAAAAATATGTTTTCCCCATACGAATACTGGCAGTTCTGGAGAAATACTGCTGATGAGGATGTTAAAAGATTTTTAAAATATTTTACTGAAATAAAAACAGAAGAATTATTGACTAAAATAGAAAATGAAAAAGATATTAATAAATTAAAAATATTGCTAGCAAATGAAGCTACAACTATAGTTCACGGTTCAAAAGCTGCAAAAGATAGTGCTGACACTGCAAAAGAAACTTTTATAAAAGGTGGATTAGGAAAAAATATACCAGAAAAAATAATGAGGAAAGAAATAATTTCGCAGGGCATTAACATAATAGAATTAATTTTTCAAACTGGTATGATTGGATCTAAAAGTGAAACAAGAAGAATCTTGCAAAATAACGGAATTAAGGTAAACGATAAAGTTATTTCTAACGAAAAAGAAATCATTAATATGGATGATGTTTCAGAAAATAATTACATAAAATTATCTATAGGAAAAAAAAATCATTTGAAAGTTAAAGTTATTTAGGATTTTTTTTCTTAACTGTTTCTAAAGCTCAAGTAATAAATCTGGGTGTAAGAGTCTTCACAGGATTAACAGTTGTTTTTGTTTGGTTGGGCAAACCTTTGATCTTAAAACTTACTCCAAAAAGACCTTCTCCCACTTTCTTTCCAATAAGTATATCTCCTATTACTGGAATTTTAGAAACTAAAGTGTTTAAGGTTTTGGCTGGCACTAATGTTCCTCTTAAACTAATTAGGCCACTTTCTTTCTCTACATACCCATCAATTAAAATTGAAATTGAAGGACCGATCATAAAAATTTCTTCTATATCCATGGTTTTAGTATTGGCTCTATATTTTACAACTAATGTGTCAAAACTTATTCCTTCGCCCTTTAAAGTGTCTGTTAAACCTTTCAAATCTGCGAGTGTTAATAACTGGGCAAATGCTGGGGCTTTAATTAGTCTAAAATTATTAACTTCTAGAATCCCTGTGGAGCCCTGATTATTAAATTTTGATATGTAAACTAAATTTCCTTCTTCTAAACCGTCAAAAAACTTATAACTATTTATTAATGGTTTTGCCAAACCCGAATGAATTTCTAAAATTTTTAAATTAGTGCTTTCCTGCTTTTTTAAGGAAACATCTAAATATTTTCCATTTGCAAATTCACTTTTGCCAGATAATTTCACAAAGTTACCTTTGTTAATACGTCCAATAAGCCTAAATTTTCCTAACGGAAATTCTGTGTTGGTTAAAACTTGATCAAAATCGATCTCAATATTTTTAGATATGTTTTTTAAAAAATCATTTTTACTTCTTCCAGAAAGTTCTTTGGCTAGAAGTTTTGCGTCAAATTTTGTGCCTTTGATTTCTATTTTTTTCTTATTTACTATACTAAAGTCATTATTAAAATCACCATTCAGTTTTGTTTGAACAGAAATTTTATCAAAATTTAACAAATTATAGTTTTTATCTAACTTTAAATCCTTAATCATAAATAAGTCTTCTTTGGCAATAAAATTAAATGTTTTAAAAAAAATATTATCTCTACTATCAGAATAATATTCTGTTGAAAGTTTAAATCCTTCTTGATCAAAAGAATAATGTATTAATGGAATTTTTATTGGATTTTCCTTTTTTGAAAAATTAATTTCTATTTTGTTTGTTTTCCCTTTTTTACTAAAATTTATATGATGAAATTCTTCGTGTATTTTTGTTTTTGCATCTATTGAAATAGATTTTATTTTCTTGTCGTTATACTTCAAATTGTAACTTAGATCTTTTAATTCAATTTTTTCTATTTCTTTTTTTAAAAGTTGATTATTTATTTTATTTTTTATTTTAGCTGACAAACTATTAACTACGCCTTCTGAATTAATACTGACTTTTTTTAATGCTAGAGTCTTGTCTAAACTTAAATTAAATTGATTTTCGGAATATCCTTTTAAAGATAATTTTGTAAAAATTTTTTCATTAAAACCAAAAGTAGAAAAAATTTTCTCTAAAATCTGTCCTGAGGAATCTAGTTTGGTCTTCAATGTTCCATGGATTTTGTGACCCTCCACATGGCTCTTATAATTTATTATACTGTCATAAACTTTAACACCGTTAAATTTTCCAGAAAAATTTTTTAAACTAAGCAAATCTTGTTTATAAAAAAAATTAAAGTTTATATTTTGAATTAAATATTCGTCTTTAATTTTAATTTTTGTTTGTTTTACACTGCCGTTAAAAATGGATTGATCTGTTAATTTCAAATCTTCATCAAAATCTAATTCCAAATTAACTTTAAACTTTGATTTCTCAATGTTGTTTAGAAGGACTGTTTTGGCATTACTTGGTTTGGATCTAATAATTGCAGGCTTTATTGATTCCAGGTCCATATAACCGGTATTTAAGTTTACCTTCTTAATGCTGTTTTTACCTTGTAACATTGAGATTGGGTGTATGCTGGCTTTTAAGTTTTCCAAAGGAATTGGGTTTTTGAAATAACTGAGTTCTGGATTGCTTAGCCCAACAAAAATACTGAATTTTTTAATGTCCATTGAAATTTTAACCTTTTCAAAGGTCAGGTCTATATTCTTGTCGTTTTTTCTAATTATATCTTTTATTACCTCGTTAAATCTTTTAGTTTCATAGCCAAAAAAAGATAAATAAAATACAGAAAAAATTGTTGTAAAAATTAAAACGAGCAATGTTGATAAAAAAAACTTTTTCATTTATTTTTTTATCCCAAATATTGCTCCTTCAATGAACTTATCAATGTTTCCATTTAGTACATCATCGGGATTTGTATTTTCAACGTTGTATCTTAGATCTTTTACAAGTCTATATGGTTGAAGAACATAGGACCTGATTTGGTGTCCCCAGCCAATATCTGTTTTGGAGTCTACTTCGTTCTGGTTTTTTTCTTCTCTTTTTTGAATCTCATATTCATAAAGCCTTGCTTTTAACATTCTGTAGCATGTTTCTTTGTTTTTATGTTGTGATCTTTCGTTTTGACACTGAACTACGATCTTCGTTGGTATGTGTGTTATTCTTACAGCGCTATCGGTGGTATTAACATGTTGGCCTCCTGCACCGCTAGATCTATAGGTATCAATTCTCAAATCTTTTTCATCAATAACTATATCTATACTGTCGTCCACACATGGATAAATCCAAATACTAGCAAAACTAGTATGGCGTCTAGCACCAGAATCGAATGGTGATATTCTTACCAATCTATGAACACCTGACTCCTTTTTCATCAGTCCGTAGAGATTTTCACCAACGACTTTTAAAGTAGAAGACTTAATACCTGCCTCTTCTCCCTTGTGTTCACTAATAATCTGATATTTGAATTTTCTTTTATCGAACCACCTCATGTACATTCTTCTTAGCATTTCGGCCCAATCTTGGCTTTCTGTTCCACCTGCCCCTGCGTGTATTTCCATATAAATATCAAAAGAATCGTTTTCCCCAGATAAAAAACATTTTATTTCGATTTTTTTTATTTCATTAAATATTGTAAGTATTTTTTGTGAACAATCGGTCAGAGTTGTCTCGTCTTTTTCTTCCGTTGCCAAATCGTTTAAATCTTTAAGATTATTTAGTTCTTTAACTGAAGTATCGTAAAAGTTAAGAATGTTTTCAAGAAAATTTTTTTCTCTTACTATTTTCTTCGATTTCTGATTATTTTTCCAAAAATCTTTTTTGAGAATTTCTTTGTTTAGATTTGAAATTCTTTCTCGTACTTTGTTGTCATCAAAGATACCTCCGAATATTCACAAGTGACTTCTCTGATAGCTCCATGTTTTTTTCAAAATTAATCATTAATAGAATCTTCTAAATTTATTAAATTTATCATAGTTTTGTCCTAATTTTAAATTTTTCAACTTTATTTTTTCTAGACTATTCTCTTTAAAAGCTTCGGGTATTGCCTTTGAGCTAGCAAAATCAACATTTTCCCCTGTGTCATAATCAACAGGAAAAAAATAAATGCTTGATGGTATATTAAATGGCCTCATTTCCTCTATATAGATGGCCTGTTGAACAAACTTTTTAAATATGGGTAGTGCGGCCTTTGCTCCCGTTTCGTATTTTCCCAAAGTCCTGGGTTCATCATAACCAATATAAACTCCGATTGCTAAATTAGAAGTAAATCCCACAAACCAAGCATCGAAGTTTTTGTTTGTGGTGCCAGTTTTTCCTGCTAATGGCACATTTAAATTTTTTAATTTTTTTCCAGTCCCTCTCATAATAACTCCTTCAAGCATTGAGGTTATCTGATATGCTGTTTCTTTGCTTATGGCTTGCTCATACTTATCAGAAATTGCTGGCTGAAATTTTTTATCATTAGTAAAAGTTTCACATCCAACGCAAATTCTTTTTTCAGAATTAAAAATAGTCTTTCCTCTTCTATCTTGTATGCGGTTAATCAAAACAGGTTTTATTTTTTTTCCTCCGTTTACAAAAGTACAGTAAGCATTTGTCAATCTAAGAAGAGTTGTTTCATTAGAACCTAGTGAAACAGATAAAAGCTCAGGAACCTCATCATAAATCCCAAGATCTTTTGAAATTTTTTGAATCTTTTCAAAACCTAAATTTTGAGCAATTCTTACTGTCATCAAATTTCTAGATTTTTCTATTCCTTTTCTTAAAGTAGAAGGACCATAAAATTTTTTTCCATAATTTTCTGGTTTCCAATCTTTTAAACCCACACCTTGTTCGCTAACAAATGGAGCATCCAATATTAATGAGTTAGGTAAAAAATTATTCTCCAAAGCTGAGGCGTAAACAAATGGTTTAAAAGCTGATCCAGGTTGTCTTTTGGCTTGTGTTGCTCTATTAAATTCGCTGGAAGTAAAACTATACCCTCCAACCAAGGCTTTCACTTCGCCATTGTAAGGATCCATTACTACAATACTGCCATTTACCAGGGGCATCTGTTTTAATTCCCATTTTTTATTATTGTTTTTCTTAATAAAAACTAAATCTCCTTTATTGAATAATTCTCTAAAATTTTTTTTTCTGGTCCACTTAAGATTTTTAAAAAATATCTCTCCTTTTTTATTGTTGTTAATTAATTTAAAATTGGACACAAAATCATCAACTTCTAATATTTCAGCAACCTCCCACCCTAGTGTTTTATCTATTTTGTTATAATCTATTTTATTTTTCCAATTTGTATCTGTACGAATATTTGTAATTACTCCTCTCCAACCACGACGTCTGTCATATTCTTCGATTCCAGACCGGAGAGAGTTAAGAGCTGCTATTTGATATTGCCCATCTAACGGCGTACTTATTGACAAGCCTTCTGCGTAAAGTTTCTGAAAACCGTATTCTGTATTTATAATTCTTCTTACTTCTTCTGTATATGATTGAGCTTCTTTAATTAAATAAACTTCTCTTTTTTTTAAAACTATTTCTTCATTAAGTAGTTTTTTCAACTCAGTATTCGATATATATCCGTTGTCCCTCATATTTTTTAAAACAATATTTCTCCTTTTTTTGGCGAGTTCAGGTGATTTATAAGGATTATATTTACTCGGTGCCTTGGGTAATGCAGCCAAAAGAGCGGATTCAACATGATTAAGTTCTTTAACCGATTTATTAAAATATTCTAAACTCGCTGATGCAACTCCATATGTTCCTTTGCCAAGATAAATTTGATTGAGATAAAGTTCCAAAATTCTTTTTTTCGGATATGCTTTTTCTATTCTAAAAGCCAATATTGCTTCCTTGATTTTCCTTTTTAAAGAAACTTCATTTGTTAAAAGAAAATTTTTTGCTACCTGCTGGGTTATGGTTGAAGCCCCTTCTAATCTTTTATTTGAAAAAATATTTTTAATATTTTTTATAATAGCTCGACTTACGCCACGGGCATCAATACCGGGGTGCTCAAAAAAATTTTTATCTTCTGCTGATAGAAAAGCATTAATTACTGTCTCTGGTATCGAATCAACGGGAATAAACAATCTTTTTTCAATTGCATATTCACCTATTAGTTCGCCGTTCCCTGCATAGGCTCTGCTCATAACAGGAGGTTCGTAGGTTGAAAGCTTTTTATAATCCGGTAGGCCAGCTGAAAAGTACCAAAAAGCTGAGAAAGCTAAAAAAAGGAACAATATAATTGCCGATATAAATATTTTTATTCCATAATTAAAAGCTTTTCTCATATCTATTATTTTTTAAATAAATCCTTAATTCTGGCCATCTTAAGGCAATTATAAAAATTATAAACTGTCATTTCTTTGAAAAAAATGTATAATAAATCTAATGAATTCAAGATTAAAAAATATTCTATCAAAATCAATTTTTATGAACAGGTTTCATTTACTATGGAAAAGAATTTATATATCGATGCTTTGCATCCTGAAGAAACAAGGATTGTTCTTAAGTCAGACTCAAATACCATTGAGGAATATGAGTCTGAAAACAAAAACAATTTAAATCTAAAAAACAATATCTATCTAGGCAAGGTAAGTAGAGTAGAACCATCTCTTCAGGCTGCTTTTATAAACTATGGTAGGGAGAGACATGGTTTTCTGGCTTTTAACGATATTCAATCTGACTATTACCAAATTCCAGTGGAGGACAAAGAGCAGTTACAACAAGCTGAGGAAAAAATAAGAGAGGACTTGAAAGAAAAAGAAAAAAATGAAAGCAAAGAAACAAAAGATTCTGATGGTTCAGAACAAAACGGAAATTCAAACGATAATAATGGAGCTAATGAAAGAAAAAATAACGAATTATCAAATCCTTCAGATAAAATAAGAGAGAAGTTGAAGAACAGATATGGTGTAAGAAAATATAGGATTCAAGAAGTCATCAAACCTGGTCAAGTTATACTAATTCAGATTTTGAAAGAAGAAAGGGGACAAAAAGGTGCTGCTTTAACTACATTTATATCTTTAGCGGGCAAGTATATTGTTCTTATGCCAAATACAGCAAAGGGAGGAGGCATATCTAGAAAAATTTTTAATTATGAAGAGAGAAATAAAGTAAGAGAAATTTTGAAAGATATAGAAGTTCCAAAAAATATGGGCTTAATAGTAAGAACCGCAGGTGCTAGAAAAACAAAAAATGAAATAAATACTGATTTAGAAAATACAGTTTCGGTATGGGAAGATATAAAAAATAAAGCTATTAGTTCAACCGCTCCTGTTTTGATTTATGAAGAAGGTGAAATAATAAAGAGAGCAATAAGAGATATATATGATAACGATACAAAATATGTGCATGTAGAGGGTAATGAAGGCTATCAAAAAGCAAAAGCTTTCATGAAAAAGTTTATGCCAAGAAATGCCAAATATGTGAAAAAGTATAGAGGCAAAATACCCTTGTTTCATAGCGTGGGAATAGAAAAAGACCTAAACAAGATTTTTGAACCTACAGTCAAATTAAAATCTGGAGGTTATTTAGTTATAAATCCAACGGAGGCTTTGGTGGCTATCGATATAAATTCCGGACAATCTACCAAACAATTAAATATAGAGAGAACAGCTCTAAACACCAATCTTGAAGCTGCAAAGGAAATTGCAAGACAAATTAAAATCAGAGATCTCTCTGGACTTATTGTTATAGATTTCATTGATATGATGAATTTCCATAATAAAAGAACAGTAGAGAGAAAAATGAAAGATGAACTTAAGTTAGACAGGGCTAGAATTCAGGTTGGAAGAATTAGTAATTTTGGTCTTTTAGAAATGACGCGACAAAGACTTAGAGAAAGCTCTATAAAATGGGAAACAAATTTATCTTTAGAGTCTTTTGGTCAGAAAATAATTAAAAAAATTGAAATGTTAGCATTCTCAGATAAAACAAAATTAATTAATGCGTATGTTCCAAGCAAAGTCAGTGCTTATTTAAGCTCATATTTTAAGAATGAACTGTCTTTTTTTGAAAAAAAGTACAAATTCAAAATAAGTATTATGCCTAATAATGATATGGTTATTCCAGAATACAAAATATGTTTATTAAACAAAAATAAGAAAATAATAGATGAAAGAGAATACATTCAAAAAGTTAATGAATCACGAAAAAATAATGTTGTTGATATAAGAGGAAAAAATAAAAAAGACTCCTTCAAAAAACAAGTAAAAATCGTAAAAAAATTTAACAAAGGACTAGGCAGAACTTTGTGGGTAAGACGAAAAAAAATTAAATTAAATTAATCCTTTTTTAGGACTGCTTGCTGAACCGTACTCTTGTTCTTTAATTCTTCCTGCAAGATAAGACTCTCTCCCAGCTAAAACGGCATGCTTCATTGATGCTGCCATCAAGATTGGGTTTTTGGCTTTAGCGATAGCAGTATTTATTAATACGCCATCACATCCTAATTCCATAGCAATTGTTGCGTCAGATGCTGTGCCTATGCCGGCATCAACGATTACAGGAATTTTTGCATTATTGATTATAATTGACAAATTGAGTTTATTTCGAATTCCTCTTCCTGAACCAATCGGTGAAGCCAAAGGCATAATCGCCGAAGCTCCAAGATCTTCTAACTTTTTTGAAATTATAGGATCATCTGAAGAATAAACCATTACTTCAAATCCTTCTTTAACAAGAACTTTTGTTGATTTTAAAGTTTCAATCATATTTGGATATAATGTTTTTTTATCACCAAGAACTTCCAACTTTACAAGTTTCCAGCCTCCCATTTCTCTAGCCAATCTTAAAGTTCTAAGAGCATCTTCTGAAGTAAAGCATCCAGCTGTATTAGGTAGGTAAATAATTTTTTTGGGATCCAAGTGGTCCATTAAAATAGGTTTTTTTTTATCAAGAATATTTACTCTTCTTACAGCAACTGTAACCATGCTTGCGCCTGAAGCCTTAACAGCTTGTGCTGTTTGCTTAAAATTTTTATATTTCCCAGTACCTACAATCAAACGTGATTTTAGTATATGTCTGCCTATTTTAAAATTATCTGTTTTCATTTATCCGCCACCAATGAATTGCACAATTTCAATTTTATCATCGTTTTTTATCTTTCTCTTTTTGTATTCTTGTTTATGCAAAATCGAACCATTAAGCTCTATTGCTATTCGATTTTCCTTTAATTTGTATTTATTTATGAGATCTTTAACGCTTAAATTTGTTTGGATTTTTAGTTTTTTTCCATTTAATTGTATTTTTGCCATAATTAAGATATTTTAAATTTTTATTATATCAAAATGATTCAAAAAATCCTCGTTATTAATGGTCCTAATTTAAACTTATTGGGAGCTAGAGAAAAAGAAAAATATGGAAGTAATTCATTGAAAGAGGTTCAGAAGAAATGCGAGCTTCATTCTAAAAAAATTGGTCTTAAAGTGGAGTTTAAACAATCTAATGTAGAGGGAGAAATAGTGAATTTTATTCAAGAATCAAGGAAAATTCATCATGGGATAATTATTAATGCGGGTGGTTATACCCATACATCTGTTGCTATACTTGATGCATTACTTGCTGTTAAAAAACCGACAATTGAATTACATATAACAAATATTTACAAAAGAGAGGATTTCAGACATAAATCCTTGATTAGTAAAGCGGCTGATGGAATAATTTGCGGCTTGGGTACTGATGGATATATTATGGCACTTAATGGAATCAAAAAAATTATAAAAAATGAAAATTGATAAGAAGTTAATTAAAGAATTAAAAGATTATCTTGAAGAATTTGGTCTTTCGGAAATAGAATATCAAGACGGTAATAAAAAAATAAAAGTTGGAAAAAATATAAGCTCTAATAGTAATATTACTGCCCACAAACCAGGTTTGACAAAACAAAAACAAGAAGAAACTGGAACAAAAATTGTTTCTCCAATTATAGGAACGGCATATTTAGCTCCTGAGCCTGGTGGAAAAAAATTCGTTGATGTTGGACAAAAAATTAAAAAAGGACAAACCATAATGATTGTTGAAGCAATGAAAACAATGAATCACGTTCCATCTACTTCAGATGGTGAAGTTAAAAAAGTTTTAGTTCAAGATGGTCAAGCAGTGGAATTTGGTCAAACTTTAGTTCTTTTAAAATAATTAATGTTTAAAAAAGTTTTAATCGCAAACAGAGGAGAAATTGCAGTCAGAGTAATAAGAGCCTGCAAAGAATGGGGAATAGGAACAGTCGCTGTACATTCCGATGTGGACTCCGAATCAATGCATGTTCGTTTGGCTGATGAAAGTGTTTGTATAGGTTCTCATCAACCACAGAATAGTTATCTAAATATTCCTGCAATAATATCTGCTATAGATGTTACTGGAGCTGAAGCTGTTCATCCTGGGTATGGTTTTTTATCAGAAAATTATAAATTTGCAGATATGATTCAAAAACATGGAATAAAATTTATTGGGCCTA
>MDSW01096028.1_pt1 | contig 11108 bp, 9 predicted proteins | sample 811171 | NCBI WGS metagenome assembly MDSW01 (sample SAMN05326641, study PRJNA326480) | marine metagenome | isolation source: seawater | place: Atlantic Ocean: North West | collected 2012 | reverse complement strand
TCAATTGATATAACCCATATTTTTTAATTTTTGTTCAATATCTTTTTCTTGTGAATGTATTTCAAACATTTTTTGCAATTCAAAAATTTCCTCCATTGATGAAATTTCTTCATCCACTTCATTCAAACTATTTGCTTTTTCAAGTTTTTTCAATAGTATTGACATTGCTTTATGTGCAATTCTTAATGTTTGATTTGCGTAAATTACCATTTTAACATTATGTTCTTCTAATTCATTTATTGTTACATTACCATAAGAGGTTGGAACAACTATGATTGGAATGGTGCCATTCCATAAATTACAAAATTCAAAAACTTCTTTTGGTGTATCACTTTTTGAATGAATTAAAATTGCATCCGCACCAGCATTTTCATACGCAGTAGCACGTTTTATGGCTTCATCAACACCTAGTCCTGCGATCAATGCTTCTGTTCTTGCAATGATTATGAAATTTTGGCTTATCTTTGCTTCTTTTCCGGCAATAATTTTTGCAACAAATTCTTTTTCACTTAATAATTCTTGTTTACCATTTTTCAGTAAACTGTTTTGTTTTGGAAAAATCTTATCTTCTATACTTATTCCGGCAATCCCTGCTTGTTCATATTGTTTTACTAGGTGAGATACATTTGATGGCCCTCCAAATCCTGTGTCACAATCTGCAATTATTGGAATATCACATGAATCTACCATATTTTTTGCAACCTGTAAAAATTCAGTCATTGTCATTATGCTAGCATCTGGAACTGCATGTGTAGCTGAAATTGCGAAACTACCTGCCCACACAGCATCAAATTCATTAATTTCAACTAGCTTGGCTGACATTGCATCAAATGCTCCTCCAATTTTTAAAATTGATTTTTCTTTAAGTTTCTTCCTTAATTTTTCAGATCCGGTAGACATTATTCATTACTTTATATCAAGTTATAAAAAATATGCCATGGTTTAGTAGTTATGTTTCAAATCAAACAACCGTCTCAGATTATTATAGGAAAAAACTCAGGTCAAACTTTTTCATTTGATAAAAACTGTCTAATAATAACTTCAAAAGGAGCAGAAAAACGTGGTTTGTTAGATCATCTATCTTTTAAAAATTATCAATTATTTGATAATGTAGAGCCGAATCCCTCACTTGAAACTGCAAACAAAATTATTGATGAATTTTCGAATACACGAATTACTGATGTTGTAGGGATTGGTGGTGGAAGTAGTCTTGATGTAGCAAAATATGTGGGATTCAAACTCAAAAAAAATAAAATTATGATTCCAACTACATTTGGAAGTGGAAGTGAAGTTACACGAATATCTGTTTTAAAAGTTAATGGAAAAAAACAAAGTTTTCATGATGATGGTTTATTTGCTAACATTGCAATTGTTGATTCTCATTTTATCGAGGATTCTCCAATTGAAATAATTAGAAATTCTGCTATAGATGCACTTGCTCAATGTTCAGAAGGATTTGATAGTAAAAATGGTAATCCATATACAAAATTTCTTTGTGAACATGCTTTTGAATTATTAGAAGATGGAATAGCTAATATGAATAAAGAAAAAATTGTTTTAGGTTCATTAATTTCTGGATTAGGTTTTGGTAATTGTTCAACAACATTAGGTCATGCACTTTCTTACGTTTTCTCAAATGAAGGTTTTTCCCATGGTCATTCTTTAGCATATACAACATCGGTTGCTCATGAATTTAATAATTCAAAATTTACTGAACGATTCAAAAATTTAGTAAAAAAATTAAATTTTCCAAAAATTCATTTATCTGCTGATTATGATAACTCAGCAGATTTAATTCTAAAGGATAGGAAACATCTAGATAATAATCCAAAAATTATAGAAAAATCTGATATCATAAATCTTCTAAAAAAAATTAATGAATTCAGTAACTGATCTAACAATACTATATTTTATATTCTAAAAAATTAAAAAATTACCATTGTATAAACTCGAATTAGAGTCAAAAAAATCACTTGTTTTAGTTTTAGCTATTATCATAATTTCCTCATTTTTTTTAAAATTATACACAATTGATTTTTCGGTATCAGAAATCCAAGATACCTGGATTTATGTTCTAAGAGGAATTGCATTTAGTAATGGCGATTATGCAGAATCACCAATAAAACCATCTGGTTATCCTCTAATCCTTTCATTCTTTTTTAAAATTTTTGAGCCTGAGAATTTTGTTGATTATGTAAACATTGCAAGGGTATTGAATATTATTATTTCATCTGCAACTATATTTCCACTCTATCTTTTAGGTAGACATTTTCTTGATAAAAAATTCTCTTTGTTATTATCATTCTTTTTTGCTTTTCAACCACAACTGAACTTTAATGTTGGATTAGGAATTTCTGAACCTATTTTCTTACTATTTTTAATATTATCATATCATTTTTTACTAAAAAGTAATTCAAAATATTCAAATTTTCTATCATTTTCATTTCTCGGTTTACTATTTTGGATAAGATTCACTGGATTATTATTTATTATCCCACTAATAATTTGCCATTTCATTTTACATCGTGATGTCAAAAATCTTATTCTTTGTACAATTCTATGTTTATTGATCATTTCGCCAATAATGGTTATGCGCAATGATCAATATGGCAATCCACTTTTTTTCTCAGGAGTTGGTGGTGGAGATCGTGAATCATTAATCCCTGAAAAATTAGATATGGATTGGTTTGTTTTTAGTATCGTAAATCTCTTTACCGCTTTTGGAACAATGTCTTTGCCTCATTTAATATTCTTGTTACCTTTAGGAATACTAAGTTTTAAAATAATTCCTCCTAATGCAAGAAAAATTTTCTTTCCAACTTTAATTTTATTCCTTATGACATTTTTACCTCTATTAATTCAATATTCGATTGATAATTCTGCAAGACCTCTTTACCATTTGTATCCATTCGTGATGATTTTTTCTGTATTGTTTCTGTATTCATTTTATAACTTCAAATCAAATTTTTTCAATACTAAAAATAAAAAAATAATTCTCTCATTACTAGTAATTTTTATCATCTCATCTTCAGTATTGATTACTGTAGGAATTGGAGATTATGGTTATGGTAAAAAAGATGTTAAAAAACTGAACGAATTGTTTGAATATAATACATTTTTACTTGATAATATAGATGGAAATCTATTTTGGTCAAAAGGTGAATCAGCTCGCTGGATGAATATCGCTATGATAGAAGGTTCAAATCAATCTTTTAAAAACTATAAAATTGATACAACTATTGGATTTGATGTTTACAATATTTCTAGTTTGAAAGAATATTATCCAACAAATCTAAATTTAATTTTTAAAACAGATTCTCATTCTATTGACTCATTTTTGGACGAAATAATTCAATTAGATATCAAATATCTCAGCATTGCAGAAAAAAATGATCACGCATTTTTTGATGAAATTTTTGAAAATGAGAGTGAATTTCCCTTTCTCAAAAAAACTTTTGACTCAAATGAACATGGATTTAAAAACTATAACGTAAAATTATTTGAAATTGACATAATCAAATTGAAAAATTATCAAAATGGCATATAATGTCACCAATGATTTAAGAATAATAATTATATAATTTGATTATGGAATATCAACATGAAAGTAAATTCGTCTCAATTTAATTATCAATATGGTGATCAAATACACTTTCCCTATAGTATTGCATCATTAGTCTCATATATTCAATCAAAACCAGAACTTTCAAAAAATTTTCAATTTGAAAAAACATTTGTTTTTCGAGATAATGTGGAAGAATACATCCAAAGATGTAAAAATACTGATATTCTATTGTGTTCCTGTTATGTCTGGAATTGGGCAATTACAAAACACCTTGCAAATGAAGTTAAAAAAATTAATCCAGACTGTATGATAATATTTGGCGGTCCTCAAATACCAGATCTATCTGACGATTTTTTTAAACTTCATCCATATGTTGATATGATTGTTCATGGAGAGGGTGAAAAAGTTCTAGAAGAAATTTTTACTGAATTAACAAAAAATAAAGATTTCTCAAAAATTAAAGGCATTGAAACAAAAGATTTTCGAACTCCTCCGCAAGAGAGAATTAATAATCTAGATGAGTTACCATCTCCATATTTAACTAATACAGTATGGAATCTTGTTGATAAAATTGATGGTTTAAGATGGATTGCAGCTTGGGAAACTAATAGAGGATGTCCTTATCAATGCACTTTTTGTGATTGGGGAAGTGCAACATTCTCAAAAATTCGTAAATGGGAAGAATCTAGAATATTTAATGAAATTGAATGGTTTGCAGAAAATCAAATTCCGTATATTGATTGTTGTGATGCCAATTTCGGAATTTTCCAACAAAGAGATTTTAGAATTGCAGAAAAACTTAAACAAGTTTCTTTAGAAAAACATTTCCCTGAAAGAATTAGACCTGCATGGGCAAAAAATTCATCAGAAAAAATCATTCCAATTGCTAAACAACTTCAAGAAGGTAATATTTTAGGTGCTGTCACATTAGCGGTTCAATCTCTAGATGCTGATACATTAAATGTAATAAAACGTGCAAATATTAGATTTAATACTTTTGAAGAACTTACAAAAACTTTTAGAGAAAATAATATTCCTACATACACAGAAATAATCATGGGTTTGCCTGGTGAAACTCTCGAAACTTACAAACAAGGATTAGAGAATATTGCTTTTACAAAAATTGATTCAGTTTTTATTTATCATTGCAGTGTTCTACCAAATGCACCAATGAATGTTCCTGAATACAGAAAAAAATATGGTATCAAAACTGTGAAATCTCCAATCATGCTTGTTCATTCATCAATTCATAATAGAGGTATTCAAGAATATGAAGAAATAATTACAGAGTCTTCTTCTTGCCCTCAAGATGATCTAAAAGAAATTTATCTTTTTTCTTGGTCATTTTTAACATTACAAAGTTTAGGTATCTTAGGACATATTACCAATTTTTACAATTCATTGTACAATATTGGTTATATGGAATTCTTTGAAATTTTCTTAGATTTCTGTCGTCAAAATAATGATACTGTTTTTACAGATGAGTACAATAAAGTTGTAAAATTTAGAGATAATGGATATGCTGGAAAAGGTTGGGATGAGTACGATCCAAAAATTGGTGAAATAATTTGGCCTATTGAAGAAGCAAGTTGGTTGCGACTTACTTTTGATAAACAAAAACTCATTGCTGATACTGTAAATTTACTAGATTTCCTAGAGATGAAATTAAATTTAAAAACCGATAAAAATATTTTAAATGATTTGGTAAAATTTCAAGTTTTTATGCTTACTACTAGAGATAATAAAAATAAAGTTAAAACTGAAAATTTTGAATTTGATTGGAAAGAATTTTTTATGAATAATTCAAAATTATCCAAAAAAAATATGAGATATTATTATACAAATCTAGTTACTGAACAAGATGAAACTAAATGGAGCTATAAGACAATTTGGTACGGAAGACGTTCTAGAGATTATAAGTGTCAACTTCTAGATCTAAAGATTGACGAATCAGACACAAATTCTTCAAACAAAATTGTTGATTCGAATAATGCATTTTGTGATACTATCAACACTGGTATGGGTCCATAATCCTAATCATCAATCTCTTTAATCTTGAATCCACTTGTAAATTTCAATGCTATGAAACCAGTTAATACACTATACCATCTTGTTAATATTCTAATAACAATTACAATTGTAACAGCAAAAGGAATTTCAATACCTTGTAATGAAAAAAAACTTGTTAAACTTCCTTCTACAACTCCTATTCCCATTGGTAAAAATGATAAAATTCCAAGCATAATTGAAGTTGTATAAGTTGGAATTACTTTGATGAACTCAATCCCATCAATACCAAATGATAGTAATACGAAGTAAACAGAAATTGCCTCTATAAACCAAAATATGGTTGATAATCCTGAAGCATAGATTAAAACCGAACTTTTCATAGAATTTTTTATTGAATCATATGATTCTGACAAAGGTGTGGCAAACTTTGCAGTAAATTTTTTCTTTTCAAGTAATTTAACAAGTTTTGTAAATATTTTTCTTGATGATAATAATACAAACATAAAAGTTAATCCTGCTGCAAAAATCCCTAAAACGTAGAATCCTAGTTCAAAATACCATATGCCAAAAAAAGAAACAATAATTATTCCTATTACTGTATACAATTGTTCTAATATTACTATTGGAATTGTTTTTGTTTCTGGTACTCCAAATTTTGCTTTTAATAAATATGATTTTATAAATTCACCAACCTTTCCAGGAATAATAGATAACGCAAATCCTGAAATGTAAATTAAAAAACTATCTTTTATTGGAATGAATATTTTTTCATTTCTTAATAATAAATTCCATCTTAAGAACATAACTCCCCATCCTATTGTTACTAAACCTAGAATTATTGGTATAAATTCAATTTTCAATAAAGAAATTTTTTCTGATATGCTACTAATGTCACTAGCGATTAATCCTGCTGCATAAATTGCAATAACTGAAACTATTACTAATAGTATCTTGTTAAAAATTTTCATTTTGAAAATATTTCATTTCTAAAAATTATTTTTTCATATAATATGATGCTGTGATACCTAATCCTTCATCTAATGAATATTTTGGCTTCCATTTTAATAATTTTTTAGCTTTTGTATTATCTACTTCTAATTTTGGTATTTCAAGAGAGCGTTTTGGGAAGCTATTCCATTGAATTTTTCCTTTATATCCTGTAATTTTCCTAATTTTGTCCGCTAGCTGCCTAATTGAAAGTGATTTACCTGTTCCTATGTTGATTGATTCTCCAATAATTTTTTTATTATTGCTAGTCGCCGCCAAGACATATGCTGCTAGTAGATCTGGTTCAAAAACAAAATCTCGATATGGTGTTGGGTCACCTAATTTTACAGGAGATTTACCTTGAACCATTTGATAAATTATACTTTCAATTACAAATTGATGATTATATCTTCGACCATATGAGTTTGCATTCCTAAAAATAATTGAAGGGAAACCATAAGCATCATAAAGATACTTTAGATGTTTCTCTGTTGCAATTTTTGCAACCGCATATGGACTAGCTGCATGTAATTCAGCTGTTTCCTTTGTAGGAAATTTTTTCTGTATGCCATATTCTTCTACAGAACCTGAAAAAATAAATCGTTTAAGTTTTGGAACTGCACGTCTAGCAGCTTCTGCCATATTTACTGCACCTAGAAAATTAACATTAAAAACTTCGGTCGTGTGAGTAAAACTATATGCTACTGATGTTTGTGCAGCTAAATGAATTATTACATCTGGTTTAAAATTACTCAAAACATCGTAAATATTTAGATAATCTGTCAAGTCCCCATAATAATATGCAATTCCACTTTGTCTTTCACCTCTAATCATTGATTCTGTATTTGATGCGATTGGTCTATCCGAAGTTGCAACATTTCTTGCTAAGGTACCAACCTTGTGACCCTTTTTTAACAATATTTGACCTAATTCATGACCTAAAAATCCCGTCATTCCAGTTACAAAAATTCGCATAGTGAACGCAAGTTTTAGATGTATTATAACATTACGACAAATTTTGTTTTGTTACTTATGCTTCAATTCAATAAAAAATCGTTTTAATAATAAACAACCTGTTGAAAATGAATGTATTTTTCTTTTCCCTCCAATTCTTTCTCCTTCGTTTCCAGGAATTTCAAAAATTTTCTGCTTAAGTTTCATACCTCTAATACTCATTTGATATGTTGAATCTGCAGTCATCGCATCAAAATCTAATTGTTTCATTGCATCTCTAGTAATAATTCTACTTTCATTCAAAACATCAGTCATGTTACCTCCAAAAAAAACATTGGCTATAAATGAAAAAAATTTATTTCCGAATGTATCAATCTTACCTGCATCAAGATTTATTGATTCTGGTGTAAATCTAGATATAATTACTTGATCATATCCATCATTAATTTTTTCAACTAAGCGTTTAATTTCTTCTGGTTCATGATTTCCATCAGGTCCAAAAACTACAATATTGTTAGATTTAGTATGATTTACACCTGTTAAAATTGCTTGACCATGACCTCTAGTCTCTTGTTGAATAATATTTAATCCCATTTTTTTTACCTCCTCTACAGTTCCATCTGTTGAGCCTCCATCAACAACTAATATTTCATCAACCCATTCTCTTTTAATTTCTGGAATAATTTTTTTAACTCCATCAATTTCATTTAGTGTTAAAATTAGTAATGCAGTAGTCATAACCAATTTCTATTATACTCTGATATAATCCTCATAAATTATTTCTCTCTCTAACAACACTAGTTAATGTATAAAGAAGTATGGCTGTCAAAAGAAGTACAGTACCCAATAATAAAGTCCCTGCTGATATTATTGTTAAATTCGTGTTTAGTCTACCAATTTCTGTGTAGTATTCTACTGCAAAAATTGTAAACATTGCCCCTATGAAAAGAAAAATTAAAGAAGGTATTCCATAAAATTTTAGTGGATGTTCTATTGATGTATATTTTATTGTACTAATTATGACTGATGTTCCATGGCTAACTGGATTATGAGTCGGCTTATTGCCCGCATAAAGAATTGTTATTGGAATTTCGGTAATTTTTAATTCATTTTTACTTGCTTTGATTAAAATTTCTGTTGATATCCCCATTCCCTTCTCTGTAGGATCAATTTTTTCTAATGTTTTTTTATTGTATGCTCTAAAACCACTTTGAGAATCAGTTAATTTTTCATTAATTGTGGAATTGGTAACTTTAGTTATTATGTTAATTCCTAATTTTCTATACTTTGGAATCTCAGTAGAATTTTCTAAAAATCTAGAACCAATAACAATATCTGCCTGATTTTTTTCAATAGGTAAAACTACCTTTTCAATATCTTCTACTCTATGTTGTCCATCGGCATCAAATGTTATCAAAACATCTGCGTCTAATTCTTTTGCTTTGAGAAAAATAGTTCTTATTGCTGCACCATATCCTTCATTGCGTTCATGAGAAACCACTGTTGCTCCCATCGTTTTTGCAATTTCTGCTGTTAAATCTGATGAACCATCATCACAAACTATTATTTCATTAAATTTTTTTTTTAATTTTAAAATTATTGAGGCTATATTTTTTGCTTCATTATATGCAGGAATTCCAATAATTACCTTCATTATGAATATTGTAAATTAAAGATATAAAATTTAACTGATAAATTATACTTACTAAATCACAGTTTACTTTTAATGAAATCAATAGATTTCACGGGCGATGGATCAATTTTATGTATCACGGCAGCATATATTGTTGAATAGTCGAGCAAGTAGATCAAATTAACTATTTTAGCCAAAATATTGCCTTTAGTTGAATTAACTACGTGATAGTTAATTCCTTTGGAATCAAAAAATTCTTTCATAATGTTCCATCTTTCAATTGTTTTAATGTGATCATCAATTCCTTGAATGAATACTGGGCTTACTGAAGATTTACTCTCCCAAGAAACTATTGCATTATGGGATGCTTCCATCACATCATCTATCATTGCATGAATTTTTGTATTTTCTTGTAATGAATTTTTATATCTTATAGCTGCAGCTTGTAATCCTGCAGGATAGAAAATTGAAACAATATCGTTGATAAATTCTGCTAAATTCAATGCTTTATTATTTTCATTTAAATTTTCAGAAAAAATATTTTGTTTTGTCTCTTCTAATGTAGATATAGTTTGGTAGATATCATTTTTTTTAATTGGGAGTATATATTCAAAAATATTAATTATAGAAAATAAAAAACTAGAAAACGACGCTCTAGGTGAATGTATAACTGGAATTTTTTGAAAAAACATATCATTATTTTTACAATATTTTTCAATTAATCCTCCAGATGAGAAACTTGCAATCTTTGCATTTTTTTTCTTCACTGATTTTATTATTTCCAAAGTTTCAGAAGTATTTCCTGAAACACTTGTTGTAACAACTAATGTATTGTCATCAACTGTCTTTGGTAAAAGATATCCTTTAACTACGCTTACATGAATGTCCTCTCTAGATAATATAGCTTTGATTGTATCTCCTATTGTACCCGAACCTCCCATACCTGCAAATACTAAATGATCAATATTTTTTACATCTATTTTTTCAAATTTATTTTCAAATGATTCTTTTGCAATTTGTGGCCAATTATCATATGTTTTAAACATATTTTTTACATCAATATTCTCTAAATCACTTAATTTCATTATATGATATGAATTTAGTATATTGTAAAATACTTAACTACACATACACCAATGCCAAAAAATAATTACTCCCAATTTTTTTAGTCAATATGAGCTTAAAAACTGTAGAATGGAAAGATAATTCTGTTATAATGATTGATCAAACTAAATTACCGAATACTCTTGAATATGTTACATATACTGATTACAATCAAGTTGCTGAAGCAATTAGAAGATTAGTAGTTCGTGGAGCACCCGCAATTGGTGTCTCTGGTGCATTTGGACTTGCACTTTCTGCTCTACAAAGCGATGCTACTGAAAAAAGTGATTTAATATCATATATGGAAACTGCTAAAAAAATTCTATATGAAACAAGACCTACTGCTGTAAATCTTGCATGGGGATTAGATAAAATCATGCAAGTTGCTAATGAATCAAATACTGTTGATGAAGTAAGAAATAATGTTGTTGAGTATGCCAAAAAAATGGCAAAAGAAGATATCGAAATCAATATGACCATGGGAAAAAATGGTTCTGAATTATTTAATGACAATGATACAATAATGACTCATTGTAATGCAGGTGCACTAGCTACGGTTGGTTATGGTACAGCATTAGGTGTAATTCGCGCAACAAGAGATAGTGGAAAAAATGTGAAAGTAATAGCTACAGAAACTCGTCCAATTCAACAAGGTTCACGTTTGACTGCTTTTGAATTAAAACATGATGGAATTGATGTTAGTTTAATTCCTGATACTGCAGTTGGTTACTCTATGGCAAATGGTCTTGTAGACAAAATTGTTGTTGGCGCAGATAGAATTTTACGAACAGGTCATGTTTACAATAAAATTGGAACATATCAAGTAGCAACAATGGCAAATCAACATAAAATCCC
>MDSW01072824.1_pt1 | contig 11108 bp, 7 predicted proteins | sample 811171 | NCBI WGS metagenome assembly MDSW01 (sample SAMN05326641, study PRJNA326480) | marine metagenome | isolation source: seawater | place: Atlantic Ocean: North West | collected 2012 | reverse complement strand
GCGGGCGGCGGCGGCGGCGACGACGACGACACGATCGAAATCCTCGTCAAGTTCAAAGGCCGCGCGCTCGTGCACTGCGCGTGGGTCTCGATGCGCGCGCTCGCGTCCGAGCTCGCCCTTGCGTCGCAGCGCCTCGCCAAGTTCTGGGAGAAACACCCCCGCGCCGCGGGCGAGGTCGTCGCCGTGCCGCGCGCGTGTCTCGCGGTCGTCAGGGTGCTCGCCGTGCGCGACGGCGACGACGAGACGGACGCCTCCGCGCTCGTGCGCTGGGGCGGCGGGCTCGGGTGCGAAGAGGCGACCTGGGAGCCGCTCGCGTGGGTTCGCGAGAACGCGAGCGCGGCGCTGGCGAGCCACGAGGCGGTTCTCGCGCGCGTCCCCGCGAAGCTCGCCGCGCGCGCCGCGTTCGCGGAGAAACGAGCGACGCCGCGCGCTGACCTCGCTGACCTCGACGAGGGCGCCGTTCCCGAGACGCGCGATTGGTACGGGGGCGAGGCGAACGTCCTGCGCGGGTACCAGCGCGAGGGCGTGCGTTGGATGGCGCACAATCTCGTCGCCGCCGAACGAGGCTGCGTCTTGGCGGACGAGATGGGGCTCGGAAAGACGGCGCAGTCGCTCGCGCTCGTGGATTACATCCTCAGGGCGAGCGGGTCCAGCGGCGCGGGGGGTGCCGACGCGGCCGCCGTGCCGTCGATCGCGCCCCGCGGCCCCGCGCTCGTGGTCGTGCCGCTCTCGACGCTGGTGAATTGGGAGCGAGAGGCGGCCCGGTGGGCCCCCGACGCGCACGTCGTGTCCTACGTCGGCAACCCGGCGGCGAGGGCGCTCCTGCGAAAGTACGAGCTGACGCACGGCGCGGAACACGCCGCCGAGGAGGAACGCGCGGCGGGGAAGGACGCCTCGGACTCGGAGGACGCGGTCTCCGTCGCGGCGGAGGCGGTGTACAAGGCGGACGTGGTGTTGACCACGTACGAGATGGCGCAGGCGGATCGATCGACGCTGGCGAAGGTGCCCTGGAGCTGTCTGATCGTGGACGAGGCGCACCGCCTGAAGAACAGCGGCGGGCGCGCCGCGCGAGACTTGCGCTCGCTCGACTTCGCGCGGCGTGTCGTGCTCCTGACGGGCACGCCGCTGCAGAACGACACCGCGGAGCTCTGGTCGCTCCTCAACTTCGTGGACGGGAGGCGCTTCGCGCGGAAGGAGGAGTTCGAGGCGAAATTCGGCGCCGTGAAGGCGGCGGGGCAGGTGGAGGCGCTGCACAAAGTCTTGGCGCCGTACCTCCTCCGTCGCCTGAAACAGGACGTGGAGCACAAGCTCCCGCCGCGCGTGGAGACGCTCATCGAGTGCGAGCTCATGCCGCTGCAGAAGAAGTGCTACCGCGCGCTGTTCGAGCGCAACTTTCAGTTCCTCGCCGGCGGGTGCGGGGACGACCGCGCGTTGGCCAACTTCAACAACGTGATGATGGAAGTGCGCAAGTGTTGCCAGCACCCGTTCCTCATCGACGGCGTCGAGGAGGCGTTCGTCGCGCAGCAAGCGATCCAGAAGGGGCGGGCGGGGGCCTCGAGCTCGGCGAGCGTCGCCCAGCTCGTGGCGTGCGCGGGGAAGCTGCAGCTGCTGGACAAGCTCCTCCCGAGGCTGAAAGCCGGGGGGCACCGCGTGTTGGTCTTCAGCCAGATGACTCGCGTCCTCGACGTCCTCGAGGACTACTCCAGGAGCAGGGGGCACTCGTACGAGCGGCTCGACGGCGGGGTCACGGGGCGCGCGAGGCAGGCGGCGATCGACCGCTTCTGCGGCGGCGGCGCCGAGGACGGTTCGCCCGCGCGCGGCGACGGAGAGGAGAGGGAGGGGGCGTTTTTGTTTCTCCTCTCCACGCGCGCGGGCGGGCAGGGCATCAACCTCGTCGCCGCGGACACCGTCATCGTGTTCGACAGCGACTGGAACCCGCAGAACGACGCGCAGGCCCTCGCGAGGGCGCACCGGATCGGGCAGACGAAGCCGGTGCAGGTGTATCGCCTGGTGATGCGCGCGACGTACGAGAGGGACATGCTCGACCGGGCGGCGATGAAGCTCGGGTTGGAGCAGGCCATCTTCGGGGGCGTGCAGACCGGGGAGCGTTCCGGCGGGTCCGGCGCGGGCGGGGATCGAGCGGCGGCGCGCGCCGAGATCGAGCGGCTTCTGAGGCACGGCGCGTACGGCGCGATGTCGGAGGATCAGGCGGAGGCGGAGAAGAAGGCGAAGGCGTGGGGCGCCGAGGGGATCGACGACATTCTCGCGCGTTGCGAGCGGCGGGTGGTGGAGGCGTCGGACAACTCGGCGGACGCCGAGGGCGACGCGTGCGCGAACAAGAGCATGTTCGCCACCGCCACCTTCGCGGGCGCGGGGGACGCGGGCGGGGAGGATGAGATCGCGCTCGACGACCCCGACTTCTGGGAGAAGCTCATGCCCGAGGCGGCGGCGGCGGAGAAGGTCAGGGCCGAGCTGGAGGCGAAGGAGGAAGCCGAGCGCCTCGCGGCGGAGCGCGCGTCGGACGCGGCGGGGACCAGGCGACGAGCGGTCGCGGAGGACCGCCCGTTCCAGTGGACGTGGGCGGAGCGCAAGAGCGTCGTGGACAAGCTCACGACGTTCGGGTTCGGGCGGTGGCGATCGATTCGCGCCGCGTCGAGGCTGGACGACGACAAGACGGCGGCGCACGTCGCCGCGTTCTGTCGTCGGTACGCGCTTCACGCCGCGTCGAGTCTCGCCGCCGACGCGTGCCCCTTCCTCTTCACCGCGATCTGCGCCGAGCCGAGCTCCGCCGAGGCCGCGCTTCCCCTCGCCGAGGGCGGGCGCAAGACCCTCGACGCCGTCTTCGGCGAGCCTCTGTTTCAAAAGTTCGCCCTGCAGCGCGCCGCCGAGGACGTCGCGCGACTCGAACTCTTGCAGCCCCTCGTGGACGCGGTGGCGGCCGTCGGCGGAGAGACCAAAGCGCTCGCCGCGAATCGCGCGAGCTGGCTCGTCGAGCGCCCCGAGTTTCTCAACGTGCAGCAGCACTGCGACGCGCCCGCGCCGTGGTGGACGCCGCGCGACGACGTCGCGCTTCTCGTCGGGACGCTCAGGCACGGCTACGGCAAATACGACGCCGTCCGCGCGGACCCCGAGCTCGGCCTCGAGGCGTCGCTCGCGAACGCCGTCGCGGCGGCGGCGCGCTCGCCCCGGTCCACGCCCGGACGAGCCGCGAAGCGTAAGCGATCCTCGACGGACTCCGCGGCGTCGAATCATTCCGAGGACGCGGCGAAGGAGAACGACGCCCCCGCCTCGGGGAACAAGAAGAGGACGCGCGTCTCGTCCAAATCCGCGACGGGGGAGGAACCCGCGAGTCTCGCCGACGTCGGTCCCGCCGCGGCCGCCGCTCCCGAGTGGCCGCTGAACCGCGTCCTGAGCGTGCGCGTCAGGCGTTTGTGCGCGGCCCTCGCCGGAAAGCTCGCGGTCGAGCCGCCGAAGCCGAAGCCGCCCAAGGCGCCGAAGCCGCCGAAGGAACCGAAGGTGAGGGGACCGCGCGCGGGCGCCGTCCCGGGCAACCTCGACAAGGTGCAGCGCGCGAAGCTTCAGATCGAGAAGCTCCCCCGGGACGAGAACGGCCTCGCGCGGCTGCCTTTCGGGCCCGTGCACGGGGTGACCCTCGAGGCGCTCGGCGTCGTGCAGCCCCCGTCGAAGGTCGGCTACCACTCCGCGGCGTACGTCCTTCCGGTCGGGTACCGGAGCTCGCGCCAGTACATGCGCTGCGACGACCCCAACGGGCCGAGGACGAAGTGGACGCAGGAGATCGTCGAGGGCGAGGACGGGCCGATGTTCCGGCTGAGCGCGGACGAGGGCCTGGACGGGGGGCCCATCGTCGCGAAATCCGCCACGGCGGCGTGGGCGGAGGTTCTGCGACGCGTCACCGCGGCGCGCGCCGCCCTCGGAGAGGAGCCGAAGAAAACCGCCATCAGCGGGCCCGAGTTTTTCGGGTACTCCCTGCCGCACATTCGGCTGCTCGTCGAGGAGCTCCCGGGCGTCGCCGAGTGCGTCGAGTATCAGCACCTGATGGAAAGGAAACCCGCGGGGCAGAAATCGGAGGTGACGGAGGCTAAGGGCGCGGGGCGCGCGGAGGAGACGAACGCGCGCGCGGCGGACGAATGATTCGTTTCCCGGCGGTGCCGAGTCTTACTTTATTTTTCGTCAACGCGCCGGGTCGTCTCTCTCTCGCCCGCCCGTTCTTACAACACCTCCATCTCGTCCCATCGCGTGGCGAATCCCGCGAGAAGCTCGATCGGACCGTAATCGTACTCGTTCATGCGCTCGGCGGCGTCGACGGTTTCCGACGCGATGGGCTCCGGCGCAGTCACGAAGGCCTTCACGGCGGCGGCGGCGGCGGGCGCCCTCGCCGCGCCGCCCGCGCGCTTGGTCCTCCTCGAGGGGGGCGAGCTGTTCTTTTTCGCGTTGCAGATGACCTGCGCGTGACGCTTCTTGTACACCGTCTGTCTGATCTTCAGGATGTTCTCCGGCCAGGCCTTTCGCTTGTTGTAGAACTGGTTCAGCTCCGAGAGGTCCTTCTCGAGCTTCGCCGCGTACGCCTTGATCTCGCGCATCATGCCGCCCACCCGACGCGCCTGCTGCGCGAGATTCGCCTTCTCCGCCTTCGACTTGTGCATGCACAAGTCCTCGTACAGCTTCACGAGGGACATGAGCTTACGGTGCGGCCACCTCGCGATGCCCAGGGCGCGACAGCTGCGAACGATAGGGGAGAAGGGGGCGTCAGGGCGGGAGGGGCGGCGAGGGGGCGGGCGGCGCCGTTCAGGGCGCGCCCAAAAACTGACGCCTGATTTCGGGGCGGGAAAAGAAGCCGAACCGCCGCCGTTTCGTTGCTCCGCGAGGGTTGGGGATGTCCGACGCACCTGGATTTGAAGCGCGTGGTGCCCATGTTGAAATGCCTCGCGGCGTCCGCCTCGGTGAGGAGGGCGACGGCGGCGAGCGATTCCTTCGTCATCTCCACGTCCTGCGGCGGCGACGGGGGGTTCGGGCGTCAGTCGTGGCGAGAACGGGTCCGCGCGCGCCGAACCGTCGTGGCTTTTTCCTTTTCCGAGAAGAGCTGCACTTTTTTCAACGAACGACGATGGAAAACGCGCGGGCGGGGCGGCGCGAACGTACCGACGCGTCCGGCCCGACGTTCCTGAGGCAGAGCCTCGCGTCGTCGACGGCGGGTCCGCACTCGCGACCGTCGATTTTCGCCGCGCTCACGGCGGCCACGGTCGCTGCTGACCCCGACCCGAACGTCGATGTTGACTGCGACGGATGTTCGACGCGGGGCATCCAAGAAGACGTCTCCATGGCGCGATGTCGGAGCGATGGTCGTTCGACGTCCGAGAGACACGCGATCGGGGAGTGTCGCGTGAGGCGATGTGAGCGCGCACGAGGGAGGCTCTCGGCGTCGAACGAGGCGATGCCGCGCGCGGGAGTGCGGCGGGGGGAGACGTGCAGGCGGTTTTTCTCTTTTTTTGCCTACGTACCTTTTTGGCATCCATTCGCCACCTGGCAACCGGTCTAAAAAAATGGTCGAGAAATTGTTACCCCGCGCGCGCGCGCGCGACCTTTCGGGAAATGCAACGTCCTTTCAAGACCAGGTTCAGAAAATTCCGACCGGTTTCCACCTCACCGATGAGTTTCCAGAAGTTTCCGAAGCGGGTGAAAACTTCCAATTCTCTCAAACGACCCGATCTTTGAGTTAACAGACCCAGGATCAGTCCGCACCGATTTCAGAAACTTCCGGAGCGTTTCCAATTATCCGCCCGCGGCGTTTCGTCAAAAACGTCGTCAAAGGAGACTGAAAACGGCTCCCTGTTTCCCCGTTCGCGCGGTGCGACGAACCGACGCCGCGGCGTCCGCACGCCTCCCTCGCACTCCCGCGCGCTCGCCTCCTACGCGAGACCTCCACGAACCCCTTTCGACACTCCTCCTTCGCGCGCATGCTGTCAGGTGCGGGGGCGACGCGCCGCGTCGCGCGAGCATTCGCCGCGCGGTCGCACATTCGGAAGTTTCCATTCAGCGTTTTTTCCTCCCGCTCTGGGATGCTCCGACGTCGGCGCGCCACGACCCGTTCCTCGCGCGCGACTGACGCCTCATCCCCCCGCGACGTCGCAGCGCACGCCATGTCTCTTTACGGCGCGAGCGACGCCCTCGACGCGTGGCGGCCCGTGCACTCGTGCGACGACGCCCTCGCCCCCGCGTTGCCCCCGGACGCGCGCGTCCCGTCCGAGGACCCCAGCTCCGCGTGCTGGATGGACGACATCATCGCGCTCGCCAACGCGGACGCCGCCGCGAAGAGGAGGGCGGCCTCCACCGCCGCGTTCCTCGAGCACGACGAGGTGACGTCGCCGCGAACGCTCGCCGCGCCCAAGACCAAGCCGCGCGCGCACCCCGCGGCTCCCGCCGAGGCCAAGCCCCCGAGGCCCGTCGGCGTCGCCGCGGCGTGCCGCAAGTTCCTCGGCGGCGCCGCGGCGAAGAAGTGGGCCAACAAGCTGGACGGCGGCGACGCCGAGTCCCACCCGGGCTCGCCCCGGAGCGCCTCCCCCGCGGCGCTCGCCCCCAAGCACCACCCGCGCCCGAAGCAGCAGCGCAACTCGAGCCCCCTCGCGACGCCGGCCAAGGCCGAAGAGCCCGAGCCCGAGCCCGAGCCCGAGCCCGAGCCCGACGCCGACGCCGAGGCGCTCGCGGAGGACCCTTCCCTATCTCACCGCCGGCGTCCGCGTCCGCGCCGCGCCGCCTCCGCCTCCCCTTCGGACGACACCGACACCACCACCACCACCACCACCAACACCGGGACCGACGAGGACTCCGCGAAGCCGTGCATCGAGACCCTCGCGCGGCTCGGCGGCGATATCACCAGCGTGTGCGCCGCGCTCGACGCCATCGACGGCTTCGCCGCCGCGGGGGCCGGGACGCCGGCGGCGGCCTCCCCCCGGGACGCCGCGCGCCTCTCGCCCGCCCGCTCCGCGGACTCGCGCGCGTCCGCGGACTCCGACGTTCCCGTCGCCGCGCCGAACCAACGGCGGACCGGCGACCGCTCCCCCGAAGACCCCCCCCGGAGCCCCTCGAGGAAGCGCGCCGCCTCGAGGAGGGCGCTCGCGTTCGAGGAGGAGGAGGCGGCCGACGCGGCGCATCGTCGCCCGCGCGTCGGGGTGTCCTCCGGGATCGTCCCCGCCTCCGCGAAGCGCGCGAAGCTCAGCGCGAAGCCGCGCCTCGCGACCCTGAGCGTGGAAGGGCACTTCGCCGCGGGCGGCGAGAGCGCCGCGCCGTACCCCGCCGGGACCGCCGCCCCCGTGCCGAGGCGCGAGTCGCCCGCGCCGGAGCCCTTCCACGTCGCGCCGCCGCCCGCGCTCGACCTCCCCGACGTCCACGCGCGGAAGGGCGGGTTCGAGCTCGCGACCAGGGAGGGCGTCGCGCCGGAGTTCCCGTACTCGCCCGCGGCGATGGACCTCGGCGAAGCCGGCGGGATGATGGGCGCGCGCGCGTTCCGATCGATGATCGGGGGGCCGTTGGAGGCGCTCGAGCACGCCTTCGCGCACGCCTTCGACGGAGAAAACCTCGCGTGCTGAGAGTCCCGTACGAAGACGGACCAATATAATTTTTTTTTTAAAGAGCCGACGGACATCTCGGGGCCGTCGAGAGCTCTTCGAGGAACGCGTATTTCGTGTACGGTTCGGATTGTCTTACTATCTGTACCTGTATTGATTCATTTATTTATTTTTTCATCCGTGGACGAGGAGGAGGGGGCGCGTGGAGAGGGGCGAGACGCGACGCGCGCGACGAACGCGGAGACTGTGGATACAAAAAAAATTCTTTTTTGATTTTCATCGTCGCGATGCGTCGGTCGCGCGAAAGGTTCGGACCCGCGTCTCGATCGCCGGACCTCACCGGTCCGACCCTCGAGCGGTCTTCTGATGGTACATCGTTCGTTGGTACACGCGCGAGAGCGCCGAGGGCGAAGCCCCGCTCCGCCGTTCGGCCCTTCTCGTCGTCGAATGTTTTTTCTTTTTTTCGCGTCGGAGTCAGAGTCGGAGTGGCGCGAGCGCCGCCTCGACGTCTTCGTCGCCGCCGAACGTGTTCTCGCCGCTGTACGCGATGTAGAGGAACCCGTCGTCGTCCTTGTGCTCGTCGTAGATGCTCGACATGAGCGCCGCGGTGGGGGGCAGGACGTTGTTCACGAAGATGAAGATGGCCTTCTCCGGGCTCAGCTTGATGCGCTTGCGGATGACGTACACAAACTGCCCGACGGTGAGATCCGCGGGGACGAGGTACTTCTTCTTGTCCAAATCGGGAATGTCGCTCTTCTCCGCCCTCTCGACGATGACCTGAGTGGTGGCGCGGGGCGATGGAGAGAGCCCGAAGGGATGGAGGGGATTCGCGGTGAGAGGCGGAGGAGAAGAGTCGCGCGGAGCCTCCCCGCGAGGGGAAGGAACGCGCCGAGCGCCGCGCGGTCGAGAAGACGCAAAATTTATCAGAACGACGCCCGGGGCGCTGACGGAGGCGGGAGGGGACGGGGCGCGGGCGGGGAGGAAAGGTACAACTCGTGCGTATCCGGGGGGCTTTTGAACGTCCGGCGGACGCACCGGGATGCGGTCGGGGTACTTCGTCCGGATGCGCTGCGCTTCCGCCTGGCGCTTATCTGCGTGAGAGGCGCGGAGGGTTCGGGGGGTCGGGGTTGGGTGAGGATGGGGACGCGTGACCGAGCGTCGTCGCGGAGGCGCGGGTCCCGGGGGGGGGGAACGGAACGTCCCGCGGGAAATTGAGTCGAGCGGGGCGCGCGAGCAACGTCCGGGTGCGGGTCGCGAGGCGCGGGGGCGCCGATCGCGCGGGTTCGCGCCGCGCGCCCTCGCGAGGTCGACTCGAGAGGCTCGGGAAGCGGATGCCCGACGCGCTCGACGCGTGAACCCCCGCGCGCGCCCCGCGGAGGACGACGACGCGCGCGCGGCGTGAACACCCTCCACGTCCGAGATCTCGCTCTCCCTGCCACGAGGCTTGTTATCCAACGGATCGCGCGCGGGGGATGGCGCACCGAGCGGATGCTCTTGCTTGAACGTGGAGCGCGCGGACATCGTCGCGTCAGAAGCCGAGGAAGCCGGGGAAGCGCCGCCGAGCCGGTCGCGGGTCGTTGAGGTCGAGCGCGCGCGTCGTGGGTGTGCCGCGTCGGTCGTCTGGGAGCGTTCGAGTCGTCACGCTGGCCGCGGCATCCAGTCAGATGGCGCGAGATTGGCGCGGAGATTGTGCTTCGCGCGAAAATTTCTCGAATCATCAGACGGTCGTCCGCCCGATTCGTTCCCGAACGGCTCTCGGCCGAACCAAGGCGACGACCGAGGAAGACGCGCAATAATCTCGACCGAGACGCTCACATCGTCGTTCGTCGCCCTCAGTTGCACCCCGCGCGTCGCGCGCTCGGTGCCTCGGCGCGATGGACGACGAGTTCGCGCTGTTCGCGGCGGAGATAGGGGAGCTCGAGGCGACGGCGAAGGCGGCGGCCTCCGACCCCGCGTCCGACGCGACGAACGCGGCGAAGGCGAAGAGGCCAGCCGCGGCGGAGGCGAAGCCCACCTCGCGGGGCGCGCCCGCGACGATCGCGAAGGCGCCCGAGCACGTCCCCGCGGGCCCGCCGACGAGGCCGCCCGAGGACCCCGCCCGGGTCGTCGCGATGGCGCCGCCGCCCCCGCCTCACCCCGGCCTCGGCGCGGGTCCCGGGATGCTCCATCATCCTCACCATCCCTTCGTCGGCGGCGTCCCCCCCGCGTATCCGGGTCCGGGTCCCTCCGCGCCCCCGCCCCCGCCCCCTCCCGGCGCGGGCCTCGCGACGGGCCTCCCCCCGCCCCCCCCGGGCGCGGTGGGCGCGCCGCCCGCGCGCCTCAAGACGGTCGGCAAGCCCGTGTTCCGCGCCGCGGGCGGCGACCGGTGGTTGGACAAGACCCTGGCGGATTGGCCCGAGAACGACCACCGGATCTTCGTCGGCGATCTCGGGCTGGAGGCGACGGACGAGGTCCTCGTCAGGGCCTTCTCCAAGTACCCCTCCTTCGCCATGGCGCGCGTGGTCCGGGATAAGAAGACGGGGAAGAACAAGGGGTACGGGTTCGTGTCCATGCTCGACGCGGGAGACTGCGCGAGGGCGATCAAGGAGATGAACGGGCGATGGATCGGGAACCGCCCCGTGAAGCTCAAGCGCGGGGACTGGACCGCGCGCAACGACCAAGACGCCGCGAAGCGAGGCGCGAAGGACCGCCACATCTCCGTCGCCGCGCCGAAGCGGAAGGCGTTCGAGAAACGGAAGCACCTGCCCACGACCGCGGACGCGGGGGGGGTCGGACGGCGGGAAAAAGTCGGCGGAGGGACCGGGGGCGAAGGGTGGGGCGGCGGGGGGAGTAAGGGCAAATTCAACCTGTGGTGAGACGCGAGCGCGACGCCCCGCGGGAGGCGCGGAGGCGCGTCGTATTAAAACACTAGTCTACCGGTCGTTCGCGATACCCCCGGGGTGTTCGCTCACTCGTCTCGCGCGCTCCCCCCTCCCCCCTCGGCTCCCCATCGGCTCCCGATCGGCGGCGCGACGCGTTCGAGCTGCGCGGCGGCGCGTTCGAGCTGCGCGGCGGCGTCGCGCAGCTGTCCCTTCTCCGCCTCGAGCTTGGCTCGTTCCGTCGCGAGCTCGAGCCTCGCCTGCTGCGTCGCCCTCGCCGCCGAGAGCTTCGCCGCCCTCGACGCCGCCGCGAGTCCGTCCGCGCGGTCCCTGTCGGCTAACGCGGCGGCGGACGCGGCGACGTTGTTCGCGGCGCTCATCGCCGCGCCGACGGTGTTTTCCATGCGCTCCACGCGTTCCGTCAGCGCCGCCTGCGCGTCGGCGGTTTCTCGCACGAACGAAGCGATGCTCTCCAGAACCTTCGCCTGCGACGCCGCGAGGACGCGCATCTGCTCGCGGAGCTCCTCGACGACGAGGAACGATTCCTCCGACCCCCACGCCCCGCCCCCGGGACCCGGGCGACTCCGCGCGGAAGCGTTTTTGCCGGAAGCGCGTCCGGAAGCGCGTCGAGTCCCCTCCCCCTCCCCCCCCTCCTCCCCCCCTCCTC
>MDSW01152775.1_pt1 | contig 11109 bp, 10 predicted proteins | sample 811171 | NCBI WGS metagenome assembly MDSW01 (sample SAMN05326641, study PRJNA326480) | marine metagenome | isolation source: seawater | place: Atlantic Ocean: North West | collected 2012 | reverse complement strand
GACCTCTCAACTGATAAAGCTGAGACAAACCAAAAAAATCAGCATTATTTATTATGATAGTATTTGCAGAGCCAACATCAATACCGCTTTCAATAATAGTGGTTGAAACAAGAATATCTATTTTTTTTGACCTAAATAAAGACATCGTTTCTATTATTTTGTCATCCCCAAGTTTTGAATGTAAAAAAGAAACCCTTAAAGAAGGAAAAGAAAGAGATATAAAAGAATGCATTTTTTTAACATTATAAACAGACTTATCAACAAAAAAAACCTGACCTTTCCTTTTTGTCTCATTGAGTATTGTCTCTTTAATTAGGTTTTTGTTGGAATAATAAAGACGCGTTAAAATTTGTTTTTTTGACAAAGGAGGGGTGTTTATTTGAGATATGTTTCTTTGTTTAGAAATTGCAAGCTGAAGAGATCTTGGAAGGGGGGTTGCAGACATGTAAATTATGTCGCTAAAAGGGTTTATTGAAACAATGTTTTCTTTTTGTTTAACACCAAAGCGATGCTCTTCGTCAACTATTAAAAGAGAGCAAGAAGAAAGAGCCTTTAAATTGTTTAAAGCTTTGTGAGTACTCACTAAAACATCCTTTTTTTCATTTAAAAAAACAGAAAGAGAAGAAGAAACAGAAAAGCCAAACAAGCCAAGCCTTTTATAAAACTCATCAAAAAGCTGTTTTGCTAATATTTTAGTAGGCGCTACAATTATGGATTTTTTATTGTTGTAGCAACACATAAAAACAGCCCTTAAGGCGACTTCTGTTTTTCCAAACCCAACATCTCCACATAAAAGGCGTGTTGTGGGGTGTTTTTTTTCAAGGTCTTCTAAAACCTCTTTGATTGCTTTTGTTTGATCTTTTGTTTCTTTGTGTTTAAAAGAAGAAGAAAACAAAGCGTCTAGCTCTAAATCTTTTTTAAGAGGAAGTTTGCTTATTTTTTTTCTCTCTTCGTGAGAGCTAAACAAAGAGAGAGCTATATCGCTTGCAGCCTCAGAGTGCCTTCTTTTTATTCTTTGCCAAGCACCTCTTTTTGACAAAAAAGAAAGAGGTTTGTCTTTTGAGCTATCTCCAAAAAAAGAAAGATCAGAAATTTGAGAAACTTGAATTTTAATTAAACCATCAGCAAACTTTAAGCATATTTTTTCTACTTTTTCAACAGAGTTGTCAACCCCCACAAACCGACAAAAGCCGAAAAAGTCGTGTATAAAAAAGTCTCCAACGTTCATTTCGTGTACAAAAAGATTTTTTTTGCTAACAGGGTTGGCTTTTTTAAACCAAAAAGGAGCAACGAGAAGATTTTTTTCTAGAACAACCCCTTTTTGTAGAAGTTTTGAAGAGTGAAAAAAAACAACAGAAGGGTTCTTTTTATAAAACAAGCTATTGAAGGTGTTTATATAAGAGTTAATTAAAGGAGTTTTTGTTTTCTTTTCATAAAAAAGATTAAGCTCGTTCTTATCATAACAACAAAAAACATCACTTTTTTTCTTCAAGCTGTTTAAAGAAATTGTTTTTTCTTTTGTTTCACGTGAAACAACAACCTTTTCCCCGGGTAACAGCGCACGTAAAGTGTGTTCTTCCACAAAAAACATTTCCAAACCGCTATCACCAAGAAATGAAAACCTTATAGTTTTGTCTAGGCTAAAAGGAACAACGTCAACCGCCCCCCCTTTGATAACGAAAGATCCTATTTCATTAGCCTCTTCTTTTTTTTCGTAACCAAACGCAACCAAGGTTTCTAAAAAAGCCTCTCTTGATGTTTTTTCTCCAGCCTTATATGTTTTTTTTTCGCTCTTTTTTAAAGGCAACACGGGCCGATTGTATGTTTTTTTGTCTATTAAAAAGAGGCTTATTTTTTCTGCTGAACTTGCAGCCTTGTTTATGTTTACTCTGTAGGTTTGGGCATCATAGTCAACAAAGCTTCCAGTTTTCCTGTTTTTTGGTTTTTGTGGAAAAAAACCTACGCTTGTTTTTTGTATATCAACAGCCCCTCTAATCTCTTCAAGCTGCCACTGATCCAACATGAAAAAAATTGTTTTGTTTTTTAAAACACTTAAAATAAAAGGAGCAAGGTCTAAGCCCTCACACAACACCCGGGCCGCTCCGTGTTTTTTAAGATCAGCCTTTATTTTAGCTTGCGTTTTTTTTGTCCAGCTACCGAGTTTCACGTGAAACTTTTGACTGCAGATGAAAACCTATTAGTGTTATGTCAGTAGGCCTTATTCCAAAAATTCTTGATGCTTGACCGAGGGTTTCGGGCTTAATATCGCAAAGCCTTTCTTTAGATTCGTTTGAAAGGCCTTCAATTTTATTAAAATTAAAAGAAGAGGGTATAACAAGAGACTCGAGCTGTGAGTTTTTTTCAATTCGCTCAATTTCGTTTTGAATATACCCCTCATATTTAATTGTTGTTTCTACCTCAAAAACAGCCAGTTCGGTGTGTTTTTCTTTTTTATAAAAAGAGCTTTCTTTAAGCCCCCAAAAAGTAATCTGGGGCCTTTTTAGCGCATCTTTTATTAAAGTTTTTTTAGAAGAAATTGTTGTTTTCGTTGTGTTCACAAAGTCAAACACCCTGTCTAATTCTTTAAAATATTTTTTTGTGTTATTTATTTGTTTTGGAGTCAAAAGGTTGTTTTTAAAAGCGTGCTTAAACAACCGAGAATAACAATTGTCGGGACGAAGAAAAAGCCGGTGTTCTGCTCTTGACGTAAACATTCTATAGGGCTCGTCAAGGTGGTTTGTAACCAAGTCATCAATTAAAACACCAATATATGATTCGTGTCTAGATAAAACAAAAGGCTGTTCTTTTTTAATTAGCTTTGCTGCATTGATACCCGCTATTAGCCCTTGAGCAGCAGCCTCTTCATATCCAGAGGTTCCATTTATTTGACCACACAAAAAAAGACCGGGTGCTATTTTTGATTCAAGAGAAGATTTGAGTTCACGAGGAGGAACAACATTATATTCAATTGCATAGCCAGGCCTGATAAACTTTATTTCTTTTAATGCTTCGATTTCTTTCAAAGAACTTTCTTGTATTGTTTTTGGTAAAGAAGTAGAAAAACCATTAATATAAATTTGATCAGACCCAGACCATTCAGGCTCTAAAAACAAATGATGAGACTTTCTTTCCTTAAAGCGAAAAACTTTATCTTCAATACTAGGGCAGTATCTAGGCCCAACGCCTTTTATTTTTCCAGAAAACATTGCAGACTGATTTAGGTTTTTGTTTATTAAACTATGCACTTTTTCATTTGTGTTTATTAAAAAACAGACCTCTTGGTTCTGTATTGTTTTTTTTGTTAAAAGGGAAAAAGGAAAAAAATCCTCATCCCCTTCAGCTCTTGTTGTTTTTTCTACATTGATAGACTTCAAGCTAACCCTTGGAGGGGTTCCGGTTTTAAGTCTAATAAAAGAATGGCCAACAGACAGCAAGCTTTTAGAAATATCAACAACATTTTTTTCACCAAATCGTCCTGCGGGATAAGAGGTTTTTCCTATGTGAATTAAACCGTCAACAAAGGTTCCGCAGGCTATAACAACTGCACAAGATTTTATTGTTCTTTTGTCGCTTAAAACAACACCCTTTATTTTTTTATCTTTAACATAAAGGCTAGAAGCTTCTCCTGTAACAATCTCAATTAAAGGGTTTTTTTTAATCATTTTTTGAACAAACAAAGGATATTTTTTTTTGTCTACTTGTGCGCGCACAGACCAGACAGCACGACCCTTTGTTTTGTTCAAGGTTTTGTATTGCAAAGCACAAGCGTCAGCAACAAAACCTATTATGCCTCCAAGAGCATCTATTTCTTTAACAAGATGAGTTTTAGCAAGCCCACCAACAGCAGGATTACAAGATAAGCGACCAATAGCAGAAGGGTCTGAACAAACAAGCTTAACCCTGCAACCAAGACGAGTTGCTGCAAAAGCAGCCTCTAAGCCAGCATGCCCCCCTCCAACGACTATTAAGGGATTATTTTCCAACACAAAACTCTCCAAAAATATTATTTAAAACATCACCTTTGCTGGGCGGGTTAAGAACAGATTTAATTGTTGAGCGAGCTTTATATAAAAAGGTTAAAACAACCACAAGGTCTTCACTTTCATTAAAAGATTTTTCAGCGTTTTTTAATTCACTTAAAAAAGAAGAAAGCTCTTTTTCTTGTCTTAAATTAAGCAAATAAAGGTCTTTTTTTTCATCTTTTTGGCTAAACTTTTTAACGGTAGATTTTAAAGATTTTTTCAGTTTTTTTATTCCAAAACCAGAGACGCAAGAGGTTGCTATATATAAAGAGTTTTTTTGTTTTTTTACTAAATCTTGTTTGTTTAAAACAAAAAGAACATTTTGATGCTTTAATTTAAGCTTTTTAAACTCTTTTATAGGGTCTTTGGTGTCAACAAAGATTAATATATCAGCTTTTTTGATTTCATTGTTTGTTTTTGTAATTCCCTTGGCTTCAATTTTGTTTTTTGTAAGTCTCAACCCCGCAGTATCAACAAGCTGAACAACAGACCCTTCTACCTCCAGGACCTCAGATACAAAATCGCGAGTTGTTCCTGCTTCGTTGCTGATAATTGCTCGGTTTTTTCCAAGCAAAGCATTAAAAAGAGAAGACTTCCCAACGTTTGTTTTGCCAGCAAAACAAATTCGCATATCTTTGTAGCTTGAAGAAAGCAAAAAAGAGGAGCTTAAAATATTGTTAATAGCAGAGCGAATGCTTATTATTTGTTTTATATAATCTTTTTTAGAAGTGAAACTAATTTCTTCATCGTTAAAATCAAGTTCATGCTCCATTGTGACAATAAGAGACATTAGGCTTTCGGTAGAACTTAAAATAATTTTAGACAAGGCACCCTTAATGTTGTTCAGTGCCAAAGCAGCCTCAGTTGCATTTTTTGATTTAATTAAAGAATTAATAGACTCTGCCTGAAGAAGATCAACTTTTCCATTTATAAAAGCCCTATATGTAAACTCACCAGGTTCAGCAAGGCGACAGCCAAACGAAACCAAAGCAGAAAGAACCCCGTTTAATATAGTTTTTCCTCCATGAATAGAAAACTCAACCATGTCTTCTCCTGAAAAACTTTTAGGACCCTTAAAAGCCAAAACAACAGCCTCGTCTATTAAATTTTTTTCATCATCATATAAAGAACGCAAAAAAGCAGAGTTGGGCCGAGGGTTTTTTGTTTGCAGGGTTATTTTTTTATATATAGAAAAAGCAGTTTTGCCAGAACAGCGAATAATATTTAAAGCAGCCTCAGAAGAAGGCGTAGTTGCGACGGCAACAATATTTTCTTCACCACTATACACAAATTATTTTTTTCCAAAAGAAGCAAACATGCTGGTTCCACCACTACTGTTGCCACCACGCATTGCTTTTTGTTGTTGATAGTTTAATAAATTATAAACCATATAATATAAGTTTAGGCCAGAAGGAAACTGATTAAAAAGAAGGAAAAAAAAGCCAGACATTATATACATCATGGGCTTTTGTTTGGGGTCCATGGTGGCCATTGAAAGCTTTTGAGACAAAAACATTGAAAGGCCAAGAAAAACAGGCAAAACAGCAACCTGACTACCATAAATAGGAATATGAAAAGGCAAATCAAGCACAGCATCAGGCTGAGAAAGGTTGTTTATCCAAAGCATAAAAGAAGCTCCTCTAAACTCAATCGTAGACCTGAAAACTATAAACAGAGAGAACAGCAGAGGCATCTGAATTAGCATTGGCAAACACCCCCCTAAAGGATTAACACCACTCTCTGTGTAGAGTTTCATTATTTCTTTGTTCATTTTTTGAGAGTCTTTTTTATATTTTGTTTGAATTTTTTTGATTTTTGGTTGAATTTTTTGCATGTTTTGAGAAGACTCATGGCTTTTTTTAGTTAAAGGCCCCGTAACAACCCTTATAAGAAGAGCAAAAACAATTAGAACAACACCATAGTTTAGCCCGATGCTATGCAAGGCTTTTAGTAGCCAAAGTATAGAGCGGCTAATGGGCTGAACAACAACCCATCCAAAGTTCATAACACGATCTAAGTAGGTGTTTGTTTTTAAAATATGATCTACATCCAAAGGACCAAGAAATTGAGAAAAACTAATGTTGTTTTGGTTTTTAAATTCCAAACCAGCAGAATATTCAGGCAAAACATCATTTGAAGCAGAGGAAAAAGGACTTGCCTCTAAATAGCCACCTAGAGCGCTTGGTGCAATTAAGGCATTTATAAAATACTTATTTCTAATTGCAACCCAATCGGTTTTTCCTTTAAAGTTGTTTCTTTCAGAATCATCAGAAAGGGAAGAAGGTAAATAAGAAAGACTTTCAATGTTTTTTTCTTGTCCAACATAACCCATTGTATATTGAGATAGTTCAAAAGAGCGGTCTTTCTCAGTTGGACGTAAGCCACCCTCCCAAGAAACAAAGAAATCTTTATATTTTGAGTGCTCAATAAAAAACTCATGATTTATGACATAGCCGCCTCCATAAAAAACTGTTTTTTTAGTTATTTCTATGTTATTATCAACAAAAGACATAACAACCGTTAGAGAATCTTCTCCCTGAACACTAAAGGTCTCATTATTAAAAGCCTCTCTTCCATTTACAGAAACAACACTAAAAGGCAAATCATATATTTCTTCTTCTGCAGAGGATAGGCAGGGCGCACAGTTAGAAGGGTTTAGTATTAGAGAAACATTAATAGAATCTTCGTAAACATCATTTTCATTAAAACCGCCCAAGTATTTATAGCTGTCGTCTCCAGAAGCAAGAAGAGTTGCTTTTTTTATTGCACCCCCTCCGCTGTTTGATAGCATTAAGTCCAAAGAAGAAGTTTTGATGTTTAATAAAAGCTCTTTATTTTCTTTTTCATTTATATAAAGGCTCTTGTTCGTTTTTTTATTTATTTTTGGTTTTACAGAAGAAACAGTTTCTAGTTTTTCTATGTTTTCTGTAGAGGAAAGGCTGTTTTCTTCAACGGGCTGTAAACCAATTAGCTGCAAATAATAAGGAGTTATTAATAAGAGCCCCGCAATAAGAGCCCCAGTTAAAAATATGCGCTTGTTTTCATTCATAAATAATTTATAATCCTACTTTGCTTGATTGTAAAATGCTTAAAATTTCATTCTTTAGGTTGTTAATTTCTTTTATTTTTTTTTTAGTTTGAATTAGCACATGAACAGGTTTTTTTGATAAATAAAAACTTTTAACAATTTCTCGAGACTGTCTTTTGAAACGGTTTCTTTCAACCGCAGAACCGCACCACCTTCCAACGGAAAAACCCACAGCAAAAGAAGAAGAAGAGGCTAAAAAAACTTTCAAATGATTTGAATGATAAGGTTTTGTAGAACGCAAAATGCCTTGAATACACGAAGCACTTAACGAGTTTTTCAACTACTAACCGTTAATTTTTTACGACCCTTTTTTCTTCTGTTGCTTAAAACATTTTTACCCGCAGAAGTGCTCATTCGTTTTTTAAAACCATGCTTGTTTGATCTTTTGCGATTACTTAGTTTTATAGTTGTTTTCATTTTTTGTCCTTATTACTAATAGTATAAATTAAATATTTTATATAAAAAAATTAACCCTTTTCACAAAGAACTTGTGTTTTAATGCCCCCGCGAGGATGAAAGTCACCCAAAACAGAAATAGTTTTTGGACTACAGGCCTTTTTAAAGTCTTCTAAAATCTTATTTGTTACATGTTCGTGAAAAATGCCAAGGTTTCTAAATTTAACAATATAAAGCTTTAATGATTTTAGCTCAACAATGTGTTTATCTGGAGTGTATTCAATGTTGATACAACCAAAATCAGGAAGACTGGTTCGAGGACAAACACAATTAAATTCTGGAATACTAACCTTAATCACATAATCGCGCTTATTATATTCGTTAGGAACAACCTCAAGGTCTTTATATGTTGGCGTGTTTTTGTTTGACATGAATCTTTGAGATTAAAAAAGGGGATTTACATCCCCTTTTAATAAAAGCTTATCTACCTCTTTGCGGGCGTCTAATTTTTTTTCTTTTTTTATGCCTTCTTTTCCACCTTAGGTCTTCATCAGAGGAGGCAATGCCTTGGTGGATTTCAGCTTTTTTACTACTAAAGCTTAACCCTTCAGGCTGAACATTGCTCGAATGCTTTGCAGAAGAACGAGCAAACATGCCAGAAATCATTAAAACTGTTATTAATATTAAATATATATTTTTCATATTTTTTACCTTATTTCCTCTAATAAAACAAGTTCACACAAATATAAAGAGTAAAAACAATATAAAACAAATGAAAAAATAAACTTTTTTTAAGCTGTGTTGCAAATCACAAAGTTATTTTTTCCACTCTAAAGGAACAATACTAGAACAAAGAATTTCCACGCTTTTGTGCTGTTCTCCAGACTTAGATTCCCATTTTCTTGTTCTTAAAGACCCCTCAACAGAAACAAGCTGCCCCTTAAAAAGATGCTCATTAACAAAATCAGCAAGCTTATCCCAAGCAACGACGCTGTGCCATTCTGTGTGCTCCTTGTTGGCCCCATTGCTTTGCCTCCAAGTTTCATTTGTTGCCAAAGAAAAAGAAACAACAGATCGCCCAGACTGTGTATACCGGCCCTCAGGATCTGCACCTAAGTGTCCGATTAAGATAACCTTGTTATAACTGTTTTTGTTCATATCAGATATTATTTATTTCAATAAAAGAAAGCAAGATAAAAATTTATTTATCCAAGGGAAAGTGAAGGGCAAAGCAGGCTCCTCCACCAGAAACATTTTTGATTTTTAAAGAACCTCCATGGGCAACCATCACTTTGTTGCAAATAGAAAGACCAAGGCCAAAACCAGACTCTTTTGATCCCGGGATTCTAACAAAAGCCTTAGTTATTTTTTTTAGTTGTTCCTCAGGAATGCCCGGACCTTCATCAACAACCTCTATTATGGTTTCGTTCTTTGTTTGCTTCCCTTCAACAACAATTGATGAGTTTTCAGGAGAATATTTAAAAGCATTTTCTACCAAGTTTTTAATAGCAATTGAAGACTTAACAATATCAACGCTTAGAGTAGTGTTTTTAGGAACATTTAGCTTAACGTTTTTAATAGAGGTTAGCTCAAGAGCCTTTTGTATTAACTGATTTAAATCGGTTTTTTCTATTTTTAAGTTTGAATAAGCTGAAGCCATTTTATCAGAAAGTAAAATATTAGTAATTAAAGAGTCTAGAGTTTTGATTTGCTTGTCTATGCTTTCCTTTTTTTTATGCTCTGGCATCATAGCAATTGCCAATTTGATTTTTGCCAAAGGAGTTCTTAGTTCATGGCTTACATCTGAAAGCAACCTTTCTTTTTGTCGTAAGAGCTGTTTTATATCAGAGGTTAGTTTGTTAAAGTTTTGTGTCAAAACAGCAAGCTCATCACTCCCAACAACAGGGATGGTTGATTCGAGGTCACCCTTTTCTAAGCTTTTAATACGCTTTTCAATTAAGTTTAAAGGAAACAAAAAACGCCTAACAATAAAAAACAACAAAGACATAAGAGCAAAAGCTAAAATTAAAGACGGAAAGATTGTGTATAAATCTAAGGGAGCAACATAATCTGCGATTAAAAAATATTTAAAGGGAGGATATTCTATGTATGCTGTTTGTAAATATTGTTCCTCAAAAAAGAACTCTCCAAAAGAAACCCTCTCTTCAAATTGAATATTATATACTTCTCCCAAGTATTCAGTGTCATTATAACTTAAGTAATTACAGGGAGATATAGGGTTCTGTAGGTTTGTCCAGTGTAACAGTGTGTCGTTTTCACAAAGAGTATCACCATCCAAAGCATATATCATGCCCTTTATTTTTATATTGTTAAGCTCTTTTGCAATTAAAGAGGTGTCAGGTTTTGAACCCCAAGATTCAATTAGTTTATATTGAAAGTAAGCCTCTTGAGCATCCAAAATATCGTCTTTTTCTAGGTTGGTCCAATATACGCTAAGATAAAAACTTGAAAAAACAATACAAAGAGAGGCTGCAAAGAAAACAAGCCCAATTTTTGCAAAAACACGCTTTTGAATATAAGATATCACGGGTTTATTTTTCTTTTAGCTTTGCAACAAACTTATACCCAACGCCATGTATTGTTTTAAGAAATCTTATTTTGGTTGGAGTTTCTCCTAGCTTGTTTCTAAGCCTGCTAACAAGCACATCAACAGAACGATCATAAGTTTGCCACCTAATACCCCTAAGGTTTTCAACTAAAAATTCTCTATCTAAAACCTGATTATTATTATCAACAAACAAAAGAAGAGCCTCAAACTCAGAAGTTGAAAGATTAACAACTTCGCCATCAAGAACAATTTCTTCTTTTATTTTGTCAACTTTCAAGCCCTCAAACTCAACAATGTCAAGCATTGAGTTAGAAGCAACAACCCTTCTTAGAATTGATTGGATTCTTGCAACCAGCTCTCTTGGCTCAAAGGGCTTTGGAAGATAGTCGTCTGCTCCCAGCTCTAAGCCAACAACCTTGTCTGCAACATCTCCTTTAGCTGTTAGCATCATGACCGGAGTTTCTGATTTTTCACGAATTTTTCTAAGCACCTGGAAGCCGTCCATTTCAGGAAGCATAATATCCAGCAGCACAAGATCTACTTCGTTTTTTTCTAAATATTCTAAGCCTTTTAATGGCGTATGACAAACATGAGTTTGATATTTAAAATCACTTAAAAATTCAACCAGCAAGTCAGTTAGTTCTTGATCATCGTCTATAACTAATATTTTAGGCATTTCTATTCTTCTCCTATTGTAATTGTTTTCTTAATAAATTAATATTTTTTTTCATGGTTGTTTCTGAAGATATTTTATCCTCAACAACCTTGCATGCGTGTATCACTGTTGAGTGGTCACGCTTTCCAAAATGTTTTCCAATGAGCATTAGAGGGCTGCCTGTAAGCTCCCGACATAAATACATTGCAACATGCCTTGCGTTAACAAGGTCAGCAGTACGACTCTTGCTATAGAGTTTGTTTTCAGAAACATTAAAGTGTGCAGCAACCAGCTTGCAAACTTGCTCTAAAGAGATTTGCTCAAAGGCTATTTCACCCAAAAGGTTTGTAATAACTTCTTTGGCCAAAGATATAGTAAT
>MDSW01087289.1_pt1 | contig 11109 bp, 7 predicted proteins | sample 811171 | NCBI WGS metagenome assembly MDSW01 (sample SAMN05326641, study PRJNA326480) | marine metagenome | isolation source: seawater | place: Atlantic Ocean: North West | collected 2012 | reverse complement strand
TCCGAAAAAACTAAACACAACAAAATCAGTCGTGATACTCGTGCACGGGGGTGGCTGGAAAAAAGGGGATCGCTCCGGCGAGCACACAAAAGCTGCATGGTTTTCCAGCCGTGGCTACGTAGCTGTGTGCCCTGAATATCGACTTTCTGGAGAAGCCACGTTCCCGGCCGCGATCCATGACCTGAAAGACGCCATCCGGTGGACTCGTTCCCACGCTGCTCAGTGGGGCGCGAACCCGAACAACATCACTCTCATGGGTTTTTCGGCTGGTGCTCATCTTGTTGCACTTGCTACGACAGCCGGTCCTGAAGCCAAACTCGATTTACCAGACAGCCAAAAGCGTTCAAGTTCAGTGGCCGCATGTATTGCTGTTGCGGGTCCATCGATAACAAATGACGAACGAGCCTTACTAAGTGCAAGAAAACCGAGTTCGAATTATCAGTTATTTTTTGGTGGACTCCCTGAAACTATTCCAGACGTTTACGAGCGGGCCTCACCAGCCCATTGGGTATCGGGAAACGAACCGCCCATGCTTTTTATTTCAGAAGGCAATCCTGATGCTCACAAAGAAATTCGCTCAAGACTGAACAAGGCAGGAATTCGAAACGAGGGTTTTAATCTAACAGGTGGGATCCACAGTGAATGGAATTGGGAGCCGTGGTTTACTCCAACAATGGAAGTGACTGAAGAATTTATCCGCTCTGTGTTCATACCTTGATTTGCTGGACATGTTCAACAAAACCGTTCATGTTTTTTCATGCGAATCATTTGGCTTGACCGCTGCAAGGCCGTGTGATGTTTCATTCATCACATGGCAAACACCTGTCGTAACGTCATACAACACACCTATGATCCCAACCTGACCAGACTCTACGAGTGCTGAAATTGCTGTGCTCTTTTGCAGGATTTCACGAACAGAGTGTTGCACGTTTCGCCGAACAACGTTTTCGGTATCGGTTATGACTCTGGCACCTTTTTCATTAAACACATGCGGATTACTGGTATCGTTCTCACGAACAACTGACTCAAGGCCTTGGACAATGGGCCTCAGGTAGTCACATTCACGAATATATGCAGGCTGTTTTCCGCGGGCAGAATCAATAGCTGCCTGCACAGCGATACAACGATTGTGCCCAACGACAACAATCAACTTGGCGCCTGCTGCAGCACAACCAAACTCCAGACTGCCAAGCACTTCTGGTGTTACGACGCTTGCCGCCACACGAACATTAAAAATATCTCCAATACCAAGATCAAAAATAATCTCTGCTGGAGTCCGTGAATCAACACCACTCAGCACCACTGCCATGGGATGCTGACTTTCAGCAGTAGCATTAACAAGTCTATTAAAATCACGTTCCAGACGAAGACCTTCTTGGAACCGTTGGTTACCTGCAAGCAAATAATTCAAAACTTTATCTGGTGTTAAATGCTCCTGTAATTCACGGCTTGAAAAATCAACAAACTGGATTCGATCTTCAATTGCATACTTGTCACGAAAGCCTCGAGTACTAACCTGCACGCCACGGGCTGGACCAATAACATCGCGGTATTCTTTGATCAAAGAAAGAATATCAGGTTCAATGTAGACGGTATCGTGTGCATCGACCACAAAATGCTTGCCTGGTTCAATATCGTCGAATGCCTTCCGTAATGCGGCTCTATTCAAAAAACTAACCTGACTTGCTAATTGAATCCTCGTTACGTCACCACCTAGGTGATGTTCTACTACTAATCGCATTGGCTTCCGAAGATTGCTCCAGAGAATAAATATTGTGCTCGCCGCAAGGCCAATAAGAATTCCAATAAGTGGATCGGTCAAAACTATTGCGACCAAAGTAACGAGCCAGGGGATGAATTGATATCTGCCAGCTCGCCAAAGCTCTGCTATGACCTGAGGACTCGCCAGTTTCAGACCCGTGGCAATCAAAATGGCTGCGAGTGCCGATAGTGGGATGAGATTGATAGCCTGAGGAAAAAGCACAACCGCAATTGCCAACAGAGCTCCGTGCAAGATTGTAGAAATCTTTGTTCGGGCACCTGCATCGATATTCACACTTGATCGAACGATTTCGCATGTCATTGGAAGCCCACCCGCCATCCCCGAAACAATGTTTCCAATACCTTGGGCTATGAGCTCCCTGTTCGGGGATGTGCTTCGCTTCTCTCGATCAAGTCGGTCGACAGCTTCCAGCGTGAGAAGCGCCTGCAGTGAGCCGACAAGCGCGATAGTAAGTGCTGCTGAAAAAACTACTGGTTTCGTGATCTGACTGAAATCTGGATTCGGCAGTAATCCAAAAAAACCACGAATTGTCTCTGGTAAAGGAACCTCTACTTTATGACTCGCCGTGATAATCCACGTTCCACCGAGTTGGTCAAAAACCAGGCTGCAAAGTACACCAAAGAGAACAACAACCAGTGGTGCCGGAACACCAGTTTTTTTTAAAAGAGGCACTCTTCCCCAAAAGTAAATGATGGCGAGAGACACAAAACCAACAACAATTGCGCCAGGATGCAGATCGCCAAGAATTTCCAGAAGTTCTGAAAATGTATTTTGCTTGTCTGGCTGAAAAAATGACATCTCACCCTCTGGGTCGGTGTCATGACCGAACAAGTGGGGAATCTGTTTCAGGATCAGAATGACCCCGATTGCAGAAAGCAAACCACGGACAACACTCGAGGGGACAAACGACTTGATGAAGCCCCCGCGAATAATTCCCAACACAATCTGAATCACGCCAGCAAGAGCTACCGCAACTAACAATCCTTCAAACGAACCGATTGCTGCAATCTCTGCTGCCACGACTGCAGTCAACCCGGCAGCTGGACCGGAGATGGTTACCTGGGCGTTGCTGAGAGGACCAACCACCAGGCCTGCAACAATACCTGCAACAATACCTGCCAGAGGAGGAGCATTTGAGGCAAGTGCAATGCCGATGCAAAGCGGTAGCGCAACAAGAAAAACGACGATGCCAGCCAACACATCATCCCTGACGTGACCTCCTGTGCTGGTGCCACCTTCTGTCAACTGAGTACCCACTTTTATTCTTACTTTCTTATTTCGAGTATCACGGTACTGAAGGGACAATACTGAAATTAATGATAAGGCAGCATCAATATTCGGCACATGAAATTTGAATCAAACATTCTGTTTTTACCGGAGTTATCGGCTAAATTAATTGCTTTCGCTTATTTCACGAGGATCAACATTCTGGCAAAATTGCTTCCTGTCGATTCGTACGCAAAGATAGAAGAAAGTATTGGTAATCGACAACTCGTTTGGGGTTTTTATGACAAACGCACGTTTTCTGCCCATTTACCGTCTCTTTATACAGACCTTTCCTTGTTTATTTCTTGTCTCTTCGTGTCTTCCAATGATACGAGCAGACCAATCAGAGACGAGCAAACTCGATAAAAACACTATTTACCGACTTGATCTGTTCACGGAAACATTAAAACCGAATTCAAAAAAAGATCTCAAACCAGGTGCCATCTATTTCAGGTTCTCACGAATTTCTGGACACCATGTCTGGAGTCGCTTCAGTGAAAAACACATTTTTGAATTTGCAATGGGACCCGGATCCGTTCAACCAGCTTGGAGATTCGACATTCGTGAGGGAAGGGATGATCAACTCCGTCTACTCGAAGAACGTTCGCCCGAGCTTTACAAACGACTTATGGTTCAGGGTGCCCGCCCCATGATTAAACTTTTGGACAATGGCCGGTGGGATCTTGATCTTGCGTCCAACGAAGGACGGGTCTTTGATATTGAAACAGGTGGTCGTTGGGAATGGCACGGTGGCCGTCGAGTTCGCGTCGTACACACCGGTGGCCAAAGCTGGACATATCAAGACCACACGTATCGCCCGTCCTATGCAGTTGACAGCGCTTGGTAGCAACCGCCAACGCCATAGTCACTTCCATCTTATCTCAGCGAATTGCTGTTCGAAACGTGCTGCTTCACGCATTGTTGCGGCATGAATTTCTGCGATCATGGAAAGATCATTGCAATACCCGCCACCGCAGACGATAGCCACAGGCACACAATTAGTCAAAGCGGTGGTAAAGACGAGACGGTCGCGCAGCAAAAGTCCTTCTTGAGAAACACCAAGACGACCTAAACGATCTCCTTCATACGGGTCCGCCCCAGCAATATAGAAAATAATATCTGGCTTAATGTTTGAAAAAGAAACTTTTAAAGCTCTCTGTAACGCAGCAAGATAGCTCTCATCCGATGTGCCATCAACTAACGGAACGTCTAACGAACTTGGATATTTCCTTAACGGAAAGTTTTTTTCACCATGTAGTGATAGTGTGAACACAGAATTGTCATGCGTAAAAATTTCAGCCGTTCCGTTTCCCTGATGAACGTCGCAATCGATGATTAGCACTCGTTGAACAAGTCCTCGGTCCTGAATTTCTCTTGTAGCTACTGCCGTATCATTAAAAATACAAAAGCCCTCACCCCAGTTGGTCCCTGCGTGATGAGTGCCACCTGCAAGGCTCGCTGCCACCCCGTCACGTAAAGCAGAGACTGCTGCATCGACTGCTGCGCCGGTGCTCCGAAGCGATCGCTCAACAAGTTCCTCACTCCACGGAAAACCAATACGCTGAATTTCCGCGTGTGTAAGTGTCCCACGGAAGACTCGGCCCAAATACTCAGGGCAATGCACCCGACGTAATTCCTCGTCATTGGCGGCATGTGGTTCAATGAATGCAAACGGTGTACCCGTCGCAACGTCTCGCTCGAGACGCTGCCGAAGCATCTCATACTTCTGAACAGGAAAACGATGCCCCTCTGGCAACGGAAGGGGATATTTATCGCAAGGATAGAGTCGCATTTAATTAACCAAAAAGGAATGCCTAATTCATCAACACGCAGTGCTTACGGGGTATGCACCAATCAATAGACATCGCTCACAAAATAAAAATCCAAACTACTATTTCCCAATGCTTTAGGAAACACAAAGGCCAAATTTTAAAAATTCATTTGGCACGACTTGTGCATGTCTGTCCTAACACAAAAGAAAATACAAATTGGATGCCGGAGGAGATCTTCGGGCATCACATATGAAAGGAGGTTGCCTCTGCCATCACTTCCACTCTATTAGGACAAACAGGTTGAATCCAGTTTCCTTGTATTCAAAACTCTTTTAAAACGGGCAAATGAGAAGAGCGGGGGCTCGCATTGTGAATCAATGCGAGCCCCTCTCTTTGATTCACAAGAATCGAATCTCTAACTTCTTTCTACACCCCCCTACCATTTTTCTTAAACCAGAGAAAATATGGGCTTCAATCTTTCCTGTCTTCTCGCGGAAAATCTTACTGTGCAACCGGAGAGTCTTATCCTTCAGCATTACCCTACGAATCAGAATCATTATTTCTAGGTGATCAATCGGCACTCATACTCTTTGTCGTAATTTGGTTGGAAGGCGGTGCTTCTGGGCAATGATATTGGCTACTATCTTCGCTACAGCGCCAAGTCATTCAACGAGGTGCCTCTCCCATAATTTATTTTCAATTGAAGCAACACCACCATGTCGCGTGAGACCACTAACAATCACGTCCTGAGTTTTGAGGTATACGAGTGCCTATTTCAGAAGTGTTAGAACCCAACATCATTGAGACGAGACCAGATTTGCAATTTTTCTACGGGCAGAACTGGTGCCGCATGATCCACGCAGCAATGTGTCCACCCATCATCGAATCAGCACATTCAATTTGGGCTGTCTGGAGCGTCTGCTTGACAGTTCTCTTTAAGTAACGGGTAGAATTAGATGTAGTTCATCTGCGATGAAAGTCTTGTTGCATTCAAGAAGGCGAATAATCATCGTCGATTTTCGAAGCAAGGTGTTCTAAGGACTCTTCATCGGAACTCTGTACGCGGATTTGGTATCCGACACGACAGGTTCTTGGCAAAAATCCATACTAGTACCAACCGAAAATTCTGTAGGTACATACCATTCCTTCTTTTTATCTGCGGCTATGAACCTTAGCTTTTGGTACGAAAACTGGCAGGGGATTCTCACCGCTTTCGTGGTGGGCACGACACTGCTTGCACTTCTTCTGGGTCGCCGTGCACCAGACATGGCCATGCTTGGTGCAGTGATTGTTCTACTAGCATCTGGAGTTCTCAGTCCTGCTGAAGCACTCTCAGGAATGAGTAACGAAGGAATGCTCACGGTTGCAGCATTGTTTGTAGTGGCAGCGGCTGTCCATCGAACGGGAGCCCTTGCACTTGTCATCGATCGGGGGCTTGGCCGACCGAGTTCTCTCCATGAAGCTCAAGTGCGGACAATGACAATACCTGCTGTCCTCTCTGGTTTTATGAACAACACCCCAGTGGTCGCCTTAATGGTACCTGCCGTGCGAACCTGGGCTCACAAACACCAATTGAGTATTTCCAAAATCTTAATGCCGATGAATGATGCCGTCGTTCTCGGAGGCCTCTGCACGCTCATTGGTACAAGTACGAATATTGTTGTCAGTGGCTTACTGAATGAAAAAACGGGGATGTCACTTGGCATGTTTGATATCACATGGCTTGGTGTGCCTCTCCTGATTGTTGGCTTCGCGTACATTCTTGTTGCCAGCAAAAGCCAATGGCTTTTAAAAGATCGCAGGCCCGCGGTCAGTGCAGGTGATGATCCTCGGCAATACTCACTTGAGATGGTTGTTGAATCCGGGAGCCCTCTTGCCGGTCGAACAATTGAACAAGCTGGCCTTCGTGGACTCCACGGCTTATTTCTTATGGAAGTCGACCGTGCTGGTCATGTACGAGCGGCAGTTGAACCAACAGAACGACTCGAAGAAGGCGATCGGCTCGTTTTTGTTGGCGTGGTCGACTCAGTCGTGGAGTTACAAAAGATACGTGGACTTCGGCCGGCTACAGACCAAGTATTTCAATTAGATGGACCACGGTCTGAACGCACTCTCCTAGAAGCTGTGGTTTCCAATACATGCCCTCTTGTTGGCCGGACAATTCGTGAGGGTCAATTTCGGTCGACTTACGATGCTGTAATTATTGCAGTCGCTCGAAACGGAGAGCGTTTAAGGAAAAAAATTGGTGACATTATTCTTCAACCGGGCGACACTTTACTTCTTGAGGCAAGCCCGCGATTTCTGAAAAGACAAAAGACAAACCGTGATTTTTATCTTGTGAGTGAAGTAAAAGGGGCCAAGCCACCCCGGCACGACCTTGCTTGGATTGCATGCACTATTTTGGTAGCTATGGTGCTGGCGGCAACACTTGAACTTGTTCCCATGGTTGCAGCAGCTCTTGTAGCAGCCGCGGCTATGGTCGCGACAGGGTGTATTGGGCCTAATGAAGCAAGAAAATCTATCGAATGGGAGACCCTGCTCCTCATTGCCGCTAGTTTCGGGCTTGCCAGAGCTATTGAAAAAACAGGGCTTGATGAACTCCTTGCTCAAAGCACTATTGGAGCGGCGGGTGATCGACCATACCTTGTCTTGGCAGCAATTTATTTTGTCACGATGATTTTTACTGAAACGATGAGCAACAACGCCGCGGCTGTGCTGATTTTTCCAATCGCATGGCAAACCGCTACTGATCTCGGCCTCAATCCAATGCCATTTATTATGGCGATTACCGTAGCCGCAAGTTGTGGATTTGCCAGTCCTCTTGGTTACCAGACAAATCTCATGGTGTATGGGCCGGGTGGTTACAAATTCAGTGATTACCTTCGTTTCGGTGGACCATTAAACTTGATAGTAATGGTCATCACCATTATTTTAGCCCCTCTGATCTGGCCTTTCTAAAAAGCACGTCGCACGGACCATCGCCATTAAGACACGGACGGAGTGCTTGAAAAAAGCTTTCCTCCAAGACAACACCTGGCCCAGTCGCTTCTGTTTCACTATCCGGCCCTGAAGCCAGTACGATAATGTCGCAAGCCACATCATTCATGTGATTTTGCCAAAAAGCGAGATAACTCAGCAGAGTAATCGTTACGACCGCACTAAACCGTCTTTTGTCTTTTCTTTGTGCTAACCTGTTGTCTTTCGTTCCTTCCTTACAGATAGCAAGGGACGTAGTCTAATTGATTGTCAACGGTTGTTTCCCAAACGCCACCTCCATCCTGCTGAGACGGATGAGCGAAATACTCTTTCACTATTACCGTGTTAATCCAACGACCTGGTTTTACCTTGCGTCGCTTCTTTCGATTGCAGTTTTTTTCAAATTCAATCGAGCTTTGAGTATCCGTAATGTTGATCTTGTCGGCCTGATTCTCTTTGCACCAGGGCTTCTGGCCGTTGAATACGGCGGCTTTAAAGCCAATGTTGATGCACAACAATTGGGCTATGTGTGGCTGTTTGTGATAACCGGCTTATTTATTATCCGCATGCTTTGTGACTCACTCATGGTTCGAAGACCTATGCTCGAACCCAACCTCAATAGTGGGGGACTCACCTTTCTCGGAATATCACTCCTTGTTTTCCTTTTAGCAAATGTTCTCACCACTCGACCAGAAAGAGATGACCTTGCAGCAGCGACGACCGCGGCCAGACTTGAGACTGGTGATGCAGAAGTCAACGCTGATCAACTAGCAAGACTTGGCCCTGGGTATCCACTCCTGTTTCTTTTGCCACACATCTCAACTCAACGCGTTTTCTCCTCCGAGGCAGTTTCCTCAGCCGGCGGCAAAACGAAAGAGCCACCGCCACGGGTTGTTCACGAAACAACAGCTCGAGCAATGGCTATCATTTCCCAACTACTGATCGTCAGCGGTATGATTTTTGTTGGGTGGCGACACTTTGAAAGTACCAAACTCGGTATTGCTGCTGCGGTTCTTTATCTTCTTCTCCCATACACGGCCATGATGACTGGGAGGGTTGACCATGCTTTACCCGGTGCGTTGATTGTATGGGCGATTGGAGCATATCGGAGACCTGTAATTGCGGGAGGTCTCATAGGGCTAGCAATTGGCATCATCTACTACCCCATATTCCTGCTTCCACTTTGGTGCAGTTTTTATTGGGAGCGCGGAGTCCGTCGATTCGCCACTGGTGTTGGAGCTGCTTTAGCAGCCCTTGTCATTGGACTCTGGTGCACTTCACCAACACTCGCGATCTTTGCTGGCCAATTACGTCAAATGTTTGGTTGGATTTTTCCAAGCAGCGTAAGCCTCGAGGGATTCTGGGCATTCCCTTCTTACGACCCAGTTTTTCGGCTTCCTGTGCTCGCTGGCTTCTTGGTGATGATGGCTACTATGGCAATTTGGCCTTCACCAAAACACCTTGGGACACTCATGAGTTGTTCCACCGCGGTTCTCCTTGGAAGCCAATTCTGGAAAGCACATAACGGCGGCCTTTTCTTAGCATGGTTTCTCCCGATCCTTCTGCTCGTGATATTCCGGCCAAACCTTGAAAACCGTGTTGCACTAAAGGCATTGGATACTGATTGGTTCATTCGGCGTCGGAAACAACGGCGTGCAATAGACGCCGCATAGACACTATTCACATGTCTCGCCGTATATCAATAGTAGGTGGGACACCTTGATTTAAAAACCATAGATGTCAGCGAGATTGGTCCCAGCCATAGTTGACATCTGTTAGTTTAGTCAAAGCTTCAAGTACTTGCGCGTTCTGTAATGAAACAGCTTTCGTTTTCTGATTGCCTCCAAGTGCGAGGCCACCACCTGTTGGTGAAAATGTAACCGATGTTTTTCCTCCTGATTCAGCACCAGAAGAAACAACATGCCGAGTAATTAAAACATTGATCAAGGGTTGAACAGCGGACTCATCACCAAGTGTTTTCAGTGCAAATGCAGCACGGTTGATACGGCGACTATCGGTTCCACCAAGCGCAGCAACGAGTGACGGAACAACCTGTATCGACTCCTTTTCTTCAAGTTGCTCAATGGCACTCCAACGCACCTCTGAATCAGAGTGGTCAAGAACCAGAGATAGTAACGCTCCGATTGCATCTGTTGAATCTATATTTCCAAGAGCTTCAACATAGAGGAGTCGAACACGCGGAACAGGATCGGTATTGATCGCCGTGATGAGAGGTAATACCGAAAAAGGATCGGTTGTTTGACGGATCTCGGTAGAAGAGTCCTCACTGACTCCTGGTTTATCGAGCTCTCGCCGCAACCTCTCTAGCCGGTGCCGTGCCTCAACCCTGCTTTTTGTTGCGGCTTCTGCCTGCTTATACAGATTAATTTCCTGCTGAGTTCTCCACGATCCTCGATAGCGATGATAGCCATGAGACTCCATGCGTTGTGTATGCGTACTTGTTGTATCTGAGATGGCAAAGTCTGAAACAACCAACGCCCCAACCACCATCACAGCAGCACAGATAGATCGCATTACGTTGTCCTTATCGTCTTAAATTTGGCTGGCAGCGTCTTGAATCATTCCAACATAAACTGAAAAAACCCTGAAAATAACAACTATCACGAGGCCAGCTACGAAAAGCCAGACACCACCACCAGCCGCTTTTGCTGCCGCCTCGAACCCCTTTCTTGAATTATCGGCAAATTGTTCACTCAGTCTCCCAAGAACCTCTGAAACTGTTCCAGATTCTTCACCAACTGCCAAACCTTCAATTAATTCAGGTGGAAAACGATGAGCAGCGTGAAGTGCTTCGGCTAGCGTATTTCCAGAGACCAGCCTTTCATTTACCCAGTGCGGGTCAATTGCCAGACCCGGAGCTACCGAACCACCAAGCGAGACAAGTCTGCCTGCATCAAGTCCGGCACCTGCGGCCAACGATGCGGCCTGACTCCAGGCAGCTGCTTCCCCATCTCGAGCAGCTGGTCCAATAAGTGGTAGACGGGTAATAAATCTACGAATGAAACCATGTGATCTCCATCCGCTAAGGACTGATCGAGAGACACATACCAAAACAACGAACAGGGAAAAAAGAAGTACACCGTACATCTTGAGACCCGACATACCAACAAGACCGAGACCAATAAAATCGAGTGCTTTTCCTCGATCCAATTCAATCATCCCACTAATGAGAATAAGTAGCCCTACAACTGCCAGCGCGAGCACGAATTGGACTGCCGGTAAGATGAGACTCGAACGAAGACGTGATGTAGTTTCTACTCTATGATTGATTACGCGAGATAGCTCTTTTAG
>MDSW01041891.1_pt1 | contig 11109 bp, 8 predicted proteins | sample 811171 | NCBI WGS metagenome assembly MDSW01 (sample SAMN05326641, study PRJNA326480) | marine metagenome | isolation source: seawater | place: Atlantic Ocean: North West | collected 2012 | reverse complement strand
TGGTTGTTGAAGAAGAATAAGTTTCACTGACAAGATAAGAGCGGCCCCACCGCGATTCGAACACGGGTTCGTGGCTCCGCAAGCCACTGTGATATCCAGGCTACACTATGGGGCCAGTGCGAGCCAAGCGACCGGCCCCGCCCATTTAAGCACGACGGGGTCAAATCTTGAAGTGAGGTCGGGACTCGAACACTAAAAAAAAAGCCCCCCATCCCTCCGAAGAGAGATGGGGGGCAATATAACGCTCCACAAAAAAGCAACATCTCCAATATTTACTATTGGTGAGATTTATTCGATGGTAATCTATCACGCGTGAATCTGCTGCCAATCGATATACGACTTCAGAATCTGATTGATATCAATTGATTCTCCAGATTTTAATGCTTGAGAGATTGCAAGTTCTGTTGCAACTATTATTGAACTACAAATTTCGTTTCCTAGTAGGTCGGTTAAAACTTCTTCAATGCTCTTTCCAAAGCCCTCGTCTACAAGTTGATGAAATCTTTCTTCCTCATCTTTATCAATTGGCGCTCTAATCCCACTCATTCAGACAACTCCTGTAATAACAATACTTCAAACCACGACTTTACCGATTCCTCTGTCCATCCGAATGATTGCTCGGATTCAACTAGAACTTCAGTTTCCTCGCGCTTTGAAGCAGACAGCATTCCATTCATGCCCAATACCAATGCTCTTTCCAAAATTCCATTGACAAGATTTAGCGAACTACGGTCAGTAGCACTCCAATATGCACTGTTTCGCGGATGGGTATGAAGCCATAATTTGAATGGCAGAGTGGCTCCAATAGGGGGCTTAAGAGTTACTTCTCCAATATTTCCCCAATCAACCCAGATCTTGTCTTCAGCATCGATGAGGATGCTGACCTCGCGAGCAACACTCTCACTAATGAGGTAGATTGGCAACCAGTTTTGATCGGTTACTAGTTTTTCAATCACTTCTTGCATTTCCTTGCAATCGACCTCTCCATGCGATAAATAATTTGATAATTTTGTGAAATCAATCATTTATTTCGACCTCCCCATACGTAAGGTATCCCAATCTAAACTTGGGTATTTCAGATTTAAGACCGTTCAAAATTCTAATTGTTTGAAAGACCCATTGTGCACCTAGTGCAGCGACAGCTGCAAAACCAAACTCAATGTTTTTGTTTTCTAAAGCACGAGGGATTTGGCAACTAGTTGGTGTTTCGCTCTGTGGCAAATTATTGGCTATTTTAGACGATGTTTTGTTATCAATCATAATCCATCCATCCCCTTGGCAGCGCAAATCTAACCACAACCTATCGCTTTGATGAACCAGCTCTCTTGGTTGCGCTCTGTCTACGGCGACAATAATTACATCATAACCATCCAATTGTTCAGATGTTCTCAAAGGCTCTTCCTTTCCAATTACTCGAACACTATCAAAATGACAATATCTGTTGGCCAAAGCAGAGGCTTTTGATTTACCGACATCCACCATAGAATAGTTTTGGTGTCCTAAATTATTTGATTCGATAATATCGTCATCCATTAAATCAATCTCTACGTTGAGCTCGCATTTTTCTAATGCAGGAACTAATAGATGGATTAGGTTTGAACCGATTCCACCTAGTCCTACCATTAGTATTCGAGGTTGTACTATTTTGTCAATTACTTCTAAGCCCATTCGTCTTCCTCCTGTGATGAAATAAGATTAGGGTCCTTTTCAAATTCCTTTGCGAAAGGAGCCCAATGTTCAATAATGCTATCTCTGAATAATCTAGAGTTAGAAAGATAGTGATTCTTTGATTTATCTAAAAGTGACTTAGGCCAAGAAACGCATATATCGAGTACTTCTTCAATACTATTAGTCCAACTCAGGCCATGCTTAGAGTCTTCAAAATGAAGTCTCTTCTTACCATTTCTAATTGTACTGCTAATTCTAAAACCTATAGTCTCGGGATCACCATATTCGATATGCCAGGTCCAGCCATGTGTTCCTTTTACTCGAATTTCATGATTCTCTGTATCGTGTATTGCACCATAGCGTTGCTTCAGATATAGTGATAATGATTCGGTAATTGGGCTATTGCAATAGCCGTATGTGCTAATCAGTCCGTCTCTTAATGGTTTTAGGGATTCTTGATGAAATGATGTTTTGTCATTTTTCAATCCCAAAATTAATCCAGCAAATGTATCGATAGATGGCATTTCTAAATCAGCACTGACCTGGATGCATGCATTCACGTGATTGTGAACCCAGCGATCTCTAGGATGTATTTCGATTCTATCAAATCCTGATGCAGATTTGGTGCTGAAAATATTAGTGAAGTTTTCTATTATCGGTTTGATTGGAATAGCATAAGATGCTAAATCTCCGATTACAATTATATTCTTACGGCCAATTCTAATGGTTTCTTGATTGTCAACAATAATTTGCTTTAATAGATCAAGCGCTTTGAGATTCTTTCCGATTGAATCATGGAATAGATGAATGAGGCCCTCTATACGTGCTAATCTTCCATCTCTCCAGAATCGATCTTGTTCTCTTTGCTCAAACCGTAGTTCTTCATCGATTGATGACCTTTCAACTAGGCCAAAAGAAAGGGAAAGGTCGGGGGGATTTACCCCCCCGACCAGACCAGGCATGACACGCACTGATTGTGTTTGATTCCAATCAACTTGTGCCAAATGTTCCGCCTCGATTAGGCGATTGTCAACAAATACCCATTTATCCTCTTGGGTGCTGACATATTCTTCTGTCGCTTGAGGGCTGAGCATCAGGGTTTGGTGACCTGTTGCATCAGCAATCTCAACACGGACGAGTTTACCCTCGTCTTGGTTTGCTGCTATATTTTTATTTTTATTATTCATATTTTTTCCTCCTAAATATTTGATACCCTGGATTACCCATTTATCATGTAGGACCTTTCTCCTATTGTCAGCAGTGCTTCACTGCAGTTGACATCTCTGCGGTTATAATTTTACTATTGAATAAATTCTCCACCAATAGTAAATATTGGAGACGTCCCCCTTTTGTGGAGTGTTATGTTGCCTAAGATTCAATTCTAATGAAATGTTTCACGAATTGAATTTTCTAGCGTCTCAATCAAATGCATAGTACCTAGATCATCAGATAAACTATGCACTAGTGTGGCCAATTGATCTCCGAGAGGCAATTTTGAAAATTCTTCTTTGATTTCGATACAAATTAGCTCGGCCATATTTTTTTGAACAAGCCATTTTTGAACTCTTGTGGAAAAAACTGCCGGTTTAATAGTATAGATTGCTCTGCTAGATCCAATCACTTCTATTCCATCCGGTATAAACCTCGCATTTGGGACTCCTTCGACCACGCTTCGTAGTAATCGGAAAGAGCGCGCCCATGGTTCTTCATCTCTTGTGATGAAACTATTAACGAAAACATCTCTATTGTTCCAAAGTTGTAATAATGCTAAAAGTTTGTATTGTAATATTTTGCCATGGCGGCCGGATTTTAATTGGAAAATATATTCTAAAATAAATGGAGTTTTAGGGGGGAATCCTAAATCCAATTGCTCGATTATTGGTAATATGATTGAGAAATTGTCCATTCTAACGTGTAATGGATCGGGACTAAGACAGTGAATACTATCAAAAATTAACTCGTGAAGTATACTCCAATTAAGATTATTAAGAAAACCGTAACCAGGTTCAAAGAAATCCTTTCCATCGATTTTTGCAATTCTTGTTGTGTGCTCATAATTTAACTCGTGAAGCCCTATCCGTGTATTCCGAGGTTCTCTTTGGGGAAGTTGGAGGCCCATCATTTGTCTATATCGAAAGTCTCTTTCTTGGAAAATTTCATTAGAAAAATCTACAAATTCATTTAGTGAGAGATTTGTAAGATTGTAATTGATTACATCATTTTTACGAATATCTAAACTCATATCTATCGCATCCAAAATAGATGCTTTTCTAGGATGTAACTTTTGGAATAATGCAAACCATTCTAGATCATTTTTAGGCTCTTCAAAATCTCGAAGTTTCCTTATCATTCGACTAAATAGAACAGGATCGTCGATATTTATGCCACTAATACTGGTATATGCTTTTTCTAGGCTAGGCTTTACCCATGGGTTGCAGACTTCGCATAGAAGAGAGGTTTTAAGCCCTAGACGATCAATATCGATCTCTCTTATTTTGTTTAATACATTTGCATTGCAGCTTTGGCATTTGTCTATTATTTTTGTATAATCTTTTTTCATTTAATTCACCTTCTAAAGGTTCCAAGTATATCTTGGACGACTGCCGGTCGTAACGGTGTGACTAATCTGGTCACAATCAGATCCAGCCCTTATGCTGGCAGTAGCAGGTCTCTCCTGCAGTAGAGGGGAGAGAGTTTTTCACTCCCCTACATCTGAACCGTCGCCACTTGCCGCGCTATCTAGCCAAATTGGCAAAACCCCCATTTGGGCTCCTGGTGTAGCAAGGCAAACAGCTGACAATGTTACTTTTCCAATAAATGAAAACAATCCCATTATATCAACTCCTTTTTTTACGGTACCTCCGTATAGGTATGACTAATCTGGTCATAATCAGATCAGGTTCTATCACCTGCAGTCACAGGTCATTACCTGTCGTTGTTTTTCAAGATTAAATCTCTTCACCACATCCATCTCCGCCGGCTAATACTCCTAAGACCATAGGCCCTACAACAGCAATTCCAACAATGATGAGTGTGGTTTTTGCTAATCCACTTAGTAAACCCATTCAAAATTCCTCTTTGATGAAGGGCGTATGCCGCGCCCCTATTCGGCTCCGATTTCACATCGGATGTGGCAGATTCTTCTGCATATCTCTGTAAAGTTCAGTTATATTTTTTTAATTTCTATTTTCTATTTTCTTCACCATCTATTGTTGCCCCGGCAGCCAAACTGGCTGCTCCTAGCAACAATACAGGAGGACAGGCTATTGCGGCGATTCCGCAAATACCTGCATATCCATAAAATGGTGCAGCTAATACTCTTCTGAAAAGACCCATTAGATCACCTCGTTGTAATATTTCACTCAAATATCAAGAGTTGCATTCTTTCATGCGAGTCAATGTTTTATCCACATAGTTAGAACAATGAATGAGAACTCATTCATCATCGCAATATCCGTCAATGCCGTTCATGTTGTTAAGCGAACCACCTGGAACAATTGCTGCAAGAGCAATCGGTCCAAGTACCGCTACACCAACGGCAACACCTACAAATTTTAACAAACCCATATTATCACCTAATTGTAATATTTCACTCAAATATCAAGAGTTGCATTCTTTCATGCGAGTCAATGTTGTTTTCAACATGTTCTATTAGTAAATATCGACTCAGTGGCACGAAATTAGTGCCCTTTTTTTAATAGGCGGAGGGAGGAGCTAGTGTGAAATAAATCACTTACTTTGCTAGTAGCCGATTAAACTCAACTCCCTCCATACGTATTGGAAGTTCCTGTTTGGTTCCTTCAAATATAGTAGAACCTGATAAACCTGGTATAATGAAATACGCAACAAGATAAGTGATTAGCATTGTCAACATCAAGTAGGATGAATACATTATATCCTCAAGGATGAACCAAGATATCGCTGCGAATATAGTTCCTACCAACCTGCCCCTATTTCTCCAATCTTCTCTGAATGCTTTCTTTTCGAATGATTCTGATTCAAGACTTAGCCTAATTATTGAAATGGTTAATGGAAATAAGGCACTGGAGCCAACGCCTACTAATAAAATCCCAAATATCCATATTTCTAATCCTCCAAAAATTGTGATCATAGTGCCACTTAAACAAATCATGCAGTATAAGATACAACGAGATTGCGTAGTATAAGATCCCCTGGTTGAATTGTTGATGAATGCTCCTAAAAATTCAGTTATAGAAATCAATAATGCAAATGAAATTACACCTTTTAATCCGAATATCACGATGCCTCCGGTAAGTATTACCAAGTCACGCGTTACCCTGACTACTGCCGATAGGCAGCCTTCTGACAAAGCCAATACGGCGTCTTTGCCGAATCTAGATTCACGAAGTATCTGTGTTTTACATCCATCTTGGATTTGAAAGGTCCAAAGATAGGAGATTAAGGCTGCAAAAGATGATGCCAACAAAATTGGTGTCGGACTCCAACCGATTATTATGGCTCCTGAAATAATGCATAGAAAACAACCTATGAATTTCTCTTGGACAAACCATTTTGAAACATTTTGCTTCTTTAATTGGTAAAATGTTGGCCAGAATAATCCTACAAATAGACCTGACATGCCCCCTCCTATCAATAATAAAGCAATACTCCCATTGATTGAAGCTATACTTAAGCAGATGAAGGAGATAATCCTCATTACCAATGCCTTTCGTAATAATGCTGTATTAAGTTGAACATCCCACATTCGTATTAATGTGGTTTGAAGTGAGGCAAATACCAGCATGATCAGTGAGAAAGTGATGAATCCAACCTCACCTGCCAAGAGGAATGCTGTGGAATAACCCCCAACCGCCCAACCAAGTTTTTCTGCAACTTGTGCCGCGCTCCTCATACTATTTATTGCCGAGTCATGATTTCTATTTTTGATACCTAAATATTGCATTTTATCATAAGTAAATATCGAATAAGTCTACCTTTTAGAGGGGCTTATTTTATGAGGAATTCAGAGCCCATTATATCATCTATTTCCAATAAATTCTTTTCTTTGAAGGTTTGCTCTATCTTTGCTTCTTCTTCATCCATTTGAAAATCGCTTAGCATTTTTTGACACCAGTCATCGATGCTCGATTCCTTATGGACTTCATAAAATTCTTCAATAACTATTTTTCTGAGTTCTTCAAAGTCACCAGCATGAGTGCCAAAACTATCATGTACAGACCAAAGGTCCATAATTCCCTTCTCTTTTGCTGATAATATGACTTTTCGCATATGCATTGCATCCAAGGAATGAACAAAATTGGGAGTAATACTAGTCTCCATTCCTTTTTCCTTACCTTTCTTTCGATATCTCCATGTAATAATTGGCTTATCTGGATTTTTTATTGTTTGGCTGGCCATACGCATTAGAAGTGCCCTAAGAAGTTCTTGCAAGTGGTTCTTCGACAGCCCAAATTTCCTATCTTTCGAGCTTTCAGATTCAAGATCTGCTTGGCGAACGATTCTATCATGAATTTTTGCACGTAATCTACTATTGATTTCAGAGATACTTTTTTGTTTTGACCGAGTTTTACCTTCTTTAGTCACAGTATGCTCGATTTCCAAGTAATTACAAATTTCTTCAATGCTCGTAAAATCTTTAGTCAAATTGCGGTCCAATTCTCTCATTATACGATTGAATAGACCTAAATGGTCATTCGGTAGTATATCTTCAGTAACTTGGTTATCTTTACCTTTGAATTGAATTAATTTATTTTCGAAGTCTAAGGTGAAAAGATTAATTTTTACGCCCTCATCTCCGGTTTCCCACATTACTAATTGTTTATTCTTGATTCGCCTTAGCAAAATTTTTCTTAATCTAAATACCCCTAATCGCTCAAATGCATTATCGGTTTCTTCTTTGATAGCATCACTGATATCCTTAGAAATTTTCTTGAGGATTTCCGCTTGTATTACCTTAGGATTTTCATCAAAAAATTGTTTAATTTCGGGAATTTTGTCAATTTGAACTGCCAAGGGCGATGTTGGGTGGAAAATTTTGAATTTTTCCGTATACATATGCTCTATTAGGCGTGACTTGGATTTGAATTTCTTCTTGCTTTTCGGATGTATTTTCTTAAGGTTTGGATATTTATAGTTAATTTCCTTCCTCGAAAAATATTCTTCAGCAAGATCGCCCTCTCCGTTCCTGCCACCCAATGATGTATCAAATTTTGTTGAACCATATCCGGCATTTATGGTTGCTTGTTTTACTAAATTTCTATGTTTGAACAATTCTCCCCATCGAGTTATTTCTTCAGAATTTAACTTATATTTTTTCGATAAATGCCTTCTGAGGTTTGAGGAGCCTTGTTCGAAATTTTGGAAAGCCCGGTCTACCACTGCTTGGTATAAATCTTCAGCATCAACACCTGGTTCTGGTCGTAAAAGGTTGACTTTTTGTGCAAGTTTTTTACTTCTTAAAAGGGCTGCTGCATGCTGGAATCCATTACATGAAGCATCTAGATTTACTGGGAGGCCGCTTTTGATATCATCCCAATCCCCCTTAACCTTAAATTCCATATACACCCGTTCTAATTCTAACAAAGCTGCTAAACATTGGAAGATTGTATCTTTCCTTTTTATTTTGAATCCCATCTTTCTAAGCAATGATTTTTTATTATCTTGATTGCCTTTTTGATTGAATATTTGTGCCATTTCTATAAGTAACTTCATGTTTTCTTCTGTCCATTTTTGTCTCTTTTCAAATGGCCAGCGGCTATTTGAATTGCCACCATTCCACTCTTCTGCAACCGGGCAGTCGATACCCGAAAATAGCGTACAAAGATGTATCTGTAACCATTTCCGACCATCATCTCCTAATGGTTTCCATTCCTTGAATCTGATCAATGCCTTATTGAAATCGTCTCCTTGAGGACTTAACAAATTGCTTATTGGATAAAACCGACCTCTCCAATCACAGGCCCATTTATGCCAGAATATATTTTTACTATTTCTAATTGCTTTGAAACAAGAGGCTAGCGAATTAGACCATTCTCTTTCCTTAATTTCAATATGCTGCAAAGCTTCCTCTATTTTTTTAACATCTAACCGAAATCTGCGGAAACTATTGGAGGTTTTGTTCGCTCCCTTATAGTAATCATTTTGCAGGGTTTTTGTTTCTTGGTTCATTTCCATCTTTAATTCTTTTATCAGCTCATCAATCCAAGGCTGGAACTCTATTTTTCGATGATCTTTTTCCCCCCTTACAGGAACTTTATCATGAGTGATTTTATAACCCGTAGTGATACAATTGAAAAATTCTTCATTTAATTCCCATTGAGTTTCTTGTAAATGATTTAAAGCCTCAACTGCTCTTAAACCTAGTACTGATCGTTGCGGAGTTTTTTCTATTTTTATTTTCTCATTTCCTGGGGGTTTTTCAACAGGTATTGGCCTATCTACTATTTTTTCATATTGAGAATTTGAAAGAATAATACTAGGACTACCGGGTGTATATTTTTCTGGCAGACCATACCTCCACCTCTTAGTAGCGTTAGACATCATTCGAAAAATAGGATGATCTTCTTGTTGATTTGAGTACAGGGGTGAAGTTTTTCTATACTCGTTTGCCCAGTCCTGTAGTATTTGAAATAGATTATTAGTGAAGTAAATCATATTCGGGGGGCTACCATGCCAACGCTCTAAAATATCTATGCGGCTTTGATAATCTGTAGCATAATGAGTTTCGGCATCCGAAGATTCTCCTTTTCGAAATCTAATCCAATCGAGATCTGCCTCAAGTAAACTCAGTACTCTAAAGGCCAGATTCTGAGAGTATTGTTTTATTTTCGTATCTAAAGAAGCATTGTGATTATGTCCTCCGCTTTGGCTGCCGAAGCCTGATGGGCTTGAAATTTGATCAATTATAATTTTAATCGGTTCGTTTTGATCTGAAATAATCGTGAGCTCTCCTACTGCATCGTCCTCAATTATTAAATCGCGACAAGCCTGCATTGACTTTTTTATATCTCTATAAATTAGAGGCCAAACTCTTTCTAGAAATTGCGGTACTGAAACAGTTCTACCCTCTTCCCCGTATATCTCAATCGCTTTTCGTCTTACATCTTCAGGAGGAGAAATAGCCATATCATCAAAATAGGTCTTTAATTGAATTTTAGTGAATCCTGTGATACTATGGTCTTGATTGTTTAATTGATTTGCATTAGCATGTTCAACTAGATCTTCTTTGTTCATTAAATCATATATCAATGAGTTACATAATTTATGAGTTTTTGATAAAGAAATTAAAACATTAATAATAGTTCTAGAAATTAATTTTAATATTGGTTGGTGGACTTTGCGTTCCTTTTGATATTCATGAATCTCTAAAATATCTGATTCTTCACTCTTGATTCTTTTGTTTCTTTGGATTTTGAGTTTGTATCTTTCTACTAACTTTTCTTCTAGCAGAGTAGTCAAATGTTGCCACATTCTCATCGATTCTTCCTCTTCGCCTGCATAGGATACTGAACGTAAAAGCCGAGCTGATCTTTCGCCGCCAACCATCTCATCAAAATGCCTCTGCATCCAAAGCCTATACTCGTACTCATGCTCCAGCATAAAATAATGAGCATGGTTACCAGTTACCGTCTGACCCTGCTTATCAAGGAATGAAAACTGATTATCGTCAGAGATTGTGAACTCCAATTCGCTTAACCTTTTATTTGTCCAATCTTCCCAACTTTCTACAGAGGACTTTTCAGGCAATTCGTATCTATTGCCATCTGATAATGGAGGAGGTAGAGGATTGAAAAAATACTCCTGTTCCTCTTCCATCATATCTTCGGATGATACTAACTCTAATGATTATATCTAGCCATTTTATTAGATTCGCCAATCATGCATTTCCCATTTGTTTTGGTTGGCAAGTTGTTTCAGCGCACCTTTAGCATTGATTGCAACTGCGTTTCCACAGATTTTCATGAAAAAGGAATCTGCATGAGTATTGCCATAAGCCCAGCATTGAGACAAATCATGACCGTTTGTCTTAGCGTCTTTTTCGACAACTGGAACCTTACCTTTACGGCGTGGCACATTCCATCCTCTTTCAGAGCCAGAAATGATTCCCTTCATTTCATCAGGACCGCAGCCGTATACTTCATCCATTTTCAATTCGCTTGCCATAGCTTTAGCCATAGGCATTATCGTAGCGGTAATCAAAACCAATCTATGGCCTTGTTCGCGGTGCCATTCGATTCTATCTCTCGCTTCTTTAGGAATCATATGTCTGAGTTTGGATTCAGCCAATTCCTTGGAAAGAGAATCTAGAGTTTCCCAATTAGAAAGGGCGAAATGGCCACGATTTCTTGCTGCATCATAAACCGCCCTACCGCGTAACAAATTAGTTACAAATCCCATTGTCCAACAAAATGTACCCAAAGGAATTCTCCATGGTCTACGTTTTGCTAACGTAGCAGCAAG
>MDSW01084823.1_pt1 | contig 11110 bp, 14 predicted proteins | sample 811171 | NCBI WGS metagenome assembly MDSW01 (sample SAMN05326641, study PRJNA326480) | marine metagenome | isolation source: seawater | place: Atlantic Ocean: North West | collected 2012 | reverse complement strand
CCCCTTTATTAAGGCGACACCCAGATTCGAACTGGGGATAGAGGATTTGCAATCCACTGCCTTACCACTTGGCCATATCGCCTATTCATGAAATAATGAATTTCTTTATGTTATTATAGTTGGGGATGTCTTTTTTGAAAAGAACTTTTTTACCTAAATATTAAATTTCTTAGTACATTGACTAATGAACAACAGTACTACATAATAGTCATTATAACGTCAGCGGGTATAGTTTAGTGGTAGAACCTTAGCCTTCCAAGCTAATGATGGGAGTTCGATTCTCCCTACCCGCTTTTATTTTTTTTTGATTTTTTTAGTTTGGGTCTACATACTACAAGTGAAAACTATAGTGTTTGAGTAAAAATAGAAATCTTGATGTTTTGATCAAATTACAGAAAGGTCTATTTTAATTTTTAATAGTCTAGGTTATTTTGGTTGTGTCCGATAATCTAAACGTTTCGTATTATACTCTATGGGAAAGTTACCATTTTTTTTTTGTAAACTAAGATTTGATTTATTGTTAAAAAATATCAAATACGCTATATACTTTTAGTTAAGTAACTTTTATAAGTAGTAAAATAAAGGTACTTTATATTAATGAAACAAGTTGGCTTTGTTTTAATAAGTCATGCTAATATAAGTACTAGCTACCCTTTTGGAAATATCCTACGGGTAAAAGAATTTATCTAAATAATAATAGGAGAAGGAATCGTGTCAGGTGGTTCAACAGGAGAAAGACCTTTTACGGATATTTTAACTAGTATTCGTTACTGGATTATTCACAGCATCACTATCCCAGCACTGTTCGTTGCAGGTTTTCTATTCGTTAGCACAGGTTTAGCTTACGATGCTTTTGGTACTCCAAGACCAAACGAGTACTTTACACAAGATCGTCAGCAGATACCTCTTGTTAATGATAGATTCAGTGCTAAACAAGAGCTTGAGGATTTAACGAAAGGATTATAAAAATAGAAAAACGTGAGAGGTTTAAATGATCAACACAAATCAACCAGTAGCATACCCTATTTTCACTTTTCGTTGGTTGACTATTCATGCATTAGCTGTACCAACGGTTTTTTTCCTTGGTGCGATTACATCAATGCAATTTATTCAACGATAGGAGATTAGAAAATGAGTGCACCAAATCCTAATAAGCAACCGGTAGAATTAAACCGTACTTCATTATATTGGGGTCTACTTTTATTCTTTGTTTTAGCAGTACTATTCTCTAGCTACTTCTTTAACTAAACCAATATAAGGTAAAAAATTGAGAAGCTGTCTCAGTATTTAAGAACTTAACTTACGGAGATTATTACTATATGTCTGATATAGGAAGAGTACCACTTTGGATGGTAGCAACAGTAGGAGGGCTTGCTGCCCTTGGTCTACTGTCATTATTTGTCTTTGGGTCATATTCGGGCCTTGGATCATCATTATAGAACTGCTCAACTTACTATTCTTTAATAGTGACATAATTAAAAGCAGTTACAATTAAAAGACCTGTCAGAAAAAGAATTTCTGACAGGTCTTTTTTTTTTACTAGATGTGTTTCATATATTATTAAATTAATAGGAGTACCCCCAGGGGAATTCGAATCCCCGTTACCTCCGTGAAAGGGAGATGTCCTAGGCCTCTAGACGATGGGGGCTTGTGGATACATATCAAATATTAGTCTATGAGTTTTATAATTGTCAATAGAATTTTTTGATAAAAAAAATTATAAGCAATCTTTCGTTGCAGTTAAGAACATATCTAAAATTTCTTCTTTAAATATTTTAGTGGTATTTGCATGGTAACGTTGTGGATTCATAACTATTGAAAGTGTACGTTTTATCGTAATACCTTCAATTTTTGCCCAGTGAAGCATTTCAAGCTCCAGTTCTTTCGAAATAGCTGAAACAGACACAAAAGCTGCACCTAAGCCAGATTGTACAGCATTTTTGATGGCTTCAATTGAATTTAACTCCATTTCAATTTTAAAATATCTACTGTCAATTCCGTTTTGTATTAGAATTTTTTCGATAACATTACGTATTGTTGAACGTGTATCTAAAGCTATAAATTTTAATTTGTATAAATCTTCTTTTTGAATATAATCCATTGAGGAAAAAGGGTGAGACATAGGTAAAATTAAAGCTAACTCATCCTCTGCATAAGAAGTTATTTCTAAAATATTTTTTAATTCTGATGGAATCTCACCACCAACAACCGCTAAATCGATTTGACCATTTGCAATACCCCAACAAATTTGTCTTGTGGAATGGACTTGAAGCTCAACACCAATTTGAGGGTACATGTGTCTAAAAACACCGATTAAACGTGGCATTAAATATGTTCCTGTCGTTTGACTTGCCCCAATTATTAAAGCTCCAGATTGGAGCGTTTGTAATTCTTCTAAAGCCCGACAAATTTCTTCGCAAAGATTCAAAACACGATCACAATAAGTTAACAACAATTCTCCTGCTTCTGTTAAACGGGCTTTTCTAGTATCTCGATAAAAAATAGGAATATTTAATTGTTTTTCTAAATTTTGTATTTGTAAGCTTACAGCGGGTTGTGAAATATAAAGTTTTTCAGCGGCGTTTCTAAAGCTCCCTTCTTCAATAATAGTTTTTAGTATTTTTAATTGGTCTAAAGTAAACGGTAGGCTAGACATTTAAAATTTTCGATAAATTAATTTATTGGGATTTTCAAAAAGGATTTTTTCTTCATATTTGTTAATAATCAAACATCAAAATATCTATTATTCAATACAGAATATTGTTTAAAAATTTATAGAAGTAAGAATTTCAAAAAAAGCTTGCATATTATTATAAAGAATATGAGTATAATAGTATCTAAATAGATTATGTAATATATGTAAACGAGGTTTTACTCCTATGGCAGATACAAGACTTTTAGTTGTATTATTTCCAGTTTTAGCAGCAGCTTCTTGGGCTTTATTTAACATTGGTCGATTAGCACTGCAACAGTTAAAGAGAATGTCTTAACTTATACATCTATTTATTTAAATAGGGTGACTATGTTTGTAGAGAAACCATATTATTTAATAACAATAATTGTTTTCTCTACATTTCATTTTTATTAAACAATCAACGCTCAGTGTTTGATTTTTTAATAAGATTACCTAACAGTCTTTTAACGGGATTTCTTGATGTTGTGGATTCAAGGTCTAAAAAGTCAATATCTTTTCCCTCTAGTCTACACGAAGTGTTTTCGAATGCTAAACCAGCTAACGATAACTTTTTTTCTAAGACTAATGGTTCACCTCGATTTGAAGCGATAATAACTTCTTCGCTATCGGGAATAATACCGATCAATGGAATACCTAAAATATTTTGGACATCATCGATAGACATCATATCATCCGTTTTAACCATGTTAGGCCTTATACGGTTGATTAATAGGTTGATTTCTTTAATCCCTTTTGCTACTAAGATCCCAATAACCTTATCTGCATCGCGGATTGAAGGGACCTCTGGTGTTACGATTACAATGGCCTCTTTAGCAGGCCCAACAGCCGTTTGGAAACCTTCATCTATACCAGCAGGACTATCAATTAATATGTAATCAAATTTATCTTTTAAGCGTTCCACTAAACTTTGCAATTGCTTTGCTGTTATTGGAATTTTAGTTTGATTTGATGATAATGGAAAAAATGTTAATTTGGGTTGTCTTTTATCTTGTATTAAGGCTTGTTCTAATCGACACGTTTCATTTAAGACATCGGTACCAGTATAAATGATGCGATTTTCAAGCCCTAGCAACAAGTCTAAATTACGCAAACCAATATCAGCGTCTATAAGTAGTGTGTTGTAGTTTAGACGTGCCAATGACATTCCTATATTTGACGTTGTTGTTGTTTTACCCACCCCTCCTTTACCGGAGGTAATGACGATAATACGAGTCATGATAACTATAGTGAAGAAACTTAAGATAAAATAGATTATAGCATTTTACTAGTTTTTGTAGTTTTCGAAGAGTACAATTTATAGCATGGTTTTTTAACATTCAAAAAAAGATGAGTAAAGAGCTTTATAATGTTGAACGCGATACATTAATAATTGGACAAAAACAATTTTTTTCAAGGTTAATGCTTGGTACAGGGAAGTATCAAGATTTTAAACAGGCAAAACAAAGTATTTTATCTAGTGGTTGTGAAATTTTAACTGTTGCTGTTCGTCGTGCCCAAAGTTCAAATATTGAAGGGATATCAAACTTGTTAGATGGTTTAGATTGGACAAAAATTTGGCTTATGCCAAATACTGCTGGTTCACAAACAGCAGAAGAAGCTGTTCGTTTAGCGTTTATGGGCCGGGAAATTTTAAAAAATCTCAACTATGTAGATAATAATTTCATAAAGTTAGAAGTTATACCAGACCCAAAGCATTTATTACCAGATAGCTTAGGAACATTGACGGGAGCTGAATATCTTGTAAAAAATCAATTTGATGTTTTACCCTATATGAGTGCAGATCCAGTTTTAGCTAAACAACTCGAAAGCATCGGTTGTGTAACAGTTATGCCATTAGGGTCGCCTATTGGTTCAGGACAAGGTCTTAAAAATTTATACAATATAAAAATTATTGTTGAAAATTCAAATATTCCGGTTATTGTAGATGCGGGTATAGGTTCTCCCAGCCAAGCAGCCGAAGCGATGGAAATTGGGAGTGATGGCATTTTAGCAAATACAGCAATTGCAAAAGCTGGACATCCTCCTAATATGGCTTGTGCAATGAAACTCGGAGTTATAGCTGGGCGTATGGGTTATTTAGCTGGGCAGATGAAAACATCGAAGTATGCAAAACCAAGTTCCCCAACTTTAGGCATATCAAAAAAAGGATAGAACTAAAATTTTAGAGATATAATATTTCTTGTAAAGTTCGATAATAAAGTAATTATTTTTTAAATAAATAATAAATTACCATATGGTTACACAAGTAAGAAAAGAAACGGAAAGACCGGTATTTCCTTTTACAGCTATCATTGGTCAAGAAGAGATGAAATTAGCTTTAATTCTTAATGTAATTGACCCACGAATTGGTGGTGTAATGATTATGGGTGATCGTGGTACTGGAAAATCGACAACGATTCGAGCAGTAGCAGATCTTTTACCAGCTATTAAGGTTGTTGCTGATGATCCGTTTAACTCATCTCTTGATGATTTTGAATTAATGAGTGAAACAGTAAAAACGGCTGTGGAAAACAAAGAGGAGTTATCTGCAGAATACAAAAAAGTACCTATGGTAGATTTACCATTAGGCGCAACAGAAGACCGTCTTTGTGGAACAATTGATATTGAAAAGGCTTTAACTGAAGGTGTTAAAGCTTTTGAACCAGGTTTATTAGCAAAAGCTAATCGTGGAATCTTGTACGTAGATGAGGTTAACCTTTTAGATGACCATTTAGTAGATGTACTGCTGGATTCAGCTGCTTCCGGGTGGAACACTGTAGAACGTGAAGGTATTTCGATTAAACACCCTGCTCGTTTTGTTCTTGTTGGTTCAGGAAATCCTGAAGAAGGTGAGCTACGCCCACAACTCCTTGATAGATTTGGAATGCACGCTGAAATTAGAACTGTAAGAGATCCGGAAACTCGTGTACGCGTTGTAGAAGAAAGAAGTTACTTTGACCAAAATCCTGATGAGTGTCTACAAGCAAATGAAGAAGCTTTAAATGCACTAAGAGATAAAATTGTTGAGGCGCAAAATCTTTTACCGGAAGTAAATTTAGATTTTGATCTTCGTGTAAAAATATCACAAGTATGTGGAAGTCTAAATGTGGATGGTCTAAGAGGTGATATTGTTACAAACCGTGCTTCCAAAGCTTATGCAGCATATAATGGTCGTGATAATGTGACTGTTGATGACATCGAAAACGTAATTACTTTATGCCTTCGTCATAGACTACGAAAAGATCCATTAGAGTCTATTGATTCTGGGGATAAAGTACAAAGTATATTTGAAGAAGTATTCAAATAAAAAACTTTATTATATAATTTAATAGGCCCAGTAGGATTCGAACCTACATTAGAGACTTAGAAGGTCTCTGTCCTAATCCCTTAGACGATGAGCCCAATTTCGGTTTAGTCAGTATACAAGTTTTACACGGAGCTTTTTCAAGCTCCGTGTAATCTTACTTGTTTAAGGTAATGGGCGGTACAGGATTTGAACCTGTGACCACCTGCTTGTAAGGCAGGCGCTCTACCACTGAGCTAACCGCCCTTCATAAAATAATATTAAACCTTATTGACGTTATTTGGCAATCATTTTTATTATTTTACTTTTTTGTAGTATTCTGGTATTGAATAATTCACATTTTATAGTTGATAAAGGTTAAATTTAAAATAGAGTATGCAACTAATAAATAATATAGATAAGACGAGTCCCTTAGTTGAAATATATAGACCAACCTTTCAGGTAAACTCCTCTTTAAAAAAATCTAAAACGGTTGAGTTTTTTGAATTACTTTATAAGTACCCAAGTAATATTAAGGTCAAATGGGATAATTCAGATGAATTAAAGGGCGATTCTTTCTTACAAGATAATTTTTCCATAATAGAACACAGTTTTCCTTTTTCTGATTTTTTTGATACTCTCAAATTTCGTTCTAAAAGACAAAATTCTCTTGAAGAAGCATATAAAGTAAGTGATTTTAGGCAGAGCTACCAAAGTAAAACTCTTACATCAAGCTTTTATTCTAAAAAAACAAAAGTGATACAGAAGGCAGTTGAAACAGTTCCGGTTTATACGGTTTTAAATGGAAGGGGTGAAATTGTTCTTGCAAACAGTTTTAATAAAGTAAGTACAACAACAAATTCCCCTCTCTTAAATGAAAGGTTAAACGATTTTTGTGGGGATGTTGGCAACCAAGCTTTAAAATCTTACCGTCTTGGGCTATTCTTTTTCGATCGTGAAACGGCTGAGCTCTACGTAAAAGAAATTGCAAAATCAGATTTAGATGGAGTAAAAACACTTGGCCTAACAATCCATTGCATTAGTCTTGATTCAGCCTACCGTATCGCACGTGAACAACATTCAAACATTGATTTTCGCTTTATCCCCAATTTTGATGAGGTTCAAAATATAACTGAAACATGGGCAAGTGATAAAAATATAATCGTTGAGGATAAACAACAACAACTTCGTTTTAGAAGACGTTCTGTGCCAGTAATGACGTGGCTTGGTAAATTAGGAAATTGTGTTACACCTTTTAATTCTTTTTTACACGCTTCTGAATATTATAAAGGCGTTCCAATCTATATCGTACAGCTAAGAAATACACCACGTGATACTTTAACTGAACGGTACTTTAATGTTGCAGATATTGTTGATAACTTTTATGGTGGTTTCCTTCAGTATTTTGATTCTTTATGTGGGTATGGACATAATTGGATAATGCAAGGTTCAACTCTTAAATTAGAAAACTCTAAAGATTCAATAAGTTATGTTTTTTTTGAAAAAGAAAACGCATTGGATTTTTGTAAAGAACATGGTAGAAATGTTGTTCGTTTTGAAGGAAGTCGAACACTAAACCTTGCACATATTGTTAAGAAGCCAAAAATTTTTGCTTATAATTTAGAAGATTTTATTGAGGATTGGGAAGATGTTCTTATAAATGAGGTGTACACAACAGATCTAAGCCAAACAGTTGAAGTTGCAAAAACTGGATCACCTACTATTTTAGGTTTGAAACATCCTTTATCCCCATTATTTAATGCTAAAAAAACGGTATTTGTCCCCATGGGTAAATCTTTAAATGATGTCCGATTATATCAAAGTGGAAGTTATAAAGCTTCACCAACTAAACAGATTAAACAATTCTTTGAAGTAAAAACTCGTACATTATTAAGTTTCTTTAATATATTACTTAATTATAATTAAGTACTTGAATTACTTATAATTTTTGACCTAAATTTAGACGAGAAATAACTATAAAATTAGTTGACAGAATTTTAATTATATAATATTGTCTGCTTGGGGCTGTTTAGGATTCGACATTTTTACTCGAGCTTATCTTTCATTGTCTTATAAAGACAACATTTAATATAAATGCAAACAACATTCTATCTTTTAATTCTCGTCTAGCATTTGCTTAAGGTTTAGCAGGATATTCAACAATTTTTTTTATTTGTTGGTTAACAATTTTTTAATTTAACGCAATTGTTCATTATAGTGGTTCAATTGTAGCGAAGTAACTGTAAAAAAATTTGGTATAGGAAAATTGATATTCTAAAAGTGTAAGGGTGGACGTGGGTTCAAATCCCACCAGCTCCAAACAACAAGAAAAGCATCCGTAGCCAAGTGGCCGAAGGCATCGGACTCATAATCCGCTTCTCATTGAGACAACGCTGGTTCGAATCCAGCCGGATGCAATAAGTAATTTAATTGTAAAATGTATAAATATAGGCTTAGAAGGATTTGAACCCTCGACACCCAGAATCGGAATCTGGTGCTCTCTCCACTGAGCTATAAGCCTATAAAAGCTTTATAAAGCGCCAACAAATTCGACGTTTTTAAACTGTGCTTTAAAATCTTCTAAGCCTTGATTTTTCCTATTTTTTTGCCAGTGGTTCATAATCTCAGAAATAGTATTCAGCATTAGTATTGAATCACGCTCTTTAATCCAAAGTTTTGATTTAAGTTCACTTTTTACTTGTTCCCAAGCATCGGTTTTAGGCCAAAAATAGAAAGATGTTATTTGTAAAGAAACGTTCGAATTTACCTGATCTATAGCTATACCTAGAGAATTTTCTAGCCATAACACCTTTATTTTATAAGTTATGCTCACTAAATTAGATTATTATTTTTAATAAACATTATAAACTTTAAAGTTGATCAAAGATCTTTGCGCGAACAAAAATATTACGTACGGTTTCTGTAGGTTGCGCACCTTGTTTTAAACGTTCAACAATACGTTGGAATTTAAGATGAGTTTCATCTGTCATAGGGTTGTAAAACCCTAACTCTTCAATTGATTTTCCATCCCTTTTAACACGACTGTCCATTGCCACAATTCGGTAACAAGGTTGCCCTTTTCGACCATATTTTTTAAGTCTAAGTTTGATCATTAGAGAAATTTTTTCTTAATTTTGTTTGTAATTAATTAGACTGTTAATTTCGCACGACCTTTTTTTCGTCTCGCATTTATTACTCGACGTCCGGATTTTGATGACATGCGACTTCTAAAACCCGATGTTCGAACTTTTTTTAATATAGTTCCACGAAGTGTTCGTTGTGACATAATTTAAATAAATTTAAATAAAAAATTTTACCAACTTGCTTTTTTAAGGCCGGGAATCATTCCATCATGTGCCATTTCTCGTAATACATGTCGAGAAAGACCAAAGTCCCTATAGAAGCCTCTACTTCTACCTGTTACCCAACAACGGTTTCGACGACGCACAGGTGAAGCATTTTTGGGTATTTTTGCTAATCTTTCTGAAAGATCTATTTTTTCTTGGTAAGTCGTTGTTGTGCGTAAACTTTGTTTTATTGATTCACGTTTTTTTGTATATTTAGCTAGTAAACGTGCTCGTTTTTCTTCACGCTGAATCATGCTCTTTTTAGCCATTCTTAATACAAAATGTTAAAATATTTAATAAAAATTAGTAGATTCGATCGCTCGAAGTAATTTTCTAGTTTAAGATTATTTAATTAATTAATACTTTAATTGAAAAATTGATTTTCGTCAAAATTTTTATTCCAATATTTCAGCTGTATCTACTTTAACCATAATCACAAAATTTAGAAAATATAGGTATAAAAGAATAGAATAAAATTAGCCCTACTTATAAAAAAATCTATCAATGAGCCAAAAAAATGATAATTTCATTGACAAAACATTTACCGTTTTAGCCGATATTTTACTAAAAGTTTTACCCGCATCGAAAGATGAAAAGCAAGCATTTTCTTACTATCGTTATGGGATGTCTGCTCAATCCAGTGGTGATTATGCTGAAGCATTAGAAAATTATTATGAAGCTTTAAAATTAGAAGAAGACCCATATGATCGAAGCTACATTCTTTATAACGTGGGTTTAATTTACAGTAACAATGGTGACTATACAAAGGCTTTAGAGTATTATACACAAGCTCTTGACCTAAATTCTAGAATGCCCCAAGCTTTGAACAATATAGCTGTTATATATCACTATCAAGGTACAAAGGCTTCAGAGAAGAAAGAGTTTGAACTTGCGCAAAATATGTTTGATAAAGCTGGTGACTATTGGAAAAAAGCGATTCGTTTAGCCCCTAATAACTATATTGAAGCACAAAACTGGTTAAAAATCACTGGTAAGTTGAGTGAAAGTGAAAGTATTTAATAAAGCAATTTACTTTGAAAATTCATTGTCAATGAGACTATAATAGTTTCAAGAATTGATAAGATACGTAATTCAATTTACAGCTTGCTTTTTTAAGTTTTTCCAACAACAGATTTGTTGTACATAAAACAAGCTTAAGTTTACTATAAAAAAAATTTCAAGAAAGATATTCAATATGACTATCGCAATTGGACAAAAACAAGATCGTGGTGTTTTCGATCTTATTGATGACTGGCTAAAGCGTGATCGCTTTGTTTTCGTAGGTTGGTCAGGTTTACTACTATTCCCATGTGCTTATTTAGCTGTTGGTGGTTGGTTAACAGGAATTACATTTGTAACTTCTTGGTACACACACGGTTTAGCAAGTTCGTTCCTAGAAGGATGTAACTTCTTAACTGCTGCTGTTTCGACTCCAGCTAACAGTATGGGTCACTCTCTAATCCTACTTTGGGGTCCTGAGGCACAAGGTGATATTACTCGTTGGTTCCAGATTGGTGGTCTTTGGACGTTCGTAGCACTACACGGTTCATTTGGTGTTATCGGTTTCTGTTTAAGACAATTTGAAATCGCACGTCTTGTAGGTATTCGTCCTTACAACGCCATTGCTTTCTCTGGTCCTATCGCAGTTTTCGTTACTGTTTTCCTAGTTTACCCACTTGGCCAAGCAAGTTGGTTCTTTGCACCTAGTTTTGGTGTTGCTGCAATCTTCCGTTTCCTATTATTCCTACAAGGTTTCCACAACTGGACACTTAACCCATTCCACATGATGGGTGTTGCAGGTATCTT
>MDSW01023156.1_pt1 | contig 11110 bp, 13 predicted proteins | sample 811171 | NCBI WGS metagenome assembly MDSW01 (sample SAMN05326641, study PRJNA326480) | marine metagenome | isolation source: seawater | place: Atlantic Ocean: North West | collected 2012 | reverse complement strand
TTTTGCAGAAATTGAAGTTCTAGGTACCACTTTTCTATCTTGTCTTGCATAACCAAAGTATGGAATGACAGCAGTAATATTTTTTGCAGAGGATCTTTTAAGCGCATCAATACACAGCAATAATTCCATTAAATTATCATTAGCTGGAAAAGAAATAGATTGAATAATAAATATAGCATTACCTCTAATATTTTCATTTATTTCAATATAAATTTCTCCATCAGAAAACTTTCTTATACTTGAGTTAATAAGCTTAGTTTTTAAAAATTTAGAAATTTTTTTACTTAGAGTTTTATTGCTATTGCCAGTTAGTAGTTTCATTGAGATTACCTAATTAATCATAATTATTGAAATATTTCTACCATAATCGTTTTCTTTATTTTTTAAAGCTCTTCTTGCACTAAAAAAATTATTTTTTGTATCGAAAGTATTTTTTTTAATAACCTCAAGGTTTTTAATGCCCAGATTTCTTAATTGAGAGTAAACATAATCATTTAGGCAAAAATATGATTTTTTTTTTCTTAATCTAAAAAATTTTTTATTTGCAGGGTTCTTTTTAATAAATTTATCTTTAAAATTTTTTTTAATTTCATAGTTTTTTTCAGAAATGCATGGACCAATTACAGCTACTAAATTTTTTCTATTTGAGCCATTTTTTAATAAAAAATTTATAGTATTATTTATTACCCCTTTATAAGCACCCTTCCATCCTGCATGAATTGCTGAAATGAAATTTTTATTCTTATCATAAATTAAAATTGGAACACAATCAGCTGTTAAAACACCTATTGCAATATTTTTAACATTAGTTATTAATGAATCTGCTTTAATTCTTTTACTAAAATTATGATTTTTTTTAATAAAATAAAATTTATTACTATGTATCTGATTTAATAACACTAATTTTTTATATCTAACACCAATCTTTTTACAAACAATTTTCAAATTATTTATTACATTTTTTTTTTCATCACTTGAACCCAATCCACAATTTAGACTTTTATATATTCCTTTTGAAGTTCCCCCTCTTCGATTAAAAAAACCATGTTTTATTACTTTAAATTTGGAAATTTTTTTTGATTTGATCAATTAGAAAACCCCGTTTTAAATTTAGTATTTTTTTTAGTAGCCATCATAACTTTAAATAATTCACCCATTGAATTCTTATTAATTATTCTTTGGACTCTATAATAGATGTCTGCTTTTTGAGAAAAAGTTAGTTTTTTAGAAATAATTTCTGCTCTTTTTAATATTCCTAAATTTATAAGAAATTTTTTTTGACTAGAAATTCCACTTATTTTTAAATTAAATTTTTTAAATATCTTTTCAACTAGTTTAAAACTAAGATTATAAGTAATGTCAGCCTCTTTAAAATTATTTAATAGGTTATTGTATTTATGATTTAGAACGGACTGCAAGGTATCTTTCATTTGGTGATCTTTGTAACCATAGTCAATTATGAGAATGCCTCCATTACAAATGTTAATCTTTCTTGAGATTTTTTTTAAATACTTAAATAATTGAGGAGAAAACTCAATAAAATTTTGGTTATAAGTAATATTAAATCCTAATTTTTTTTTTAAATTTTTCATATTTGCTAAGATTTCTATGACTTCAGGCTTTTTTAATTTTGAAATTTTTATATTTCTTTCATACCATCTATTTTTTTTTTTTTATAAATTGTTTTATAGGTAGTGCATCAAAAAATTCATTAGCAATAAATATACTAGGAATATTTGATAATTCATCTAAGTTTTTTAACCATTTAATTTTTTTATTTTTAAGTTTAGTTTTTTGAATTTTTTTTAAATGAAGACTTTTTTCTAGAATATTTATTTTACAAGAATCTTTAAATAATGGAAATCGTTCGAATGATTTTATAATATCCTTCATCATTTCTCCATTTCCCGCTCCTAGCTCAATAAGATTAAATTTTTTAGGACATTTTAAATGCTCCCAAAATGAAATAATCCAGATAGCAAGCATTTCAGAAAATAATATTGAAATATTTGGAGCTGTAATAAAATCACCCCCCGCCCCAAATGGATTAAAGCTCATATAATATCCATTTTTTTTATTATACAAAGCTTCTTGTATATATTTATCTATTGTTAAGATTTTATCTTTTTTAATTAGCATTTTTTTTTACAAAATAAAGATACATACCAAAAAACAAAAATATAATACTTATCAGTTGCCCCATAGTTAAGTTAAGCAATGCATAACCAATTTGAGGGTCTGGGGCTCTAAAGAATTCTAATACAAATCTAAATAAAGAGTAGAATATTAAAAAAATAGACGAAATTATCCCATGAGTTTTAAATTCTTTTTTTTTATTTAAGTAATTTAATAAGAAAAAAAGAATTATACCTTCAAAAAGAGCTTCATATATTTGAGAAGGGTGTCTTGATATATTATCTATATTTATAAATTTTACCGACCAAAAAACATCTGTCTCCCTTCCATATAATTCAGAATTAATAAAATTTGCCATTCGTCCTAAAAATAATCCAATTGGAGCTACTAAAGAAATTAAATCTAAAAAAATAAATGAATTGATATTATGTTTTTTACTAAATAGTATTGTTGCTATTATAACGCCTAATAATCCACCATGGAATGACATTCCTCCATGCCAAATAATTAATATTTCTGAGAGATTTTCTAAATAATAATTAAAGTTATATAGAACAATATAACCTATACGACCACCTAAAATAATTCCTATTATTAAATAGGTAATTAGATCATCAAATAAGTTAAATAATTTTTCATCTTTTATTAATTTCTTCTTACAATATATCCACCCAAAAATGATGCCAAAAATATAGGAAAGTGAATACCACCTGATTTCTAAAGAAAAAACCTGAAATGCTACTGGGTCAAAATTATTAATAAACATTTTATAATAGTAAATGTAGAATATATTAATTATATAAATAAACAAATGTCAAAATCAAAATTTATAATTGATAAATTAGCAAAATTATTAGAACAAGGTTTGATATCTTATAAAGATTTAAGTTCAGAAATTACAAATCTATTAAAATCAAAAAGAGATGATTTTATTTTTAAAATGAAATTAACAAGTAAAGAGGAAACTGAAGTATTAAATAAACGAATTGAAAGTTTAGAAAAAAAAATAAAAAATTTAGAAAAATTGTCTAATAAAAAAATTAAAAAGGCAAAAAAATCTTAACACTTAATCCTCCAGCTTGAGATGATTCTAATATAATATTTCCACCATGTGATCGAATTATATCTGAAGCAATTGATAGTCCCAACCCAACACTTGATTTTGAATCACCTCTACTCTTGTCAATTTTATAAAAAGGTTTAAATACATTAATTCTCTCATTTTTTGGAATTCCTGGTCCGTCATCGTCTATAGTTATTGTTATGTTGTTGGCTGTTTTATTTAATCGAATGTTAATATTACTTCCATATTTAATAGCATTATCAATTAAATTATTAAAACATCTTCTAATTAAATTTTTTCTACCATCAAAATAAACTCTATTAGTAGTTTCAACTGTAATTTCTTCTTTTTCATATTTTTTTATTGTAATATTTAATAACTCTGAGATATCAAAAGTCTCTGTTTCTTCAGCAGATTGTGATCTTGAAAATTGCAAATATTCATTAAGCATCTTTTCCATTTCAATAACATCATCAGATAATTTTTTTGATATTTCTCTATCTTTTATAAAAGTTATTTGCAATTTCATCCTTGTAAGTGGAGTTCTTAAATCATGGCTAATTCCTGAAAGCATTTCAGATCTCTGATTTAGATGACGCATTATTCTTTTTCGCATTCTCTCAAATTCATATCCTGCTCTTCTAATTTCAGAAGCTCCTGAAGGTCTAAACTCATCTACATCTTCTCCTCTTCCAAATTTTTCTGATGCCTTAGCTAAATTAATTATTGGACGTGTTTGATTTTTTAAAAAAATAATTGCAATAGAAATTAATAATATCGCTGGAAATGTAATCCATAAAGCGAACATCCTAGCTGATGAGCTTGTTACTCTATCTTTTGGAACTAAAAATTCGAAATAACCTTTTTTATATTTAATTCTCAAAATAATTAACTCTTTATAAGTTGTGGTATTAAACCAATACTTGTCATTGCCCATTCTTGATTTTAATTCTCTTCTTAAAGTTCGGTCAATAGGACTAAACCATCTTTCATCATATTTTTTTTCAAAATAATTATTTTGAACGTATTTGACATTGAGATCTAAATATATTGAAAAAAGATTCTTTAATTCGTCCTTATCATATTTTTCGTTATCATAGGCTTCAGTAAATGTTTTAATTTCAGAAACAAGAGCACGAGTCATACCTTTATTAGTTTTTATCCAAAGGCTATCAAAAAAAACAATTGAGACAGTTATTTGCAATATGATAATAGGAGCAGCAACGATTAATAGCGCCCTATAAAATAATTGCTTTGGTAATAAGTCTTTAATAAATTTATTCAATCCATAAAACATAGCCAGTTCCTCTTATAGTTTGTAAATATTTTGGATTTTTAGGATCTGTTTCAATTTTTTTTCTTAACCTTGTTATAACTACATCAATAGATCTTTCTTTATCTAAATTAATCAACTTACCTATTTCTTCTCGTGAAAATTTTTTTCCAGGGTCATTAATCATCTTTTCAAGAATTTTTTTTTCTGTATTATTTATTTTTGATTCTTTAAAATTTTTAGTAATAAGTAATTTATTAAGATCTATCTTTATATTTCCAAAACTTATTATTCTTTTATGATTTTTATTTTTAGTTTTACCTAAAATATTTTTAATTCTTAAAATTAATTCTTTTGGTTCAAAAGGTTTTGCAAGATAGTCATCAGCTCCTATTTCAAGACCCTCTATTCTTTCCTCAGGTTCATTTTTTGCAGTTAGTAATATAATTGGAGTATTAATTTTATTTTTGTTTTCCAAGGTAAATTCTAAACCACTTTGTCCTGGCATCATAATATCAAGTACTATAATATCAAATTTTACAATCAATACCTTTTCTTTTGCCTCTTCTGCACTGGCAGCAGTAGTGACTAAATAATTATTTTCATTAAGATATTGTTTAACTAATTCTCTTATTCTGTCATCATCATCAACTATTAATATATGTGATTTAAATTTATTCATTAATTATCTTTTTTAACACGTTATCAAAATATAATACTTCTTTTGGATCTGAATTTAAAAAAGCTTTATAAATTCTTTTTTTTTGACTTAAAAAAACTTCATTAAATAGTTTATTTCCAGATTGACTTAAATAGATATGTTTAAGTCGTGTATCTTTTTTACCCTTTTCAAAATAAATATACTCTTTTTTTACTAAATCTCTTAAAATGCGGTTTAAACTTTGTTTAGTTATTTTTAATTTTTTTAATAACTCTGAAATTGTGATATCTTTGTATGTTGAAACTAAATGAATTACTTTGTGGTGAGCCAAACCTAATGAGTATTTGTTTAATGACACTTTTGCATCTGCGAATGATTCTCTGTAAGCCATAAAGAGTTTTTCAATAAATGCTTTTAACTGGTCATCTTTTAAATATAAAAGTTCTTTCATTATTGGTAAGTTATATTGACATATAGTAGATACAAAGATAATTTTTAAGAAAAATTAAATCATCATGATACCATACGACAAAAGATCCGGTAAAATCTGGTACAATAACGATCTCGTTGATTGGTCAGAAGCTAAAATACATATTTTAAATCATGGACTCCATTATGCCAGCTGTGTTTTTGAGGGAGAAAGAGTTTATGAAGGGTCAATTTTTAAATTAGAAGAACACACTTCAAGGCTTTTCTATTCAGCTAAAAGAATGGGTATTAAAATTCCATATACAGAAAAAGAAATAAATTTGGCATGCAATAAAATTATTTCAATCCAAAAAGTTCAGAATGGATATGTTAGACCAATGGTGTGGAGAGGAAGTGAGATGATGGCTATCTCAGCACAACAAACTAAAATTCATGTTGCAGTAGCTACATGGGAGTGGGGATCATATTTTGACCCTAAACTTAAAATAGAAGGAATTAGATTAAATATTTCTAATTGGAGAAGACCCGCACCAAATACCATACCTTGGGATACAAAAGCATCAGGCCTTTATATGATATGTACTTTATCTAAGCATGAGGCTGAACAACAAGGTTATACAGATTCTTTAATGCTTGATTATCAAGGCAATGTTGCTGAAGCAACTGGAGCTAATATTTTTTTTAAAGATAAAGATGGAGATCTTCACACTCCAATTCCCGATTCTTTTTTAGATGGAATAACTAGAAGGACTGTAATTGAAATAGCCAAGTCCAAAAATATTAAAGTTCATGAACGAAAAATTAAACCAGAAGAATTGTCAAATTTTGTTGGTTGTTTTTTAACTGGTACGGCAGCTGAAGTAACTCCAGTATCTTGCATTTCTCAAAATCAATTTAAAGTTTGTAATACAATAATAGACTTAAATAAAAGTTATCAAATTTTAGTGAGAAAAAAGATAGCTGCTTAATTTTTACTATCTTGAGAAATTGCATGATCAATACCTTTTCGTAAGTATTTGTATCCAGTATATAAAGTTAACAAAGCAGAAAGCCAAAGTAAAATTATTCCTACAGTTTGAACATTATAATCTTGAAAATTTAAAATTTTATTTCCTGTTTCACCCGTTAATAAAAGTGAAATTGCTACCATCTGTAAAAATGTTTTTAATTTAGCTAGATTTGATACAGGTAATTTCACCTTACCTTTAGCTAAAAACTCTCTTAGACCTGATATCAAAATTTCCCTAGTTAAAATTATTATTGCAGCAATTACTTCATATTGACGTATAGTTCCTTCCATTACCAAAAGAATTAATGCAGTTGCAACAATAATTTTATCAGCTATTGGGTCTAATAATTCACCAAGCTTTGATTCCTCTTTAAACATTCGAGCTAACATTCCGTCTAAAAAATCTGTAAATGAAGCAATTACGAATAGTGCAAAAGCTGTTAAATCCCCATAAAAACCAGGAAGATAAAATGCTAAAACAAAAAAGGGTACTATTATAATTCTTCCTATAGTTAAAATATTTGGAATTTTTTTAAGCATAATTACTCGTGAAAAAAATTATATATATTTTTTGCAATTTTTTCTTCAACACCTTCAACTGATTTAATTTCATCAAAGCTCGCAGACTCCACTGCTCTTGCTGAACCAAAATGGTTTAATAATGCTCTTTTTCTAAAAGATCCGACCCCATCTATTTGGTCTAGCATTGATTTTCTAATTCCCTTTGCTCTTTTGGCCCTATGAGATGTGATAGCAAATCTATGAGCTTCATCACGAAGTCTTTGCATAAAAAAAAGAGTTGGATCATTTCTTTCAAATTTAAAAGTTTTACCACTATAAAAGAATGTTTCATCTCCACTGTTTCTCATCTTACCTTTTGCAATCGCAATCATGGGCAGATCATGCAATCCAAGTTCATCTAACACCTCTTTAGCTGAAGAATATTGACCTTTTCCGCCATCAATTAAAATTAAATCAGGTAAAGTTAAGTAATTTCCTTTTTCAAGAATTGCCCTCTTAAATCTTCTAAATAAAACTTCTTTCAACATTGCAAAATCATCTTGTTCAGTACCCTTTGTTTTAATATCAAATTTTCGGTATCTCTTTTTAATAAAACCCTCATTCCCAAATGTTACCATTGCCCCAACACTGTTTGTTCCTTGAATGTGACTGTTATCATAAACTTCAACTAAATTAATTGGGTTTTTAAGATCAAATTTTTTAGCAACACCCTCAAATAAGTTTTTGTTATTATTAGTTTCATAAAGTTTTCTATTCAAAGATTCTTTGGCATTTTTTTCTGCCATTGCTATAACTTTTGCTTTAGCTCCTTTTTTGGCTGAATTTATGGAGATAGTATGACCTTCTTTTTTACTTAAAGTTTCTTCTATTAATTTTTTATCTTTTAAATCAGTATTAATTATTAACAATTTAGGAACACTTTTATTTTCATAAAACTGCATTAAAAAAGAGGACATAATTTCAGAAATATTTTGATCAGGATCATGTTTTGGAAAATAAGCTTGATTACCCCAATTTTGTTTTGATCTATAAAAAAATACTTGAATACATGTTTTGCCAGACTCTTTGTACCCAGCAATTACATCGGCATCAACTAAGTTGGCTTCATTAATTCTTTGTGAAGACTGAATTATATTTAATGATTTGATTCTGTCCCTAAAAATTGAAGCTCTTTCAAAATTAAGCTGATCGCTTGCTGCTTCCATTTCTTTTGAAAGATTTTTTTGTATTTCTCTTGATTTACCAGATACAAATTGAATTGCTTGATTAACTGAACTTTTATACTCATCTTTATTTATGTAGCCCACACAAGGTCCTGAACATCTTTTAATTTGATAAAGTATACATGGTCGTTTTCTATTTTTAAAAGTTCCATCATCACAAACTCTTAATTGAAATATTTTTTGAAGCATTTTTATAGTCCAATTTGCTGTACTTGCTGATGCAAACGGTCCAAAATAAAAACCTTCTTTATCTTTTTTGCCTCTATGTTTTATAACTCTTGGCCATTGTTCTTTTTCACCAATTAATATAAACGGAAATGATTTGTCGTCTTTAAGTAAAATATTAAATTTTGGTTTATGTTTTTTAATTAAGTTGGCTTCTAAAAGTAAAGCTTCACTTTCATTTGCTGTTGTTGTTATTTCTAATTTAAAAGTTTGAGATAACATTCTTTCAGTTCTAATAATATGGTTTTTTTCAGTCACATAACTCTTTAATCTGTTAGGAAGATTTTTAGCTTTACCTACATAAAGAATATCATCTTTATGATTAAGCATTCTGTATACGCCAGGACTTTTTGGAATTAAGGAAAGTTCTCTTTTAATTACTTCTTTACCAAGTTCAGAACTTTTCATGATTTTTTTTTGGTAATTTGAATACCAACGGAGGTACATTCTTTTAATATTTCTAATTTTTCAATCTGTAGCATAATTTTGCCAATACGTTTATCTTTAAACAAGACATCAAAAACATCTTCTGCAAGTGTTTCTAAAAAATTATAATGTTTATTTTTAGTAAGTTTTTTTATTAGTTTTACTACTTGTCCATAATTAACAATAGATTTAATATCTTTGTCGCTTGTAGGTTTTTTATCTTCATAGTCAATTTCTAGACTAAATTTTACTTTTTGAGGTTTTGCTTTCTCAAAATCATAATAGCCAAGTTTAAGATCTAAAGATAACTCTTTGATTAAAATTTTTTTTTCGTAATTAAATAGACTTTTGTTTTTATATATTTTTACAATTTTTAAATTATTCTTCTTCATTCTTTTCCTATTACATCGGGTGTTTGCCAATTTAAGTTTTGACCACTATCAATCGCTAATACCTGTCCTGTAATTGAACTGTTTTTGATGAAAAAGTCAACAGCATTACAAATTTCATTCACATCTACTTGTTTTTTTAAAGGTGTTGCTAAATATTGTTTTTTAAAGTGTTTATCGCTTTGTCTACTATTTTTTATTGTAGGCCCTGGAGCAATTCCATTTACTCTTATATTTGGAGCCAGACTCATAGCGCTAGTTTTGGTTAATGTGTAAAGACCAGTTTTACTTATTGTATAAGAAAAGAAAAAAGGAGTAAGTTTAAATATTCTTTGATCAATTATATTTATAATATTATTATTTTTCCCTTTAATATTTTTTGCAAATTCTTTTGACAACAAAGCAGGTGTTCTCAAATTTGTTCTTAAATGTTTACCCCAACTATTGGTTGAAAAATTTTCTAATTTATCGTTTTCAAATAATGATGCATTATTAATTAAACAATCAAAGTATTTCAATTTTGATTTTGCAAATTTAACTATTTTATTTACATCAGTTTCTTTACTTAAATCTCCTTTAACTAAATAGATTTTAGTGCCATTTTTTTCTAATTTTTTTTTTAAATTCTCAGCTTTAGATTTTGATTTATTATAATGGATTAATATTTCTTTATTAGGACCAGATAATTTCTTTGCTATAGCAGCACCAATTCTTGTTGCTCCTCCAGTAATAATTATTTTATTTGCTTCCATTTTTTTTTACCTTTTTGTGCTCTTGTGCCTGGTAAACCCATAGTTGATCTACCTTTTGGATAAATTTTGTTATTTGAACTATATTTTTTTACTTTGGGATTTAAAGTAATTTCTAGCTCAGAGGCTTCAAGTTTTCTTATTTCATCTCTAATTTTAGCAGCTTCTTCAAACTCAAGATTGGTAGCTGACTCTTTCATTCTTTTATTTAGAGCTTTTAAATGTTTTTTAAGATTTCCACCAATATTCTCATCTGTTCCAACTTTGACATAATCTTTTTCATAAATACTCTCAAGCACATCACCAATTTCTTTTTTTATACTTTTTGCATCAATTTTATGTTTTTTGTTATAGGTAACTTGAATAGAACGTCTTCTGTCAGTTTCTTTAATGGCATTTTTGATACTTTTAGTTTCTTTATCCGCATAAAGAATAACTTTTCCATCTAAATTCCTAGCAGCCCTTCCGATTGTTTGGATTAAAGAAGTTTCTGATCTTAAAAACCCTTCTTTATCAGCATCTAATATTCCAACTAATGCACACTCAGGTATATCCAGGCCTTCTCTTAAGAGATTGATGCCAACTAAAACATCAAACACACCTAATCTAAGGTCCCTCATGATTTCTATTCGTTCAAGTGTATCAATATCAGAGTGCATGTATCTAACTTTAATACCATTTTCATGAAGATATTCAGTTAGGTCTTCAGCCATTTTTTTTGTTAATGTCGTTACTAGTACCCTGTAATTGTTATTAATTACTTTTACACATTCATGCATTAGGTCATCAACTTGGTTTTTTGCAGGCCGGATTTCAACTGGTGGATCAATTAATCCAGTTGGTCTTATTACTTGTTCTACATACTTATTTTTAACCTGTTTTAATTCCCAAGGCCCTGGTGTTGCTGACACAAAAACTGTTTGTGTTCGCATTGCATCCCATTCTTCAAATTTAAGTGGTCTATTATCCATACAAGAAGGTAATCTAAACCCATATTCTGCAAGA
>MDSW01146336.1_pt1 | contig 11111 bp, 6 predicted proteins | sample 811171 | NCBI WGS metagenome assembly MDSW01 (sample SAMN05326641, study PRJNA326480) | marine metagenome | isolation source: seawater | place: Atlantic Ocean: North West | collected 2012 | reverse complement strand
TCATGACGTCCTAGGTATTGATGTTGTAAAAAAATCCAGTTCACGCACTGAAGAAAAACTGAATCAAACTATAAATTTACTCATAGAGTTAAGAGAGAAAGCCAGAAATAATAAGGAGTTTGAAACCTCTGATAAAATTAGAGACCAACTCGAAAAATATGGTATTTACCTTAATGACGGAAAAGGTATCACGAAATTTACATTTGATTAAGTGACAACGAAGATTCTTAAAAAAATTATAATTTTTCCATTTATATTTCTTATTAAGTTATATCAAAATCTTATTTCCCCACTTTTGGCTCCTTCATGTCGATTTACTCCTACTTGTTCTAATTATGCTCTGAAGTCCATTACCAAGCATGGTCCCTTAAAAGGAATCATTTTGACTATAAAACGTATCTCGAAGTGTCATCCTTGGGGAAAAAGTGGTTTTGACCCTGTTCCATAGTTATTTATAATTGATACAACATAATTTATATTACATTTAAACCAAAAGATCAAAAATATCATGATAAACTTAAAAATTAATTGGGCGCCAAGTGAAAAACTCTTTGAAATAGGAGGTTTTGGTATTCATATCTATAGTTTAATGTTTATCATCGCTTTTTTATATGGTCTTCGCATTTATAAAAAAATATTTATCAAGGAAAATATAGACCAAAAATACTTGGAGCCTCTTTTTATCTTTATGGTTGTTTCTACTTTACTTGGGGCTAGATTAGGAGAGGTTTTTTTTTACAATTGGGATTATTTTAAAGACCATCCTTTAGAAATTTTACTACCTATAAAGGCGATTGATGGGGGTACTATGTTTTTTGGATTAATTTCAGGTTATGAATTCATAGGCTTTAGAGGCTTGGCAAGTCATGGGGCAACCCTTGGTATCATGATAGGCATTTATGCATACCAGAGAACTTATAAGTTTAAACCATTACTATGGATACTTGACCGTTTGACCATTCCTGTTGCTATTGGTGGTTTTCTTGTACGTACTGGAAATTTTTTTAACTCAGAAATTGTGGGAAAATACACTGGCTCTAACTTTGGTGTTGTTTTTCAAAATCGTGGAGAAACACTTCCTCGATATCCTGCTCAAATGTACGAGGCCTTTGGTTATTTAATACTATTCTTCTTACTAAGAAAACTTTACAATACAAATTTAAGAGATCATAAAGGCTTCCTACTAGGAATATTCTTTATTGGATTATTTACTATTCGGTTTTTTGTAGAGTTTATAAAAGAGAGCCAAGGTGGTTTTGAAAGTGTGATGCCAATGTTTTCAACTGGTCAGTGGTTGAGTATTCCATTTATTATACTTGGGCTAGGTCTTCTTATAGTATCATTAAGGAAAAAAAGAGCTTAACAAAATAGTCATGAAAGATTGGGAACTTGAAAAACTAAAATACCCTATTGGAAAATTTGAGTGGGAACCTAAAATGTCAAAAAAAAGGTTCGAATTCCACAAAAAAAAAATTACTGATTACCCAAACATACTAGAAGAGGAGATTAAAGATTATACCATTGCTGATTTAAAAAAGTCATACCGACCAGGTGGTTGGCAAGTTGCTCAAATCATTCATCATCTTGCCGATAGTCATACCCATAATTATATACGATTCAAACAAGCTCTTATAGTTAATACTCCGACAATTATGGATTATAAGCCAGCAGATTGGGCATCTACTGAAGACGCTACTCTTAAAGATATAAGTGGTAGCTTGCAAATGATTAAGGGTATTCACAATCGATGGTCAATACTTTTAAATAGTATCGAACTAGAGAACTTAGATAGGAGCTACTTTCACCCAAATAGAGAGAAAAAGTATCCCCTACACGTAGTACTAGCACTATACTCATGGCATGGTGACCACCACCTTGAACATATTAAAAGTGCCTTTAAAAGTGAATATTTTCAATAGGAACCAAGTCAACTCTTTTTTAAAAACTATAGTCCATTTTCCTCGTCAGTAACTATTTTTCCTCTATGAGTGTCGTACATCACAGGTGTTGCAATGAAAACAGAGGAATAGGTTCCAACAATTACTCCTACAATTAATGCAAACATAAAGCCCCTAATTGATTCTCCACCAAAAATAAAAATTGCAAGGAGTACAATTAGTGTGGTTAGAGATGTATTCAAAGTTCTACTCAGAGTGCTATTCAAAGCAGCATTTACTGTTTTATTAAATTTCCATTTAGTATGTTCTCCTGCAAATTCTCTTATTCGATCAAAAACAACTACAGTATCATTCAATGAATAACCAATAACTGTAAGTATAGCTGCAATAAATGCCTGATTGATTTCCATACTAAAAGGCATAAACTTATAGGTTAGTGAGAAAACTCCCAAAACAATAAGGACATCGTGAAATACTGCTGCAACAGCACCAAGAGAAAACTGCCATCTTCTAAACCTCAACAAAATATAAAGAAAAACTACAATGAGTGATCCAATGACTGCAAGAAAAGAATTTTTCTTAATATCGTCGGCTATAGTAGGACCTACTTTAATTGAGGACATTATTCCAACCTGTTTTTCATTAGAGCCATTAACGAACTGATCATAGGTGTAACCATCAGGCAAAAAAGAAAGTAAAGAATTATAAAGAATATTTTGGATTTCATTATCAACTGCTAATCCCTCTACGTCTACCTTGTATTTAGTTGTGATTTTTAATTGGTTCTCATTGCCAAAGGTTTTTACTTCTGCACTTCCAAGAGTATTTATGAGAGTAGATTGTACTGCATTAGGGCTAACGATCTTATCAAAACGAATAGTATATGATCGTCCTCCAACAAAGTCAACCCCCTGGTTTAACCCCTGGAAACTCAATGAAATCAGACTAGTAGTTAATATTAAACTTGAAATTACATATGCAATTTTTCTTTTTTCTAGAAAACTTAAATTGATATTACTTAGGAGTGATTGTGTTAACTTAGTTCCCATTGAAACTCGACGACCCTTTTCATTTCTAGCGTCTATGAATAATCTTGTGATAAAGATTGCGGTAAATAAAGAAGTTGCAATACCTATCAAAAGGGTGGTCGCGAAACCTTTAATTGGTCCCGTTCCAAAAACAAAAAGTATCAGAGCGGTAAGACCAGTTGTAATATTTGCATCCAGGATTGATGAGAGGGCATTATTAAAACCATCTGCAACAGATTTTCTTAAACCTTTGCCTTTTTTAAGCTCTTCACGAATCCTCTCGAAAATTAATACATTAGCATCAACAGAGATTCCAATAGTCAATACAACTCCAGCAATACCTGGAAGTGTAAGAACAGCGCCTAATCCAGCGAGAATTCCAAAAATGAGTAAAATGTTTAACACAAGTGCTATATCTGCAAATATTCCAGCAAATCCATAGTAAAATACCATCCAAACTAAAACTAAAATCAAGGCAATTATAAACGAATATATACCACTCTGAATCGCCTCTTTTCCTAGCGAGGGACCAACAATCTCGGATTGAATAATCTCAGCTGCAGCAGGTAGTTTACCTGCTCTTAATACATTGGCCAAGTCAATTGCCTCATTTAGAGAAAAATTCCCTGTAATTTCTGAACGCCCACCAGAAATAGGTCCACTTGATACTCCAGGAGCTGAATAAACAATATCGTCTAGAACAATTGCAATGTTGGTTGTCTCACGAAATGCTTTTCCAGTCATTGCCTCCCAGGTTCTTGCTCCTTGAGAGTTCATTTGCATTGAAACAGCAGGACTACCAGACATATCATATGACTGCATAGCGTCAACTACAACACCACCACTAAGTGGAGCAATATCATCTCTGTTTGATTTGAGAGCATACAATTCAATAATTTCACTGTTTTGCTCTGGTTTTCCCCATGCAAATTTGGTGTATCTCAGATTCCTTGGTAAAAGTTTTCTTACTTCTGGAGTATCTAGATATCCCATTACTTTTTCTGAATCTTTAGATGCGAATTGTGCAAGAACAGGTCCACCTTGAAAACCATAACCAACTATCATATCCAAAAGGGGATTAATCGAAACAATGCTTGTCGAATCCTGAGCCTCCACATCAGCTAATAAGTCGTCTATCGAAGATTTCACATCTTCTTCAGCATTATTAATCTGATCTACAGCAATAGTTTTTAAATATTCATTAGCCTGGGCTAGAAAATTCATAAACTGATTATTTTTGTGGGTCTCCCAAAATTCTAATTGGGCTGTACTTTGCAAAAGGTTTTTAACCCTGTCAACATCTTTAGCTCCTGGAAGTTCAACTAAAATTCTACCAGAATTTCCAAGACGTTGAATGTTTGGTTGTGTAACACCAAATTTATCAATACGTTTTCTTAAAACCTCAAAAGCAGAAATAATAGATTCATCTACTTTTCTTCTTAAAATTGGCTGTACCTCTTGGTCAGTCATCTGAAATGTAATTTCATCACTTAATGTCCGATTGGCGAAAATATCTGGATTAGCTAAATTTACTTCACCACTAAATTCTTCAAAAGCAATAAAAAAGCTTTCAATATAGGGGTCATTACTTCGCTGCTGCAAGGCATCAGATTCATTTAAAGCTCGAGTAAAAGCAGGGTTTTTAGAATTTTCTGCCAGTCCTTTCAAAATATCTTTAACTGAGATTTGAAGAATAACATTAATTCCTCCTTTTAAGTCAAGTCCTTTGTTAAGCTCTTTACCCTTGGCATCGTTATAGGAAGTAAATCCAAACAGAGAAATACCTCCAATAGAATCAAGGTAATCAGTGGAAGCTCTGTCTCTTAATTCAATGAAGTCAGGAACGTCTTCTGAATATTTTGATATGGCGAATTCCTTAGCCTCAGCTTCTTTTTGGGTGGCAATAAATGTAAAAGAAAGTTGGTATATGCTGACAAATACGAAGAGGATAGCAAAGGTTCTAATAAGTCCGTTATTATGCATTTGGTTTTAATTACGCTAATTCAAGCCTGCAAATATATAGTTTAGCCAATGAATTAACAACTTTAAATGGGGTTTAAAGTAATTTTAGATTAGTATTTGTATGTGATGTGTCTGGTTTATTTCAAAACCACTTTTAAGGCCTCATTCATAGAACGAACTGAAAGCGCACTAGTATTTAATTTCTCTTTCTCAGCCTCATTTAATTTAACATCCACAATATCTGATACACCACTTCTCCCAATGATACAAGGTACTCCTATACAAATGTCTCTTAGATTGTATTCTCCTTCTAAGTAGACTGAGCAAGGAATCATTTTTTTTTGATCATTTATTATACTATCAACTAGATAGGCAACTGATGCTCCTGGTGCATACCAAGCAGAGGTTCCCAAGAGTTTTGTTAAAGTTGCTCCACCAACCATTGTATTAGCTGCAACTTGATCCAGTACATCAGTCGAAAGGAACTGAGACACAGGAGTTCCATTATAACTAGCAAATCGTGTTAATGGTATCATTGTAGTATCACCGTGGCCACCGATTACCATTCCATGAATATCATTAGCGGGTTTATCCAATGCCATAGAAAGGTAAGTTTTAAATCTAGAGCTATCCAATGCACCCCCCATTCCAATTACTCTATTTTTCGGTATTCCAGATGCTTTAAGCGTTAAATATGTCATTGTATCCATAGGATTAGATACTACAACAATGACTGTATCTGGAGAAAATTTTAAAATACTTTCTGAGACAGATTTCACAATCCCTGCATTAATACCTATCAACTCCTCTCTAGTCATTCCTGGTTTTCTTGGAACTCCAGAGGTGATAACCACAACATCACTACCCGCAGTACTAGCATAATCACTAGTAACCCCTTTTATAATAGAGTTAAAACCCAAGGTGGTAGAAGTTTGCATTAAATCAAGAGCCTTACCCTCTGCAAAACCCTCTTTAATGTCCAATAAGACAACTTCACTAGCTATAGATTTTATGGCAATGTATTCCGCACATGAAGCACCAACATTACCAGCTCCAACAACTGTTACTTTCATTTATTGAATTTTTCTAAATATTAAATATCAACCAAAAATAAAAGTTTTTACCATGGGGAGCCTAAAAACGTTAGAAATTTTAAGCATCAATATTAGCGTAAATGGCGTTTTTTTCTATGAACTCTCTTCTCGGTGGAACTTCGTCACCCATAAGCATTGAGAAAATACGATCGGCCTCACCGCCATTTTCTATTGTAACCCTTCTCAATGTTCTCATTTCGGGATTCATAGTTGTGTCCCAAAGTTGCTCTGCATTCATCTCGCCAAGACCCTTATATCTTTGAACGCTTACACCTGTTCCAAATTCTTGTTGAAGTCTATCTCTCTGATCATCATCCCAAGCATATGTTTTTTTTGCTCCTTTTTTAACCAAATACAAGGGTGGGGTAGCAATATAAATATAACCTGATTCAATCAACTCACGCATGTAACGGAAAAAGAAAGTTAGAATAAGCGTTGAAATATGACTTCCATCTACATCAGCATCACACATTATTACGATCTTGTGATATCTTAATTTTTCTAAATTTAGTGCTTTACTATCTTCTTCGGTTCCAATTGTAACACCAAGTGCAGTGTAAATATTCCTGATCTCTTCATTTTCAAAAACCTTATGCTGCATTGCTTTCTCTACATTAAGTATCTTTCCCCTTAACGGTAAAATAGCTTGGAAATTCCTATCCCTTCCTTGTTTCGCTGTTCCTCCAGCAGAATCACCCTCAACTAAAAAAACTTCACAAAGTGCTGGGTCTTGTTCAGAGCAGTCTGATAACTTTCCTGGCAAACCGCCACCAGTCATAACAGTTTTTCTTTGGACCATTTCCCTTGCCTTTCTAGCGGCGTGTCGGGCTTGGGCAGCGAGAATTACTTTTTGAACGATTAATTTTGCATCATTAGGATGTTCCTCTAAATAGTTTTCAAGCATTTCTGAAACAGATTGAGAAACGGCTGCACTAACCTCTCTATTTCCAAGTTTAGTTTTGGTTTGGCCCTCAAACTGCGGCTCTCCAACCTTAACCGAAACAATAGCAGTTAACCCCTCTCTAAAGTCGTCTCCAGATATTTCAAACTTTAATTTATCCAATAGTCCAGAAGAGTCTGCATATTTCTTTAAAGTGCCAGTTAAACCTCTCCTAAAACCCGATAAGTGTGTTCCCCCCTCATGGGTGTTGATATTGTTTACATATGAGTGCAAATTTTCGTTGAAAGAAGTGTTGTAAATCATAGCAACTTCAACAGGTATTCCGTTTTTTTCTCCTTCCATAGATATCACGTTTTGAATAATTGGCTCTCTATTACTATCCAAAAACTTGATAAACTCTTTCAAACCATCATTTGAAAAGAATTTTTCATTAATAAAATCTCCTTTATCATCTTTTGTTCTTCTATCAGTTAAATTAATAGAGATCCCTTTGTTTAAAAAAGATAATTCTCTCATCCTCTGGGCAAGAGTATCATAATTGTAACTAGTAATTTGCTGAAAAATTTCCGGGTCAGGTTTGAAAGTAACAGTAGTTCCCTTTTTATCTGAAGTTCCTTTTTGTTTAACAGCTGTTAATGGCTTTCCTCTTTCATAGACTTGCTCCCAAACTTTTCCGTCACGATAAACAGTTGCAGTAAGCTGCTCTGATAAAGCATTGACACAAGAAACACCAACACCATGTAATCCACCAGAAACTTTGTAAGAATCTTTATCAAACTTACCTCCAGCTCCAATTTTAGTCATTACTACTTCTAGAGCAGAAATACCTTCTTTTTTGTGCATCCCTACTGGTATTCCCCTTCCGTTGTCTTCAGTTGTTATTGAATTATCCTCGTTAATTATGACAGAAATGGTATCACAATGTCCCGCAAGCGCCTCATCAATGGAGTTATCAACTACTTCGTAAACTAAATGATGAAGACCCCTGGCTCCAACATCTCCGATATACATCGAAGGTCTCATTCTGACATGCTCCATACCTTCAAGAGCCTGAATGCTGTCTGCAGAATATTGTGGGTTTAAGATATCCTCGCTCATAAATTTAAAGGTGATTTTTTTTAACTTTCGTATACAGACAAATATAAGGAATCAAGCAGTGAAAATGGTCGATATGAAGCTTTATAGGATTGAAGTTATTAACACAATTTGTGAAAAAAATCAAAAAATAAATTATAAAAACTATTCTTTATAACTATCCTCGTGAACCTTGGCAACCGCTCTTCCACTTGGGTCATTTTGATTTTTAAATGCCTCGTCCCACTCTAAAGCAATAGGTGTACTGCAGGCAACTGAAGGGACTGAAGGAACACTCATTGAGGCAGTATCACTAGGGAAGTGTTCTTCAAAAATACTCCGGTAATAAAATTCCTCCTTATTTTGAGGGGTTTGAAGTGGAAAACGGAATTTAGCATTTATCATTTGATCGTCAGTTATAGCATTCTCGACAACCTCTTTAAGTGTGTCTATCCAGCTGTAACCTACACCATCAGAAAATTGCTCTTTTTGTCGCCAAGCAACACTCTCTGGAAGATAATCCTCGAATGCTTTTCTTACAACCCACTTTTCCATACGTTCCGAATTAATCATTTTATCCTCAGGGTTTATTCGCATTGCTACATCAATAAATTCTTTATCTAAAAAAGGAACACGCCCCTCAATACCCCATGCAGCAAGAGATTTATTAGCTCTCAAACAATCATATTGATGCAACTTATCTAGCTTCCTGACAGTCTCTTTATGAAATTCCTCAGCCGAGGGGGCTTTATGAAAATAAAGATATCCTCCAAACAATTCGTCTGCTCCCTCGCCAGATAATACCATTTTAATTCCATGAGATTTGATGCTTCTTGCCATAAGGAACATTGGTGTAGAAGCCCGAACAGTGGTAATATCATAAGTTTCTAGGTGGTAGATAACATCTCGAATGGCATCTAAACCTTCTTGAATTGTAAAAATAACTTCATGATGAATTGAACCAATGTGTTCAGAAACCTTTCTAGCAGCCTCTAGGTCGGGTGAACCTTCAAGTCCAACTGAAAAAGAGTGTAATTGAGGCCACCAAGCAGATTGGGTGTCATTAGATTCTACTCTTTTTGAAGAAAATTTCTTAGCTAGTGCCGAAGTAATTGAAGAATCTAATCCTCCTGATAACAAAACTCCGTATGGAACATCACTCATTAATTGGCGATGAACAGCATCGGAGAGAGCATCATGCAAATCACTTATGTTTGTTTTATTGTTTTTTACTTTTTGATAATCTACCCAATCCCTATTATACCATCTTGTAGGTGCATTATTTTTACTAAACCAGTAGTGTCCGGGAGGAAATAATTCAATCTTGGAGCAAACCCCTTCAAGAGCTTTTAACTCTGATGCTACATAAAAAGTTCCATTTTTATCCCATCCCATGTAAAGAGGAATAATACCCATATGATCTCTAGCGATAAAAAACTCATTATTAATACTATCATAGATCGCAAAAGCAAAGATTCCGTTAAGATCATCAACAAAATTAATACCCTTTTCTTGATATAAAGCTAAAATTATTTCACAATCAGACTGAGTGGTAAAAGTATATTTACCAGATAATTTTTCTCGTAGTTCAAGATGGTTGTATATCTCCCCATTGGCCGCTAAAATAATTTTTTTATCAGGACTATATAAAGGCTGCTTTCCAGATGCTGGATCTACAATTGCAAGTCTCTCGTGACTTAATATCGCGTTATTACAACTGTAAATTCCACTCCAATCAGGACCACGATGCCTAAGAAGTTTTGACATCTTCAAAATCTGAGGTCTTAAAACATCTTGCTTTTGTTTTAAATTAAAAGCACATACAATACCGCACATTTTTAAAATATTTAAATCAAAATTAATTTTTTTATTTATAAAATTAAAGCAAAATTTATTAATGATTAAATATTTAAATTATATTCATGTTTTTTATTAATAATTTAAACAAATAATATATAAAAATACCTAAATCAGTTAAAATTTTAAACGTAGATTTTAATTACAGACGATTACTATAAACAATTTTTCCATTAAGAATAGTTGCTACTACCCTGGCCCGAAGCACTTCATTCATATCAATAGTCATTATATCACGATCTAAAAAAACAAAATCGGCTAATTTTCCTGACTCGATACTCCCTTTTTCATTCTCCTCAAAATTTGCATATGCTGCCCAACGAGTCATCCCAACTAGTGCTTCATATCGAGATAAAGAATTTTTCATCTGAAATCCTTCTTGTGATTTTTCGTCATTAAGTCTCCGATTAACTGCTGCGAAAAAAGTATTTAATGGGTTGATTACCTCATAAGTAAAGTTTGAACCTAAAGCTAAAACTCCAGACCAATCTAAAAGATCTTTATATGCAAAGGCATTTTTTAATCGCTCAGCATCTAATTTAGATTTAGCTGATTTAATTTGACCAATATCATTAATTGGTTGGATTGAAGGGATAATTTTAGAGTTAATTTTTGAAATATCTTCTTCAGATATTAGTTGGGCAGATTCGATTCTCCACCTAGGGTCTAACAAATCTGATAAGATTAAATTGTAAGTTTCCAAGACCATTTCGTTTGCCGAATCTCCAGAGGCACGAACATTCATTTGGAATGAATTTTTAATCAAAATGTCAGCTAAGGCGTATAGTGAGTCTTTATTTATAAATGGTTTAGAATTTTTATAATTCAGATTATTATGATCTTCTTTCAAGGAAACTGTTTGTTCACTTAAAAAGCCATCTAATTTGACTTCGACTGAATTAACATTTAATAGGTTGTTTTTTATTCCCCCAATTTTAAAAAAATATTCCATCGATGAAGAATCATTTAGAATCATCGAGTAAATCCTTAATTTAATTAAATCTCTTTTTTGTAAACTATCGATTAGTAAGATTTTATCTTTTGTAATACCAACCTGATCAATTGTAGTCAAGCCATGTTCAAAACAAATCTCTTGAGCTTTTATTAGAGCTTCAACCTCTTCTTTTCTTGAAAGCTTAGGTCTAAGTTTATCTAATAATTTCGTTGCACTAACAATTAATACATCAGTTAGCTCTGGATTTTTTAAAATTATTTGGTCCCCATCAATTCTGGTGATCTCGTCAATATTTGCTATTTCTAAAGCTTTATTATTCGCAATTAATACTTTTTTATCAAT
>MDSW01082783.1_pt1 | contig 11111 bp, 12 predicted proteins | sample 811171 | NCBI WGS metagenome assembly MDSW01 (sample SAMN05326641, study PRJNA326480) | marine metagenome | isolation source: seawater | place: Atlantic Ocean: North West | collected 2012 | reverse complement strand
TCAAATATTGCTCAAAGGGCCTTTTCGAGAACACTTCAACCAAGCGACCAAGAATTGCTTGGTTTATACCGTAAAGATAGTTTGAGCCTGGTTCAAACTCTACAGGATATTCAGCTACTACCTCAACATAATGGGCTAAATCCTCAAAACGACTCTGAATAGGATGAGGCTGTTCGTAATCAGGAAGACTCGTATAGCGATAATAACCATAACCCGATCGATGCGTCATTAGATGAACAATCCGCAAAGGCTCCTTAGCTAAACGGACCCCACCCTCTTCATCTTTAACTTTTAGATTGGCAAAAGATGGTATATACCACTCTACTGGGTCGTCCCAGTCAAACAATCCTTGCTCATGCAATGTCATCATCGCGACTATAGTCACAGGCTTCGACATAGACCAAATAGGAAATAAAGTCTCTTCCGTAATGTCACGATCTCCTGCTCGATCGGAATTAATTACTTTGTGATACAGAGACTCATTCTCATGATTAACTATCACGACATTGCTGCCTGTAACTTCCTCATCTATTAAATCAAGTTGTAATTTTTTTAAATCTTTAGCAAATGTTGCACTTAATCCTTCAGGAGCATTTAAAACAGAGGATTCGCTAGTAAGAGGCAGAGAACATGCAAAGAAAATAGGTAAAGCAAGAAAAAATAGGCGTGAGAAGTAATGCATTTTAAAATTATTTGTCAGTTTGAATGGAGCATTATATCGCAAATCAAAAGTTGTAAGTAATTAGCTAATAATTTTATTATTTGAGGTATAATTAAAAATATGGATACTAAAAAAAAGGGCGTTAAAGAAGCTATTGATATTTTAAATAAAATTATGGAAATTGAGCTAGCAGGTGTTGTCCGCTACACCCACTATTCTCTAATGATATATGGATATCATCGCATTCCCATAGTCGCATGGATGAAAAGCAATGCACAAGAAAGTTTAGACCATGCACATAAAGCTGGTGAATTTGTCACTTTACTTGGTGGACACCCTTCTCTGCAAATAGGCTCTCTTCTTGAAACAGAAAAGCATGATATTGGCGACATACTTCGCGAAAGTTTAGAACATGAAAAAGAGTCCCTTAAAGCCTACTATGATCTACTGGAAATCGCTGAAGAGCACGGAATAACCATACTAGAGGAATTTGCCCGAGACATGGTCGTATCAGAAGAACAGCATTTAGACGAAGTCAACAAAATGCTAAGAAGGCCAGGCGACACAGAAGTTTTTACTCAATAAAACCTTAGCTAAAAGTTTTTACTCAGAGTCAGCCTCTAAAGAGCTAGAAGGCATCGCGGTCTCAAGTGGAGTCAAAAGACTCCAACTATTCAATATGTCATTAGCATGTGACGCGACACTATCAACATCTATCACCTCGTCTATCACTCCTTCTGAAGAGACTAAAAAAGTAACGCGAGGAGCGAACCAATCATCTTCTTCTTTAGCAATTCCTAGACTTATTGCTAACTGGCGCTTGGAGTCAGATAATAAAGAATAAGGAAACTGATTATCTTCAGCAAATTTTTTGTTCTTTTCTATACTATCAAAAGAAACTCCATATATATTGATACCAGCTTCTCGATATTTTTCGAATTCATCACGGAATCCGCAGCCTTCTTTTCGTCAACCCGGAGTAGATGCTTTCGGATAAAACCAAATCACCGAAGGACTGCCCAAGATATCTTGCTTGCGGACTACATCACCTAAATGGTTCTTAAGGTTGAAATCAGGAAACACATCCCCAACCTTAGCGATGGTTTCAGGAGTACCACATCCAAAAAGAAATGTACCAATAACCCCAAGAATAGACTTCATTTTCATAACATGCTCATTGTAGCCTTAAAAACTCAACTGTAAACTAAATGTAATGCAAATAAAGTTCGCCTTTCTTTTTTTTCTTATTGTCTCCTGTACAAATATACAAACAAGTCAACCTTCTATAACTCCTGAAGAAATTATTAAAAATCTAGCCCCTGAAGCCCTATCAATGGCTGGATATGGTGGATACAGTCGTTCGGTTTCAACCTCAAGCCCAAATGCTCAAGACTGGTTTGATCGCGGCCTTCAACTAGTATATGGATTCAATCACGATGCAGCTGTTTATGCTTTCGCAAAAGCAGCAGAGGAAGACCCTGAATGCCCCATGGCATGGTGGGGCATTGCATACTCTTATGGTGTCGATGTAAACAATTCAGAGGTTACAGAACAAGAAGCCTTATACGCAAATGTCGCAATAAAAGAAGCAAAAAGGTTGCAAGATAAAGCCAACTTAGCAGAGCAAGCTATCATCAAAGCCACTGCAAAAAGAGCAGTCCACCCCCTCCCTAAAGACCGCAGCGATATAGACTATGAATACAGCAATGCATTAGCAACAGCTTGGGAAAAACATTCGTCTGATGCTGACATTGCCACGCTATATGCAGAGTCAATGATGAATATGCAGAGTTGGAATTATTGGACTCCTGAAGGTGAACCAATTGACAATATAAATCTTATTTTAAAAACCTTAGACAATGCATTAGTGATAAACGAAATGCATCCCGGAGCTAATCATTTTTATATCCATGCTGTAGAAGCTTCAAAAAGCCCTGAAATGGGCGTACCTTCGGCAGAAAGATTAAACAATTTAGTGCCAGGAAGTGGCCACCTAGTTCACATGCCTTCTCATATATACATCAACGTTGGCAGGTACAAAGATTCAGTATTGTCGAACCAGCGGGCAATTGAAGCCGACGATGCTTACTTTAAAAATTTTGGGAAGCCCACTTTTTATAGACTCTACTTCTTGCACAATATGCACTTCCTAATCTACTCTGCAATGATGACTGGTCAAAAAGAAGTGGCAATTGATGCTGTCACAAAAATGGAAAATGAGCTTCCGCCAGAAATGCTTAAGATGTTTGTTCATGAGGCAGATTCTCTATCATGCGTGCGTTTGTCCGTATATTTAAGATTTGGCATGTGGGAAGAGATACTAAACATACCTGAATATCAAAACTTTAGAAAACTAAGTAATGCATTACGAAGCTATACTAGAACAATCGCATTTGCCAATTTAAAACAATTAGACAATGCAAGTCATGAACTAAAAAGGTTTAAACAGCTTCGACAAGACATACCCGAACATTGGAAAGTCGGATTCTCCAAAGCTGATGACATTCTATCCGTTGCTGAACTAGTCGCTGAAGGAGAACTTTATTGGCGGCAAGGAAATACACAAGCCGCTGTTAAAACACTCAAAAAAGCTGCGGATGCAGAAGACCTATTACTTTACGCCGAGCCTCCTGGCTGGATGATACCTGTTCGACATGCACTAGGAGCAATATTAGTTGCGAGCAATAATGGCGAAGAAGCACAAAAAGTATATGAAAAAGATTTAAAAGATCACCCAAATAATGCTTGGTCACTTTTAGGTTTACAACAATCTTTAGCTTTGCAAGACAAAGACACAAGTGCGATTGAATTAAAAGTAAATAAAGCGTGGGCAGATGCAGATATTAGCCCGCCAGCAAGCTGCTATTGTGGCGCGAAATAAGGTAAAAAAAATCCGTAAAACTTTTAAAAACCCTTCTTAGACAAACAAACTAAATAAGAAACAAAAAGAAATGGTAAGGCAAAGAGAAATGGCCCCATGAATATAAGCCATTTTCTTACATATACGCTCCATGCATCATTTAATAAAGCCAAGAAAAGTAAAACCCCTATACTAGAGATAACTCTGAGGATTTTTGACTCCCAAACAACGGGACAAACAACTTGGAAAAATGTTTCGAAAGAATGTTTAACCAAATTCATTAAAATATATAAGATGTCGCCAAAGTAAGAGTTTCCCCATCAAGCATTAGCAAACTAACTTCCCAATCATCAAAATGACGAGTAATAAAGGGGTGCAACTTTCTGCCGTCCCACATAACTTTAGTTGACCACTCTGGGCTAAATCTCCAAACTGCCCCGCCGGGAACACGCCAAATATTTTCATTAGCTAAATAGCTAAAAGACAAATACGCACTTAACTGCTGAGAAATAGGTTGCGCAAAACTTAACGAGTAAGCATAACCAGAGACTTCACTTGAGGGCCATGCTGTACCCTGCCCCAATACAACTGCAGGAGTAGTATCTGTAGCTTCTGCAATTCTCCATGTCCATATACCTGAAAGGCGCTGGTCTCTTGGCATCCACTCAGCACCGATTCGAAAATCTGGTGTAATTTGATGCAAAAGAGAAAACTCGATAGGAGCACGAGACGTCCCCGTAACCAAAGTCCGTCGCATATTAAGAACCCAAGGACTCACATTGCCTGCACCTCGAACTGAGATGCCAGATCCAGGTCAGCCAGGTCATAAAGGAACCGTTGGCTCATTCCAAGCTTTAAGAGACAATGTGTCATCACTCTCTAAACCTAGTTCAGAAGGTGAAGGTTGACTAGAAGCAACATCCTCATCAAGGGAATCTAAGATATCAATTGGAGTCGCACAGCTAACTGCAACAGAGATTAGACTTACGATAAATAATCTTAAAATCATAACTTTATATCTTAATGCTGTTTTTTCCTTCTTTTAATTGGAGATTTTTCTTGTTGTTTCTCTAAATATTTTATAACTACTGAAGCAATGTCTTTACCAGAAGTCTCTTCAATTCCTTTCAAACCAGGACTAGAATTAACCTCCAGTACTTTCATCCCGTCAGAAGATTTTAGCAAATCTACCCCAGCGACGCCTAGCCCCATTACACGCGCTGCTTTAATAGCAAGAAGGCGCTCAGCTTTATTAAGCTTAATTGGCTCCCCTACACCGCCCATATGTAAATTAGAGCGAAACTCTCCAGGAGCAGCCTTGCGCTTCATAGATGCAACTACACGTCTTCCAACAACAAACGCTCGAACATCTTCACCATTTGCCTCTTTAACAAACTCTTGTACTAAAAAGTTAGCATCAAGCTGACGAAAGGCCCCAATAACAGACTCAGCAGCTTTCTTTGTCTCAGCAAGGACAACACCTGACCCATGCGTGCTCTCTAAAAGCTTTACGACAACTGGATTGCCACCAACATGCTCTAATAAATTTTTTGAATCTTTAACATTATGAGCGAACCCTGTCTGAGGGAGGCCAACACCTTCTCTTGATAAAAGCTGAAGAGAACGCAACTTATCTCTAGACCGAGTGATAGCATAAGAAGGGTTTGCAGTGTGTATTCCCATCATTTCAAATTGGCGAACAACTGCTGCGCCGTAGAATGTATAGCTAGCACCTATGCGAGGAATAATAGCATCGCAAACCAAAGGTTTGCCACGTAAAAAAACTTGAGGGCGACCACTGGCTATGTTCATGATACATCTCAAATAATCAACCACCTCAACATCATGCCCCCTACTTTGTGCAGCCTCTACAAGCCTGCGAGTTGAATAAATTTCTGGCGCTCGAGATAAAACTAGTATTTTCATTTGCCTTGCTCACTATTCTTAACAGGATTATGCACCCAGGACAAACTAGGGTCCACGAGAAAACGCCTTCGCATCGCTTGCCTGCCCAACAACATTGCAAACTGCATCATACGGCGATTGGTCAAAGTAAACTGGACTGTAAAGCAGCGGTCTGCTAGACAAATCTTTTCACGCACAACATACCGCTCTTCAGCAACACCTGAAGATGATCTTACTTTACGTCGCCCCACAACGGGGGCTTCTGCCATTACATGATTACGATTACCTTGAAGGCCTACATATAATCTAAACCGAACCCAAGTCTTGCCTGAACGCTCAAACTCACGAATATGAGTTGCATATAACGCTGAAGTTGCTGCTCCAGAGTCAACCTTAGCCCTTATCTTGTCTACAGACAAACCAGGCAAACTAACCCATTCGCGCCAACCAATAATAGGCTTGGTTTTCATAGGCGAGTATTATAATGCAGACAGACATGAAAAGCTTCATCGGCAAATTCCTCGTACCACTAGCTGCTGTCTTAACTCTATTTGTAGAGCTAGACCCGAGTAATCCATCAGTCAGCAAGATGCTGGCGGTTGTTATCTTGATGGCAGGCTGGTGGATTACTGAAGCAATACCTATCCCAGTCACCTCATTACTTCCTGTCGCGCTGTTTCCACTATTAGGAATATTAGATGGTCATTCCACTGCAGGAACCTACTTCAATCATCTAATTTTCTTATTTATAGGTGGTTTTTTATTCGCATTAGCAATGCAAAAGTGGGGATTACACCGTCGAATTGCCCTCAAAATATTAAGCCTACTTGGGACGAAGCCTCATCAAATACTATTAGGTTTCATGACCGCAACATGGTTCTTATCAATGTTTATAAGCAATACGGCGTCAACTATGATGATGGTCCCGATGGCCATGGCAATTGCGGGACCTCTCTGCGAAGGACTTAACAAAGAAGATGGTCGGAGACTTACCATAACATTAATTTTAGGGGTTGCTTATTCGGCTTCAATTGGTGGTATTGCGACCTTAATGGGAACACCACCCAACATGTCGCTAGCAAGAATTTTAGAGATTTCTTTCCCAAATCACCTAGAACTAGATTTTCGAACCTGGACTAGCTTTGCCTTCCCCTTATCACTAGTTTTTTTAATTACTGCCTGGCATGCTCTTATAAATCTAAGCAAAGTGCGGACAATTCGAATTAGCTTAAATTCAAATTTCTTTCATAATGAATATAAAAGTATTGGGCCTATAACTTATGAGCAAAAAGCTATTTCTGTCGTATTCTCCCTGCTGGTTGCCGGATGGATGTTTAGAAAAGAGTGGTCGCAATTATTCGCTCATCCTTCATATATTGATGATGGCACTGTTGCAATTATTATTGCATTAACTCTTTTTATTATTCCATCAAAAAAACATAAAGGACAAGGGCTTATGCGCTGGGAGGATGCTTCTGGTATTAGATGGGGTATTGTCCTCATGTTTGGAGGCGGTTTCGCACTTGCAACAGGTTTCATAGAATCTGGACTATCACAATGGCTTGGCAATCAATTAAGTCAACTAGAAACGATACCGATATGGGTGTTAATTATTATCATATGCAGCACAATAACATTTTTAACAGAACTAACATCTAATATGGCAACAACTGAAGTTGTACTGCCTATTTTGGCTGCAATGTCAGTCGCAATTAGTGTTGACCCATTAATACTTATGATACCCGCAACACTATCAGCTTCTTGTGCATTTATGCTACCTGTGGCTACCGCCCCTAATGCAATCGCTTTTGGCAGTGGACATATAAAAATTTCTGATATGATTAAATATGGCCTTTGGCTTAATATCATCGGAATTATTCTGATAACTCTGACTACTTTAATCTTAATACCGAATCTGTGAATCTTATTCTCTACTATATGCTGCAAATATTCAGCGTGGAAAGGGCGCCAGAATATGACTCTCTGTTCGCACGAAGCAGTGGTTGGACTGGAGCAGACGGAATTTATTCAATTCCATTATCCGGAGAAGATTTACCAGGCAAATGGCGCAGAACAAACACTCTTTTTGTGTTTTCTGACACTTTCTGGGGCGATGTCGACCCTCTAGGTAATCGAACAAATACAAGCATGGTTAACAACACTGTTGCGGTTTTGGAGAAGAACAATCAGCCCCATACAACAAGAATACGTTTTTTTTCTGGAGGATCTTCGAGTAATCCCGAAGCAGTTTTTACACCACAAACTTCATCTAGCACTGCACAAGATTTTTATTGGTTAAAAGATGGAATTAGTATTGACAATGAAACTCATATTTTTGCCGCAAGGATGAGAACTAGTCCAGCGCCATTTTATCGATATGGAATTACTTTAATAACTATACCACAAGGCGATCTACCTCCCTTTCCAAATCAAACTCAAAGAGAAACACCTTTTTGGAGAGATCAAATAGGGAATATCGGGCAACTTAGCCTAGGTGGAGCAATTTTAGACCTGAGCGCTAGTGACTGTTTATACCCTGATGGATTTATTTATATTTATGGCATACAAGAAGATCAATATAACAAGAAAACAATCGTAGCTAGAGTTCAAAGGGCCGACTTTAAAAACTTTTCGAAATGGAAAGTTTGGGATGGAAGTGGCTGGGCAGCCGGTATTGACAATGCGGCAACGATTAGTGGAAGGACTTCTACCGAAATGAGTGTAACTCAATTACCTAACGGTAAATTTTTGATGGTCTTTATGCGCGATACAATAAGTGGTGTAATCTCAATAAGAACAGCACCCCGCCCCGAAGGGCCTTGGAGCCCGTATAAAGATATCTATACAGTGCCGATTCCTCCAGGCCAAGGAATATTTACCTATCATGCAAAAGCGCACCCCCACCTCTCTGGAAAAGATGGATTACTAATATCCTACAACGTTAATGCTACTGATTTTTGGGCACACTTCTCAAACGCTGATATATATCGTCCAAGGTTTATTCGATTAAAAATGCAATAATAGCGCAAATTAAAAATCAACCTTAGGAGCATTCCTCGCCTCAGGAATATCAAGTTCAAAAAAGTCTCTTAAGGGAAAGGCAAAAAAACTTGCTATTAAATTCGATGGAAATTGCTGAACCTTATTATTGTTTTCTCGAACATTTCCATTATAAAATCTTAGCGCTGCCTGTATTCGATCTTCTGTATTCGACAGCTCGTCTTGCAAATTAATGAAATTTGCACTAGCCTTCAAATCAGGGTACGCTTCCAATCTTACCATAAGGTTAGAAAGGACTCCCTGCAGGGCAGACTCATCTGCTGCTTGCGAAGCGACATTGCCCAAATTGTTAGATGCTTTTTCCCGCATTGCTACAACTTTTTCAAGAAGCTCCGACTCATGCTTTGCATACCCCTTAACTGTATTAATTAAATTCGGAATAAGGTCATAGCGACGCTTAAGTTCAGTGTCCACATTAGACCATGCCTCATCACACTGATTTCTGACCGAAACCATCGCGTTATAAATGCCTATAAAAACAAGCAAAAAGATTACCGGCAATCCAATTAAAACATATTCCATAAAAATGATTACTCCTCAAGCAAGTACTTGGGCATCATAGCACGAATATCGACAATTTGGTGAAAATATCCATCTAACTCGTTTGGCTCTAAACGGTTTCTATCATAGATAGCTAAGAAATTTTGATCGACCTCTAAAGAAGTTTGCGGGTGTGCGATTAAATACTCCATCATTCTTGTATGACAAAAATCATAAGCGAACTTCTTATCTTTAGAGCGTACAGCGAACTTCTTTGAGAACTCTACCGACTCAAAATCTATATCCTGATAGCCTAGAAGCTGGCCCAGTTTTTCAAGAATTTTTTCTGGTCGTATAATCATCTCCGGAAACACTTTAGGCAACTCAATTGCCACAACACCAACATAATGATGGTGAGTTCGCCGACCATGCTTACCATGAGAATATGTTTCATAGTGGAATGTAAAAGCATGTGCCTGATGACCCTGAAAGGATCCAGTTAAATAATCATATATATATCTATTAGAACCCTTGTCTAGCTTATTTAAAAAGACAAAAGAGCGAGCAAGTGCTTTAGATTTTTCGGGATAAAAACTAAACTTATTATCGCCTGCCCATTTTAAAAAGCCTTCTCGCCTTTTCTTACGATATTGCCAAACAAAAAAGCCCCATAAAGCTAGGCCTAAAATAAACACCATAATAACTAAAGGGTGATCTGACCAGTTTTCTGTAGTTATTTGATTAGCAACTAAATTTATCTGTTTAACAACCATTTTAAAGCATCATCACGAGTTAATATTTCACCGGAAATTTGAAGTCTATAAGATTCTGCTAATAGCTTACCCATTTCAGGACCAGGAGGAACACCCGCATCAACAAGATCTTGTCCTCTCAAAAACCTTATAGGTGGATGTTCTTTGACCCCCAGAGATGATGCTCGAGCTAACAACCATTGCTCTGGTGGCCAAGGCAAACCAACTGACTCTCCTCTGCCAGCGAAGTCCGCAAAAGCAACCCTACATAACGATTGCAAATCAACTCTTGTTGACAGGCGACGAATCGCAGCGTCAGACACTTTATCTCTGTCAGTGTAGAGCTGAACCACGCGCAAATGCTCACGAACCAGATCGCAAACTTTAGGAACAACATCTTTTTTAGTATTAATTTTTTCGAGCAATAATTTTGTAACGCCAACACCAAGGACATCGTGCTTTGGAGAACGCCAACGGCCTTTGTCTAACACTGTTGTAAGAGGCTTACCAAGGTCATGACACAGAACTCCAAGCATTTCTACCCAAACATCTTGCATTTCTTCTTTTCTTAACACCGCTGCATTAAGACTTAAGGCGGTATGTGTCAAGACATCTCCCTCGGGGTGCCATTTTGGGTCTTGTGGCACATTTCTCAACTCTTCTAATTCTGAGAAAAACTTTAAGGCACCACAAGCCTCGAGAGCAAGGAGGCCATCCCCTGGGTATCTCCCTTCACATAGCATGCCACGGAATTCGTTCTCAACTCGCTCAACAGGCAATTCATTAAGATTAATTTCTTTACAAAATGAAATCGTCTCATCGGCAATAGAAAAGCCTGTCTTCGCTACAAATCTACCAGCTCGCAAAACACGCAAAGGGTCTTCTGAAAAAGCTGTAGAAACATGGCGCAAAACTTTATTTTTCAAGTCACTAATTCCGCCATAAAAGTCAAATAATTCAAGGCTTAAAGGGTCCTCGAGCATCGCATTGACAGTGAAGTCTCGCCTCAAAGCGGCTTCTTTTTTTCCCATATAAGGGTTGAAAACAACCTCAAATCCACGATGACCAGGGCCTGTTTTAGAATCTGAGCGAGGCAAACTAAGCTCTATCTTTTCTCCGTTTTCCATTACTAATAAAAAAACTGGAAATTGCTTACCTATTAGACTTAATGCGCCAAGCTTGCTCAACGCTCCCCTGATATCATCTAGCCCTAAACCATAAACCTCTAAATCAAAATCAACAGCTTTTATACCAAGGAAACGATCCCGCACTGCTCCACCAACGACGAAAGCTCGCCCTCCTACAACAGACAAGGCCTGTGCTACTTCTAAAACATATTGAGGGTAAGGTAGTGAATGCAATGATATACATTAAGCAAAAAAACTATGGCCGG
>MDSW01018697.1_pt1 | contig 11112 bp, 6 predicted proteins | sample 811171 | NCBI WGS metagenome assembly MDSW01 (sample SAMN05326641, study PRJNA326480) | marine metagenome | isolation source: seawater | place: Atlantic Ocean: North West | collected 2012 | reverse complement strand
TGTTTTGGAATGGTGGGCGGTACTAGGTTCGAACTAGTGACCCCTGCCGTGTGAAGACAGTGCTCTACCGCTGAGCTAACCGCCCGATTCGCTTTGCGAGCGCAGAATTCTAGTGCCGCTGCTCGCCCGGGTCAACGAAAACCGATGACGTCTGGCCGGGCGTCGTTCAGCGAGCCGATGCTAGAATTCGCGCGATTAATTTAACGAAGCCTTTGAACCGGGAGCCCGGATGCAACTCATCGACCTGCAAGCCCAGTATCAGCGCATCAAGCCCGATGTGGATGCACGAATCCAGGCGGTACTCGACCACGGCCGTTATGTGATGGGGCCTGAAGTCGAGGCGCTCGAGGCGCGCCTGGCCGAGTATGTGGGCGTCGAGCACTGCATTGCGCTTTCGAGCGGTACCGATGCGTTGCTTGTGGCCATGATGGCGCTCGACATCGGGCCGGGCGACGAAGTGATCACCACGCCGTTCACGTTCATCGCGACCGGTGAGATGATCGGCCTGCTCGGGGCGACGCCGGTGTTCGTCGACATCGACCCGGAAACCTATAACATCGACCCTGCACTCATCGAGGCGAAGATCACCGAGCGCACGAAGGCGATCGTGCCTGTCAGTCTGTTTGGTCAGATCGCGGACATGGATGCGATCAACGCGATCGCTGCGCGTCACGATGTGCCGGTGATCGAAGACGCCGCGCAGAGCTTCGGCGCCACATACAAGGGGCGCCGCTCGGGCGGGGTGTCGAGCCTGTCGGCTACGTCGTTCTTCCCGGCCAAGCCGCTGGGCTGCTACGGCGACGGCGGGGCCGCGTTCACTACCGACGCGACGCTTGCGCAGCGCATGCGCGAGCTGCGTAATCACGGTCAGAGCGCGCCGTATTATCACCCGCGCCTGGGTATCAACGGTCGGCTCGACACAATCCAGGCCGCTGTTCTGCTGGCAAAGATGGAGGTGTTCGACGACGAAGTGGCGCGCCGCGCCGCCGTTGGCGCACGTTACGAAGAGCTGCTCCAAGGCGTGGTCAAGACGCCGACGGTCGCCGACGATTGCACGAGCGTCTACGCGCAGTACACGATTCAGGTCGACGACCGAGACGCGGTGCGGGCGGCGCTAAATGACGCAGGCATACCGAACGCGGTGTACTACCCCGTACCGCTGAACCGTCAGCCGCCGCTCTACTCGGACGTGGCCATTCCCATCTCCGAACGCGCGGCCGAACGCGTGCTGAGTCTGCCCATGCATCCGTACCTCGAGGCGGCGGATCAGGAGCGCGTTGCCGAGGCCGTACGGGCGGCGGTAAAAAAATAATCGATACAGAGGTTGGCAAGGCCGTACCCAATCTCTATAATTCGCCCTCGCTGCAGATCAGGGGCCATAGCTCAGCTGGGAGAGCGCAACACTGGCAGTGTTGAGGTCGGCGGTTCGATCCCGCCTGGCTCCACCAAGACTGTCCCCATCGTCTAGAGGCCTAGGACACTGCCCTTTCACGGCAGCGACAGGGGTTCGAATCCCCTTGGGGACGCCATTACGGCAGAAGCCGCCAGCCCGTCGGGTTGGCGGCTTTTTTATGTCTGCTCGGTCGGGTGTTGGCTCGCATCATCGCGCCAGCTTGCGCATAATCTCGCGCGTTCAGGAACGATTCTCGACAGATCAGCAAGGGGTCAGTGTGCGCATCACGATTTTCGGTACCGGATATGTTGGCCTGGTGACGGGCGCGTGCCTTGCCCAGAGCGGCAATCACGTCATATGTGTCGATATCGACGCCGACAAGATCGCGCGCCTGATGCGGGGCGAGATTCCGATCTTCGAGCCGGGGCTCGAGCAGATCGTGCACGAGAACGTGCGTAGCGGTCGGCTGCGTTTCACCACCGATGCCGCCGAGGCGGTCGCGCACGGCACATTGCAGTTCATTGCGGTCGGTACGCCGCCCGACGAGGATGGCAGCGCCGATCTTCAGTATGTGCTCAAGGTCGCCGAAACGATCGGCGCGCATATGGATGAATATCGCCTCGTGATCACCAAGTCGACGGTGCCGGTGGGTACCGCGGACAAGGTGAAAGCACAGCTTGCCAAGGCGGTCGCCGCGCGCGGCGTGGGCGTCGAGTTCGACGTCGCTTCCAATCCCGAGTTCTTGAAGGAGGGCGCCGCGGTCGAGGATTTCATGAAGCCGGACCGTGTGGTCGTCGGCGTGGACAGTGATCGCGCGGCCGAGCATCTGCGCGCGCTGTATGCGCCGTTCAATCGTCAACACGATCGAACGATCGTGATGGACATTCGTTCCGCCGAACTGACCAAATACGCCGCCAACATCGTGCTGGCGACCAAGATCAGCCTTATGAACGAGCTGTCCCAGGTCGCCGACCGCGTGGACGCGGATATCGAGCAGGTGCGCAAGGCGATCGGCGCGGATCACCGTATCGGCTATCACTTCATCTATCCCGGCTGTGGCTTCGGTGGCTCCTGTTTCCCCAAGGACGTGCGCGCACTCGCGCAAACGGCGGGGCAGCTGGGCTACGACACCGAGATCATCAACGCCGTCGAGCGCGTTAACAACCGCCAGAAGAACGTGCTGTTCGAGAAGCTGCAGGCACATTTCGGCGATCTGTCCGGCAAGACGATCGCGCTTTGGGGGCTGGCGTTCAAGCCGAACACCGACGACATGCGCGAAGCGCCGAGCTGCACGCTCATGGAATCGCTGTGGGCGGCTGGCGCAACCGTGCGCGCCTTCGATCCCGAGGCCATGAACGAAACCCGGCGCATTTATGGCGAACGGGCCGACCTCACCCTATGCGAGAACGCAGAACAGGCGGCAGAAGGGGCAGATGCACTGGTGCTGGTTACGGAATGGCATATTTTCCGCACGCCGGATTTCGCCGATATCGCGAGCCGCATGAAACAGGCCGTGCTCGTCGACGGCCGCAACATCTTCAAACCGTCCTACGTCGCGAACGCCGGGTTTACGTACTACGGCATCGGGCGCTCGGCAGCCAGTGGCGCCACGCGCGGCGTCGTATAAAATACGCGCCGTTGCCGATTCCCGACGGGGTTTGTCATGCCCATTTATGAATATGTCTGCCGCAGCTGCGGCCATGAACTCGAACAACTCCAGCGCCTTTCCGACGATCCGCTGACCCAGTGCCCCGAATGCGCCGAGCCGCAACTCAAGCGCAAGATCTCCGCGGCCGGTTTTCGGCTGTCCGGCGGTGGCTGGTACGAGACGGATTTCAAGTCCGACGGCAAGCGCAATCTGGCCGGCTCGGACGATAAATCCGGTACCGCGGGCAGTGCGTCCAAGAAAGAGGGCGCCAGTACCTCGAAGGCTTCCGATACGGCCAGCAAGAAAGCCGACAAGCCCAAGGAAAAGAAGGCAGCGAAAGCCGACAGCAAGCCGGCTTCGAACACGAACAGCTAACGCCGCGCCCCGGCGCCTGTACGCACGGGCGCCGGGTGGATCGGTGTACGTCAGGGCGATTACCGGCAGGCCAGCGGGTCTTGCTAGACTCGCGCTCTTTTGCAATTCCCTCGAAAGGCGAAAGCCATGATGCGATCCCATTACTCCGGCGACGTGAATGCCGCCGCGATCGACAGCGAAATCACCGTCTGCGGCTGGGTGCATCGCCGCCGCGACCACGGTGGCGTGATCTTCGTCGATCTGCGTGATCGCAGTGGACTGCTCCAGGTCGTGTTCGACCCGGACGAGCCGTCGATCTTCGAAACCGCCGAGCGCCTGCGCGGCGAGTTCGTGATTCAGGTGACCGGTCGGGTGCGGGCGCGCCCGGAAGGCACGGTCAATGCCAATCTCGCCTCCGGGGAAGTCGAGGTCTACACGACGTCGCTTACGGTGCTCAACGCATCCGAAACGCCGCCACTGCAACTGGACGAGACCGAAAACGTCGGCGATGCGGCGCGCCTGCGCTATCGCTATGTCGAACTTCGCAAACCGCGCATGCAGCGCCACATGCAGCTGCGCGCGCAGGTGACGCGTGCGGTGCGCAACGCGCTGGACGATCTGGGTTTTCTCGATATCGAGACGCCGATTCTCACACGCGCGACGCCGGAAGGCGCGCGCGACTATCTGGTGCCGAGCCGTACGCAGCCCGGCCATTTCTTCGCGCTGCCGCAGTCGCCGCAGCTGTTCAAGCAGCTGCTCATGGTGTCCGGCATGGATCGCTACTACCAGATTGCGCGCTGCTTTCGCGACGAGGATCTGCGCGCCGACCGCCAGCCGGAATTCACCCAGATTGATATCGAGGCGTCCTTCGTCGACGCCGACGACATCATGTCGATCAACGAAACCATGATCCGGGCGCTGTTTGCCGACGTGCTGGACGTCAAGTTGCCGGACCCGTTCCCGCGCATGACCTATGAAGAAGCCATGCGCCGTTTCGGTTCGGACAAGCCGGATCTGCGTATCGACCTCGAACTCGTGGACATCGCCGACCTCGTCGCGGACGCCGATTTCAAGGTGTTCTCAGGCCCTGCGAACAGCGCCACCGGCCGGGTGGCGGTCATGCGCGTGCCGAACGGCGCGAGCCTCACACGCAAGCAGATCGACGGTTATACGGAATTCGTCGGTCGCTACGGCGCCAAGGGCCTTGCCTACGTCAAGGTGAACGACGTCGCCAAGGGCCGCGAAGGGCTGGCCTCGCCGATTCTCAAGTTCCTGTCCGACGAGGCCGTCGACGGCATCATCGAACGCAGCGGCGCCGCAGACGGCGATCTACTGTTCTTCGGGGCGGACAAGGCCAGCGTGGTCAACGATGCGCTGGGCGCGCTGCGTGTACGCCTCGGCCACGACCTGGGCCGGATCGAAGGCGACTGGGCGCCGCTATGGGTCATCGACTGGCCGATGTTCGAGTACGACGCCGACGCCAAGCGCTGGGATGCCCTGCATCACCCGTTCACCGCGCCCGCGGTCGACGACCCGGACGCGCTGCGTGACGACCCCGAGCACGCGCTATCGCAGGCCTACGACATGGTGCTCAACGGCACCGAAATCGGCGGTGGCTCGGTGCGTATCCATACGCCACAGATGCAGCAGGCCGCGTTCGACGTGCTCGGCATCAGCCGCGAGGACGCGGAAGAGAAGTTTGGCTTCCTGCTCGAAGCGCTCAAGTTCGGCGCGCCGCCGCATGCCGGCATCGCGTTTGGGCTCGATCGGCTGGTCATGCTCATGGCCGGCGCGGACTCGATTCGAGAAGTCATTGCCTTCCCGAAAACGCAGACCGCGACCGATTTGCTCACCGGTGCGCCCGGTCTCGCGGATAACGCGCAGCTGCGCGAGCTGGGTATTCGGTTGCGCGCAACAGGCAAGGGCGAAGCGGCTTCGAAATAGATTCCGCACAGGCCGGCTTCGACACAACCTTTGGCCGCAAAAGCCGGGATCGTAGAGCGCGATCCCGGCTTTTGTGTATCTGCCAGCCAGTTTTGACCTGGAGGAAATTGCGATTGATTCTCGACCTTCGGATTGGGATTTAAGTCCTAAACTGCGGGCGGCGCGCCCATCGCGCCATGCCAGAGGGCAAAAGGATCATGAGAATTTCGAGTCCCCAGGGAGATCGGCTACGACGCCAAGTGCGCGCGGCGCTGTTCGGCACGGCACTTGCCGTGGCGGCACCCGGCGCCATGGCCGCAACCATTACGGTTAATTCTAACGCCGATATGACCAGCGCAGATCAATGTACCCTGCGTGACGCCATCACGGCGGCTAACATGAATCAGGAAAACGGCGGTTGCACGGCGGATGGTGCGTTCGGCGACGATATGATTGTCTTCGATAATGTTAACAGCATCATGCTCAGCGGAACAGCGCTTCCGACGGTCGCGTCGGACGGCGGTACGCTGACCATCGGCATGCAGGACACCGACGATACGGATGAAACCGACGATTCGACGGACGTCACGATCGACGCGAACTCGATGAGCCGTATCTTCGTCAATCAGGGCGATCTCACGCTCAACGGCCTGACGCTGACCAACGGGGTAGCGAACGCCGCTGACGGGGACGACACCAATGGCAGCGACGTCGATGATCGCTCCGGCGGCGCGATTCTTAATGATGACGGCGGCGTGCTGACGGTCAATGGCGGCGCCATGATCAACAATACGTCCGACCGCGCCGGCGGTGCGATCGAGGAAGCGTCGGGCGTAGATACAGGCAACACGGCCGTGACGCTCAACGGTGTGTCCTTCTCGGGCAACGATGCCGGCGCGAACCCCGGCAACGGCGGCGCTTATCACGCGACGAGCGCCGGCGACACGGTGGTCAGCGACAGCGTGTTCGACGCGAACACGGCCGTCGAAGGCGGTGCGCTCTGGAACAATGGCGGGACGATGACCGTCACCGACTCCGTGTTCACGGGCAACACGGCAACCGGCGCGGCCGCAGATGACGGTGGCGGCGCGATTTTCGTGAACGCCGGAGCGGTCGAGGTTTCCGATTCGTCGTTCAGCAACAACGCCGCGGGGATGGCGGGCGACAGCGGTAGCGATACGAGCGCGAGTTCCGCCTCCGGCGGTGCCGTGCTCGCACGGGCCGGCACCACGCTGGATGTCGAAAGCAGCGTATTCCGCAATAACAGTGCACAGCGCGCGGGTGGCGTGTTCGAAGTGCTCGACGCGAGCACGACCACGTTGACCAACGTGACGGCCACCGACAACGACGCGGGTGCTAATCCGGGTAACGGGGGCGTGCTGCATGTCACCGGCGCCGGCAACGTCACGGTCACCGGCGGTGTGTTCGCCCGCAATACCGCGGTCGAGGGCGGTGCGTTCTGGAACAACCAGGGCGAGATGACGCTCACCGGCGTGTCGATCGTCAATAACGAGGCGACCGGCGCGGAGGCGACCCAGGGCGGCGGCGGTATCTACGCTGAAGGTAACGCCGAGGGCGATAGCGGCACGCTGACGATCAGCGACAGCCGTATCGCCATGAACAAGGCGTCCGGTACCTCCGGCAGTGGTGGCGGCATTCTGGTCAGCCCGAATGCGACAGCGAACATTACCAACACCCGTATCGAGGCCAATCAGGCCAATCGTGCGGGTGGCGGGATCGAGAATGCCGGCGGTACGGTCACGCTCGACGGCGTGACGCTGGGCGGCGAGAGCGACGCGCAGGGTAACGTCATCGCCCCGAATCCGAATCCGGGCAACGGCGGCGGCCTGCATATCGGCGGCGCGGGTTCGACCACCATCACCAATACCGCGGTCGGCTACAACCAGGCCGTCGAAGGTGGCGGTTTGTGGAACTCGGCCGGTGGCGCGCTGAGCGTGACGAATACCACCGTGTCCGACAACAGCGCCGATACCGGCGCCGGTGTCTATCAGGACGGTGGTGACGGCGGCAGCGTAACGGGTGAAGGCATCTCCCTGAGCTACGCCTCGGTGGTCAACAACAACGGCGTGGGTGTGGATGCCGGCAACGACGCCGCGCCCGAAGACGCGTATACGATCACCAACAGCCTTATTGCCGCTAACGACACCAACCTGGGCGAGGGTATCGATGCGTCCGACGAGGACGGCAACGTCGTCGGTGACGCCTCGCTCCTCGATGGCATGTATCGCCTGTATGGCGGCCCGACCGCTACCCAGCCGCTGGCTATGGACAGCGACGCCGTGGACACGAACGGCGCCTGTAGTTCGACGGATACGGACCAGCGCGGCGCCGATCGCGGCTTCGATGTGCCGGATGTCGACAACGGCGGGACCTGCGACTCGGGCGCCTATGAACTCACCGACGACCCGGTCGTACAGGTGGCCATGCTCGATCTCGGCGATGTCGTGGTCGGCGAAGACGACACCGAGGCTGCTGTGCTCGGCTTCACGCTCACCAACAACGGCGAGGAAAGCGTGACCGTCGGCGGAATTTCGGGCTATGTCGATCGTGACGACATGCTGCCCGCGGGCGTGGATCTGACCGAGTTCGACCTCACCGTCTATGCCGACAGCAATGACAACGGCAGCTACGACAGCGGTAGCGACATGAGCGTCGGCAGCGGTTCGCTTGACGACAACGGCTCCACCTTCACCATCGACTTCAACGGTGGCGCGGGTGAGTCCATCGGCGCCGGCGACAGTGTGAGCTACTTCCTCGTGGCGAGCCCGAGCGGCGACAGCCAGGCGCCGGCAACGGTCGGCGTGACGGCCCTCGATGGCGATGCACTCAAGGCAGTCTATGCCGGCGGTGCGCTGCTGGCCCTGCTGAGCCTCGTATCGGTGGGCGGCATGCGGCGTCGTACCCAACTGCTGCTGATCGTGGCCGCGCTTGCGCTCACGCTCACCGCCTGCAGCGATAGCGACGACGATCGCAACGTCAATATCGGCCAGCCGGACAACGATGCGATGGGGCAAGGGCAGGTGAGCTTCACGCTGCGCCAGCTCAACGTCGTGGCCGGTGGCACCGGAATCGTGATCGGTGACGGACTGCCGGTGTCCGGCCCGGTGGTGTCTTTCGAGATGCCCTCGGACGACGACTCGATGTCCGACGACGGCTGATCCCGGGCGCTATAGCCACAGCCATGCCGGACCGGGCTTCACGCCTGGTCCGGCTTTTTTGTTCGTCCAGCTTTGTGCGACGTCTTGAGGCGCGAGTCGCCTTTAGACATTCAGCGCGGTTTCGTTCTTGTCCAAGACGCACGCTCCGCGCGTTCAATAGCGCCGTCGGCCCGGCGCCGACCGCACATTACCTCGCCACGCAATAACACCCTGGCCAACGTTCGCGCATCGACGTCGACACGTGCCGTGGGCCGCTGCGACGACTTCGTGCGCCTTGGCCGCGGCGCAGCGCTGCGGCGTGGCCGCTGATCCAACGCTCTGCGCCGGCTCGAGTCAACGGGCTCGACGCCGCTGCCGTGGACGGCGCGACGCAGCCTGGGGCGCAGCGCCATTGCTGACGCTGCGCGATCAATCGATAAGCTGCACGCGAGTCGCGGTGTTGATCTCGCCGGCGTTTTCCGGGCCCGCCGCTTCGATACGCGTGCCGGGATCGGCCCGCGTCTTGAATGCGGACGGGGCGATTTCCGCGCCGCTGCTGTCGTAGTACGTGGTCGCGCTATCGGTGGCGCGAATTGTCGTGCCTGCCACTTCGATGGTAACCCCCGATCCATTGGCGTCGGCCCGCTCGATCGCGCCCCGTGCGGTCGCTTCACTCGCCGCGTCCGCGCGTTCGATGCGGCGTGCCGTGAGGCTGGCATCGTCGGCATAGGCCCAGACCCGCAGCGGGTCGCCGGCGTTGAGAGACGTCAGCCGCAGTCTGCGGTCCACCTGTTCATCGAGCCGGTCGCCACGGGTGGGATAGCGCGTATCGGCGGGCACGTCGAAGGTGCTGCCGAGAATCGTGAGCGTGTTCGCCTGCGCGTCGACCGCGCCCACGGTCGCCTCGAGTCTCACGTTCGGATCGGGCTCCACGGCCAGCGTGTCGGCGTGCACCACACCATCGCGTTCGGTGCCGCGCACGCTCACGCGCACGTTGGCGCCCGGTGCGATGCCGGTATTGTCGAGGCGCTCTGCCTCGCTCGCGTCGATGCGCCAACCGGCAGCGGTAAAGTCGTCGAGACCGCCAAAGTCGCGGATCCGGGCCTCGACGAACATGCGGTCGCCATCCTCCGCGCGGTTTTCGCCGAGCACGTTCACGGTATCCGCAACGAGCGGGGCGTCGTTGTCGGCGTCGCGCACACCGAACACTTCGACAAAGGCGCCGTCTTGCAGCGCGCCTGCGCTTTCGTCGACGGTCGCGCTGCCGTAGTTCACGGTCAAGCCCTCGACCATGAAACTCGACGGTGTGACGTTGCGGGCTGTGCCTTCGGCGTCGAGTCGCGTGTTATTAGGTCGGAAGACGGGCCCCTGTTCGATCGAGCTGGCATCCACGCTGCCGTCCGTGCCGACGAAACCGCTGATCGCGATCAGATCGCCCGCCGCGAGATCCTCGACCGGCGTGTTAACGAAGCTCGTGTCGGCATCGAAGCTGACCGTCTGGCCCAGGGCAGTCAGCGTACCGGCGCCGTTATCGACCGTGATCTGTTCGATCGGCCCCTCGAGCGTACGGTTGAACACGATACGCCGGGCGCGGGCCGTGCCATCGTCCGTCATGGTGCCGGTAACCGTGACCACGTCGCCCACGCGAAGACGGCTTTCAGGCGAAGGCTCGCCGTTGAACAGGATCTCGGCCCCCCGAGTCTCGAACTCGATGCCGTCGACGTAGACACTGCCAAAGCCCGATACGATGCCGGTGCCTTCGATGCCTGCCGTGCGGCCGTCGTCCCCGCCGCCGGAGCCGCATGCAACCAATACCGCGGTGCCCAGCGTTATGGAGAAACCGCTCAGCCAGCGCTTTGCCGTGTGGCTACGCCTCATCGTTTTTGTCCCCCGGATGCGCTGCATCCTCGAAATAGTAAATGCCGACACCGGCTCGCGAAGCCGGCGCCTGCGGATTGTCGTCGTCGATTTCGTGGCGCTCGAGCCAGTCGTCGAAGACTTCCAGCAGGTGTTGGGCCTGCTGCGAAACCAGACGATGGAATACGGGCAGCACGCGCGGATCGACGCGCGTATTGAACACCGAGCGCTGGAAGTAGGGGCGCGCGTCACCGGTGCGCGATACGTTGTGCTCCAGCGTGGACAGCAGATCGTGCGCCGCGGAGCCGAGCATGCGCACGCGCTCGGGATCCCCTACGCCGGGCACGTAGGCGCGGTTGAGCACGCTCACCGTGCCATCGGGTTCTCGGCGTACCGAGTGGACGCGTTCGAGCTCGTCGAGAATCGCCACAGTGGGGATATCCCCACTGTAGCGGCGTACCAGCTGTGTGAACTCGCTCTTGTCGCCGTCGAGCGTGAGACGGCGGGGAGCGCCTTCGGCGTCGGTGAAATCCGGGTCGCGATGCCAGCCCGATAGCACGCGCGTGGCGCGATTCGCGCCGCCCCAGCCGGTCTTGTCGTAGACGCCGGCGGCTTCCTCGCGCAGGCGCTTGACTTCCTTGCGTGTCAGGCCGGTCAAGATCGCCACATGCGAATCGGTGGGGCGCTTGCCGGCCGGCGCGAAGGACTCGCGCGCGACCTCGGCATAAACGGCGCGCACGACCGCGTCGAAGTCCTTGTGGGCGACACCGTGGCGCAGC
>MDSW01166370.1_pt1 | contig 11113 bp, 14 predicted proteins | sample 811171 | NCBI WGS metagenome assembly MDSW01 (sample SAMN05326641, study PRJNA326480) | marine metagenome | isolation source: seawater | place: Atlantic Ocean: North West | collected 2012 | reverse complement strand
ATAGATTGAGCTATATTTTGAAGAATTATGGTTTTTCCAGCTCTAGGAGGAGATACTATTAAAGACCTTTGGCCTTTGCCTATCGGGCTAACAAGATCAATAAGTCTTGCGGTATTATCCGGCTTCTTCTCTACTTTTGTTGTCTCAACTTCTAACTTTATTCTTTCATTTGGATAGAGCGGGGTAAGGTTGTCAAAAGCAATTTTATTTTTACCTTTATCAGGTTCATCAAAATTAATTTTATTTACTTTTAAAAGTGCAAAATATCTTTCAGCATCTTTTGGACCTCTTATCTCGCCTTCTACGGAGTCTCCAGTTCTAAGGCCAAACTTTCTAATTTGACTAGGGCTTACATAAATATCATCCGGGCCAGGCAAATAGTTTGACTCTATAGCTCGTAAAAATCCGAATCCGTCTTGTAATACCTCTAATACTCCAATAGCTTTTATTTGCTCGTTTTTCTCAGCTAATTTTTTTAATATTGCAAAAAGTATTTCTTGCTTTCTTAAGGTACTAGGATTCTCAATGCCTAACTTTTCGGCCTCATTTATCAGTTCTGCAGGATTTTTTTGCTTTAGTTCTTGTAAATTCATGTGATTGTTTTTTGTAGAAGTGTATTAAAAATATAGGACTTTTTTAAGAAAATTCAACCCCTTAATTACAAAGGTTTAAAAATTACAACAAATATGACAACAATAAGAATTATAGTAGGAATTTCGTTGTATATTCTAAAAAATTTTGGTGTTTTTTGGTTACTATCAGATGCAAAATCCCGTAAAAATTTTCCTAAAGTAAAATGATAATAAGTTAAAAGAATTACTGCAAACATCTTAATTTGCATCCATAATTCAGTAAAAATTGAAAAACCTAGACTGTGTATTAAAAGTAAACCAAAAAGCCAAGAAAGTAACATAGCTGGCATCATAATATAATTGTAAAGTTTTCGCTCCATGACCATAAATATTTTTTTTTGGGATTCATGATCTGCTTCTGAGTGATATACAAAAATTCTTGGCAAATACAAAAGACCCGCCATCCAAGATATAACAGAGATTAGATGCAACGACTTAAATAATAGATAAAAATTCATTTACAAATATTTTTTAACCAATTCTTCAAATAGATCGATATGGTCAGGGTTATCATTTAAACACGGAATTAAATCAAAATTTTTACCACCATTCTCTATAAAGCTTTCTCTGCCTTGTATATTAATTTCCTCTAAAGTCTCAACGCAATCCGAAGCAAAACCTGGACAGATTACAAGTAAATTCTTAATCCCTTTTTGGGGCAAACTTTCCAAAGTTTTATCAGTGTAAGGAGTTAACCACTCTTGTGGTCCAAATCTCGATTGAAAGGTGGTTTGTATATCTATTTTTGTGAAACTCTCTCTCATTAGTCGAGTAGTTTTATGGCAGTAACAATGATACGGATCACCTTTGTTAAAATATGATTTGGGTATTCCGTGATAGGAAGAAATAATTAAGTCTGGTTTCCAATTTATCTGACTTATTTTTTTTTCAATACTGTTTATTAAAGCGTTGATATATTTAGGGTCACTTTCATAATGTGGTATTATCTGTAGACTTGGTTGCCACCTCATCTTCATTAACGATCTATAAACCTCGTCACAAACCGTCGCTGTAGTTGCTGCAGCATATTGAGGGTATAATGGTAGTATAATTATGTTTTCACAACCCTTGTCCTTTAAGTGGCTTAATTTAGTCTTTATACTTGGGTTTCCATATCTCATTGCGAAGTCTACTATTATTTTCTCATTCCCAATTTTTTTGTTAAGTTTTTCAGATTGATTTTTTGTGAAATATAGTAGAGGTGACTCGTTAGTCTCTTTTCTCCAAATTTTTTTGTAAGCGTGAGCAGTTTTGGACGGCCTAAACGTTAAAATAAATAAATTTAATATAATCTGCCAGATTACTGGGTTAACTTCTATCACTCTTTTATCGGATAAAAATTCTTTTAAGTATTTTCTTATATCCCACCAGCTTGTTGAGTCCGGGGTTCCCAAATTTATTATTAATACTCCAGTCTTGCCAAAATTTATTTTTGGATGATCTTCATTCATTTAGAATTCCTATAAAATTTTATCAACATTTCCACTTTATCAGGATCTGTTTCTGGAAGTAACCCGTGGCCTAAGTTAAAAACATAAGGAAAATCTCTAAATGAATTAATGTATTTCGTCGCTCCTTTGATTATTTCTTCTTCTGATTTAAGCAATACTTTAGGATCAAGACCACCTTGAATCACGACATTTTTTAATTTTTTCTTAGCCCAAATTGGATCTATGTTCGGATCAATGTTTATCCCATCAGGTTTCACTTGATTGTTAAAGATTTCATAATTTTTGTTTATCCCCTTTGGAAAACATATGTTGGGAATTTTCTCATTTCTGCAAAACTCTACCAATTTTAAATTTGGAACATAGCAAAGATCATTAATCATATTTTCTGGTAATAATCCCGCCCATGAGTCAAATATTTGAACTACATCTGCTCCTGCTTCTATTTGGTTTTTAATGTGGAGTTTTAAATATTTTATTAAATGGTCAATAATTTTATTTAAATTCATACGTTCTTCATGAAATCTATTTTGATCTAATTTCTTTTTTTTATCTTTTAAATCAAGCATATATACTAATAAAGTCCATGGTGCTCCCACAAATGATATGAGCGATTTTTTCTGGTCTAATTTATTTCTTGTAATTTCAATAGCTTTGTAAACAGGATAAAGTTTTTTAGAGAAGTTATCTTCACTATTATCAAAAAAAATTCTAAAATTAAATTTGCTTAGTGAAGGTCCTTTGTCTTTATTAAAATCAATATTTTGTCCAAGCGCATAAGGTACCATTAATATATCAGAAAAAATTATCGCTGAGTCTAAGTTAAATCTTTTAATTGGTTGAAGAGTTATTTCAGAGCTTAATTCGCTATTTAAACATAGTTTTATGAAATCTTTATTCTTTGATCTAATTTTTCTGAATTCTGGTAAATATCTTCCTGCTTGTCTCATAAACCAGATAGATTTACAACTTTCTTTTTTTTTATTTAATATTTTATTAAGATTACTCATTATAAATAAATTTCTTTTAAAAACTTGTTGAAGTAGTAGGTCATGTTAAATAGTCATATAACTTGTTATACATGTTTTATACATTGATCAGTTAACAATTTTGTCTAAAAAAGTAATATTTGCAGTCTTTATTAATCTTATAAACATTAGTAAAACAACATTATTAACATCGAATAAATTGTTTAAAAAATGTTAATTAATGTTAACTTTTTCTCTCTTAATGTTTGTAAAAGTGAAAAAACATTATTTATCATTTATTTATTAACAAATATATGAACGAAAAATACAATGTATATCTTGTGTCTGATTCCACTGGTGAAACACTAGACAGGATTTTTCTCTCTTTAAAATCACAATTTGCTAATTTTGATTATGAAAAAAAAGAATTTGCATTTGTGAGGACAGAACAACAAATAGATAAGATTATTAGTGAGTGTAATAGTTTGGATAATGCTCTAATTTTATATACAATCGTTGAAACAAAGCTAGCCAAGTATATTTCAAATCAAAGTGAAAAAAATAATGTTCCATGTTTTGGCATTCTAGGAAACTTAATTTTAAGTTTTTCAAAATTATTAAACCAAAAAGCTATACATAAACCTAGCGCTCAGCACGTTTTAGATGAAGATTATTATAAAAGGATCGAAGCCATACAATTTACAATGACACATGATGATGGAAAGAAAGTTGATGATATAAATGATGCTGATGTAATCTTATTAGGTGTGAGTAGAACTAGCAAGACCCCAACATCTATATATTTAGCAAATAGAGGATACAAAACAATTAACATTCCCTTAGTTTTAAATCAAGAATTACCAAAAGGTTTAATTTCAAACTCCAAGGCATGTATTATAGGTCTTGTTGCTGATCCTGAAAGATTAGCAGACATTAGAAGAAATAGAGTAGCAATAATGAATGATCATAATTTAAAAGAGTATACGGATGTAGAATTTATAAAGAAAGAATTGATTGATTCTAAAAATCTTTTTAAAAAAAATAATTGGCCAATTATTGATGTAACTAGAAGATCTGTAGAGGAAACGGCCGCATCAATTTTAAAGATTATTGAAATAAAAAAAAAATAGATGAAAATTATATTAGCATCAAAGAGCGGCGTAAGAAAAAAAATCTTAGATGATAATTCAATCGAATGTAAAGTTGTTGTTTCAAATGTTGACGAAGATGAAATTAAAACTTCTCTTTTAGCTGAAGGAGCTAGTCCATCGATTATATCCAAAAATTTAGCAGAAATTAAATCAGTTAAGGTAAGCAATAGGTATCCAGACCAAATTGTCCTTGGAGCTGATAGCGTTGTGTCACTCAATAATCAATTAATAAATAAACCTAAATCTAGACATGAAGCATTTGAAATACTTAAAAAATTAAACAATTCTAAACATTTCTTAATAAGCTCGGTTTGTATTTCAAAGAATGGTTCAATGATTTGGAATTACACTGATAAATCTGAGCTTAAAATGAAAAATCTATCTGATAAACAATTATCAAATTATTTAAATAAAATAGAAACAGAAACACTTAAATCTTATGGAGTTTATCAGGTAGAAGCAGAAGGGCTTAAATTATTTGAGTACATAAAGGGAGATTTAAATTCTATTATGGGTTTGCCCATTAAACATATAATAAATTATATTAAGAATTATAAAAATGACTAAAAAATTCGGAATAATTGGAAACCCAATAAATCATTCTTTATCACCAATTTTACATAATTATTGGTTTGAGAAATACAAGATCGATGCTGAGTACTCAATAATTGATATTAAAGAAAACGAGCTAGCGAAAATTGTGAAAAAACTAAAAGATAAGGAACTAAATGGTATTAATATAACTTTGCCATTCAAGCAAAAAATTGTACACCTCGTTGATTCACTTGTTAATGATGCTGAGATAACAGGGTCGGTTAATACTTTATATTTAAAAAATCAGAATGTCATAGTTGGTGAAAATACTGATGTGTTCGGATTACAGGCCGCTTATTTAAAAGAAGTAGAGGGAGCTTCAAAGAAAAAAGCATTGGTTATAGGTGCGGGCGGTGTATCACCTTCTGTAATTTTTTCACTTCAGAAATCAGGCATCAAAGAGATTTCTATTATTAATAGAACTTATGAAAAGTGTATATTTTTAAAAAAAAAATTTAAAAACCTTCAAATTTATAAGTGGACGGATCTTAAAGAGGAAATAAAAAAAAATGATATAATAATTAATGCCACAAGTCTTGGTTTAAAAAATGGAGAAGATTTTAGCTTTGATTTTGAGGGAGTGAAGAAAAACCTAACTTACATTGATATAATATATAATCCAATAAATACTAAGACATTCAAATACTTAAAAGAGAGAGATGTTAAGGTCTTCAACGGACTAGATATGTTTATTTATCAGGGTCAAAAAGCTTTTTATTTATGGAATAAAATAAATCCGGAAATTGATCAAAAATTAGTAGAACTTTTATTATCGAAGTTGAAATGAAAAAAATTGGTATCACTGGCTCATTGGCCTCAGGAAAGACAACAGCAAGTAAATACTTATCTTCAAAAAGGGGCCCGCTATTTAGCGCTGATGATGTTGTAAAAAATCTTTATAAAAAAAAGGGTTTTCAAATCAGTATTGCAAAAAAATTTAATTTAAAAAGCATATCAAATTTAAAAAAAAACTTAAAAAAAAAAATTTTAGAAAATACTTCTAACATTAAAAAGTTAGAAAAAATAATTCACCCTTTAGTTAGAAAACAAATGAAAAATTTTATAAAAAAAAACAAAAAGAGAAAATTTATATTTTTAGAAATACCTTTACTTATCGAGAGCAAACTTATGAGTGACTTTGACATTATATTTTTTATAAAAGCGAAGAAAAATATTAGATTAAGAAGATTTTGTTCCAAAGGAGGCAATAAAAAACTTTTTCACATACTTAATAAAAAACAATTTAGCGACACAAGAAAAGCAAAGTATTGCGATTATACTGTTGTGAATGAAAAAAATTTTAAGATTTTAAGAAGGAATTTATTAGGTATACTAAAAAGATATGAATGAAGTATTTTTAGATACTGAAACTACGGGTTTGTCATTTAAAGATGGACACAAAATAGTAGAAATAGCTTGTGTCGAAACAAAAGATTTAATTTCTACAGGAAAAATTTTTCACAAATTAATAAATCCAAAAAGATCGGTTCCAGAAGAAGCTTTTAAAATTCATGGGTACTCCGAAAAATTATTAAGTAGCAAAGATACTTTTGATAAAGTTGTCGATGAGTTTCTTAATTTTATAAAAGGAAAAAAAATAATTATTCATAACGCTTCTTTTGATTTAGGTTTTCTAAACGGAGAGTTAAGTTTAATAAATAAAGAACTTATCGAAAAAAAGAACGTTGTTGATTCTCTTGAAATAGCAAGAAATAAGTTTCCAGGAAATTCAAATTCTTTAGATGCTTTATGTAGAAAATTTAATATTGATCTATCTAAAAGAAGCAAACATAATGCATTATTGGATTGTGAATTGTTGAGAGAAGTTTATATAAATTTATTAGAAGCAAAAGAACCAAAATTGAACTTATCTCCAAATAATCTTGAACAAAATATAATTGTCAATAAAAGCTACAATAAAGACATTGTTAATGTCTCAGATCTTGAATCAAAATTGCATAAAGAATTTTTAAAAAAGGAATTGAAGAAAAATTTTTATTGAACTTTTCGTGTTAAATAAAGTTTATGAAAATCGACATTTTCATTAATTTTTACATCTTTAAAACCAGAGTCCTCAAATAACTTAACAAAAATTCTTCTTAGATCGGTGTAAACTTGTGAAGGTACATCTACAAGGATAATCTTTTCTAAATTTTCATTTTCAATTTTTTCACTTGTCAATTCTATAATTGTTGCGTATGAAATTTTAGTATCTATTTTTTCGATATTTTCTTTTACTGGTGTTAAATTTAATGAAATTACTATTTCAATAATGTTTTTTTTTATCTGCTTACTTTTAATATCAATATTTATTTTGTAATTTGATATTTCTTTCGATAATAAAAAAAAAGTTTTTGGATTAGGAATGTTAAAAACTATATTTTTGATATATTTTCCTATAATTTTATAATTCATCTTTTTCCTTGTTTACTATTTCTCCATCAATAACTCCTTCTCTTTTTTTTGGTTTCTTAATTGATGTTTCGCTTTTTATAAGAATTTTAAAAATAATTTTTCTTGTGAAAGGAACTAATAATAAAAATCCCATCAAATCTGTAAAAAATCCTGGTATGATTAAAAGTAATGCAGCAAAAGCTATTGAAGCGCCTGACATCATGTCATAAATTGGGGTTTTGTTTTGATACAGATTAATTAAACCTGATCTTAATGTTTTAATTCCCTGAATCCTTGCAAAAAAGAGACCTACAAACGCCGTTAAAAAAATTAATCCTATAGTGTTAAAAGCTCCAATTTTTCCACCAATTTTGATCATTAAAAAAATCTCCAAGGCAGGCAATCCTATAAAAATTAGGAAAAATGTGTTCATTTGTCAGATACAAAATTATATTATTAATGTATATTTATCAAACAATGAGTAACAGTTTTGGCTATTTAGACATAATTTTATTAGGTATGATTGCAGGATTCATTATCTTGCGACTTAGAAGTATTTTAGGAAGAAAAACAGGACACGACTCAAAAGTTTACCCTAACTTTGCTGAAAAAAAATTTAGCATTCCAACTAAAGATGCTGAACCAATTAAACAAAATTTAAATGTATTAGAAGGTAAAGAAAAAAAAGAATTTTTAAGAGGAGCAGAAATCGCTTATGAAAGTATTTTAACATCTTTCGCGAACGGTGACTTAATTAAACTTAAAGCTCTTTTAAGTCCAAACATGTTTTCAAATTTTTCAGACGCCATTAAAGCAAGAAATAAAGAAAATATTAAATCTGAATTTACATTTATTGGAGTAAAAGAGTCTTCAGTAGAAAAATATGAAAAAATTAAAGATAATTTATTTGCAACCGTAAAATTTGTTGCAGAAGTGATTTCAGTCAAAAAAGATAAAGATGAAAAGATTATCGAAGGCAATCCTGATAAAATAAAATTTGTAACTGATAGTTGGAAATTCAGCAAAAATATAAACAACAAGAGTCCTAATTGGTATTTATCTGAAATTATCAGTAAGTGATTAAAAAAAAATCCCTTTCTAAAGAAGATAAAGAAGCTTGGAATAATTTTATAAAAAATCCTACTCATATTTTCGACAAAGATAAAACCAAATCTTCAAAAGGCCTAAATAAAGTAAGGTATAAATTTGATCTTCATGGTTTTACCCTAAATAATGCAAACAAAAAAATAAAAGAAATTATTGAATTTTGTATAGAAAATAAATTTAAAGAAATATTGCTAATTACAGGAAAAGGTATTCATTCCAAAAATGATCAAGATATATTTGTTTCAAAGGAATTTGGAAAGCTTAAATATTCAATACCCGATTACTTAAAGTCAAATCCTGATTTAAACAAATATATTTTATCAATTAACGAGGCTGAATTAAGAGACGGAGGAGAGGGAGCTTTGGTAATTAAATTAAGATCTATAAAATAAATTTTGACAAGTCTGTATCCTTTACTAAATTCCCTACGTTATTTTGAACAAACTTTTTATCTACTGTAATTGTTTCTCCAGCCATGTCTGTTGCATTAAAACTTATATCATCCAATACTTTCTCAATAATAGTATGAAGTCTTCTTGCCCCAATATTTTCTACTGAAGAATTTACTTCAGCTGAAATCTTCGCAAGCATATCAATACCGTCTTCTGAAAATTCAAGATTCACGTCTTCAGTTTTTAATAAAGCTTTGTACTGTTTAATTAAACTATTATCTGGCTCTTTTAAAATTCTTTTAAAATCATCCTCATTGAGCGCATCAAGCTCAACTCTTATAGGTAATCTTCCTTGCAATTCTGGTAATAAGTCAGATGGCTTTGCAAGTTGGAACGCACCCGAGGCAATAAATAAAATATGATCTGTTTTAATTGGACCATGTTTTGTGCTTACTGTCGTTCCCTCAATTAAAGGCAACAGGTCTCTCTGGACTCCCTCTCTAGACACGTCTCCACCAACTCTATCACTTCTTGCTGAAACTTTATCTATTTCATCTAAAAAAACTATTCCATTTTCCTCTGTAGCTTTTTTTGCCTCTTTAATTATTTTATCCTCTTCAATCATTTTGTCTGACTCTTGGGCAACAAGTATTCCGTGAGACTCTTTTACTGTCATTTTTTTCTTTTTGCCTTTTTTTCCTCCCATTGACTTACCAAGAATATCTCCAAGATTTACCATACCGACGTTTCCTCCAGGCATCCCTGGTATTTCAAAGCTTTGTAGGCCAGAAGATGTATCTTGAACTTCAATTTCTATCTCGTTATCGTCTAAATCTCCGTCTCGGAGTCTTTTTCTAAAACTTTCTCTAGTTGCTACACTTGCCTTATTACCCACTAGTGCATCTAAAACTTTCTCCTCAGCTTTTAACTCAGCCTTTGCCTTCACTTCTTTCCTTTTTCTTTCTCTTTCCATAGCAATAGCTATTTCAATTAAGTCTCTTACTATCTGTTCTACATCTCTTCCAACATATCCAACTTCAGTGAATCTTGTGGCTTCAACTTTTATAAATGGAGCCTCAGCTAGTCTTGAAAGCCTTCTTGAAATTTCTGTTTTACCAACCCCTGTTGGCCCTATCATTAGAATATTTTTTGGTAAAACTTCATCTCTCATTTCGTCAGTGAGAGCTTGTCGTCTCCATCTATTTCTTAAAGCAACAGCAACCGCTTTTTTAGCTTCTTTTTGTCCAATAACGTATCTATCTAATTCAGAAACAATTTCTCTTGGTGATAAAGCACTAACTTTTGAATTATTGTTTTTTGAACCTTTTACTAATTTTAAGTTAGTTTCTTTTTTTGATTTAGACATTTAAATTTTTTCTATTGTAATATTATTATTTGTAAAAACACAGATATCGGAAGCTACTTTAAGAGCTTTTTTTGCGATCTCTTCAGCTTTAAGTTCAGATTCAATTAAAACTTTGGCTGCTGCTAGAGCATAATTACCTCCTGAGCCAATACCAATTATTCCATCTTCAGGTTCTAAAACATCTCCAGTTCCAGATATGATAAAACTATGATTTTTATCCGCTACTGCCATAAGTGCTTCTAATCTTCTCAAAAATTTATCGCTTCTCCAATCTTTTGCAAGTTCAACAGCAGCTCTCTGTAAATTTCCAGCATGTTTTTCCAATTTAGCTTCCAGTCTCTCGAATAAAGTTAAAGCATCGGCAGTTGATCCTGCAAATCCTGCTATGACACCTCTGTTTTCAATTTTCCTAACTTTTTTGGCTTTACTCTTTAGAACAGTGTTGCCAAGACTTACCTGACCGTCTCCAGCAACTATAGTTTCGCCGCCTTTTCTAAGCAGCACAATCGTAGTACCATGCCATTTTTCAGCTGTATTCATGATATTATATGTGGAGATTAATTTGAGATCTTCAATAGTGATTTATTGATAAAATTACTATTTAAATATATATCAAAGGTAAATCAGCTTGGTTTATGAATAGAAAAGCAAAAATTATCAGAAAAACGAAAGAAACTAGCATTTCTGTCGCGGTCAATTTAGATGGCAAAGGAAAATATAAGATTAAAACTGGAATAGGTTTTTTAGATCATATGTTAGAGCAATTATCAAAGCACTCATTAATTGATTTAGATGTAAAAGCCAAAGGCGACACACATATAGATTTACATCACACTACTGAAGATACAGGTATTGCAATAGGTGAAGCAATTAAGAAAGCTGCTGGCAACCGTAAGGGAATCGCCCGATATGCCTCTACGATGATACCAATGGATGAAACTTTGAGCCGAGTTTCGATTGATGTATCAAACAGACCTTACTTAATTTGGAAAGTTAATCTTCCAGTCGAGAAGCTTGGAGAGATGGATACAGAATTGTTTAAGGAATGGTTTCAAGCTTTT
>MDSW01067784.1_pt1 | contig 11113 bp, 9 predicted proteins | sample 811171 | NCBI WGS metagenome assembly MDSW01 (sample SAMN05326641, study PRJNA326480) | marine metagenome | isolation source: seawater | place: Atlantic Ocean: North West | collected 2012 | reverse complement strand
TTGATTTTATTGTTGAAGAAAGTCAATCAGGAGAGTTTAAGATTGGAGCTGGCTATTCTGATTCCTCTGGAGCCATTTTCAGTATAAAAGTTCAGCAAGATAATTTTCTTGGAAAGGGAAATAATGTTGCTTTAGAACTTGAAAAAACTAATTATAGAAGTCGAATAAAATACAGCAATACTGACCCATATTATACAACTGATGGCATATCTAAAACTACTAGTTTTGTTTTCAGTGAAACTGATGTATCAGGAACTTCAACCGCTTCTTATTTATCAGACACGTATGCTTATGGTATTAATTTTAATGTACCAATTTCTGAGACTAAATCATACGGATATGGTGGTGAGTTAATCTTAACTGAGTATTCAACAACTATTGGATCACCCTCCAATGTAACCAGCTTCATAGATGAATATGGTGATGTTCATTTCGGATTTAGGTTAAGTGCTAATTTTACAGAAGACACGAGAGATAGGACTATTTACGCTAACACAGGTAGAAGACAAAGCTTAAGCTCCTCACTCTATTTACCTCCTGATTTGGAATATTCTTATGCCTCCATACGACTTGCTGGAGAGTATAACAAACCATTTAATTTAAATTTTTTGGGAATGTTTGATTGGCGTACAGTGCTTCAAACCAAGCCCCAACTTGGAGTAGGTATCGGTCTTTTTGAGATATCTAAATTACCATTTCATGATAAATTTTTTGCGGGTGGTGATCGAACAGTTAGGGGTTTTGATTCAAATAGTCTTGGACCATTGAGAAATAATACAACCTGTACGGCAAAAACTTGTGACGCGATTGGCGGTGATTTTCTTGCTGTCATTCAGTCTAATTGGATTTTCCCTCCCCCTCCATTTTTAGGAGAAGATAAGCGTAATTTTAGAGCATCTCTATTTGTAGATTTTGGTAATGTGTTTGAAGATATTGGAGATTTTAGTTATAGTGAAATACGTGGTAGTTATGGTGTACAGGCAAATTTTAGAACACCTGTAGGCGCTGTATCGTTGGGCTTTGTAGATGCATTTAAGTCAAAAGAGGGTGATGATACGAAACCAGTAATATTCTCATTAGGAGGTGCATTTTGAGTTACAAAAAACATTTAATATTTTTATTTACTATCCTCATTCTAGCTACTACTTCTGTCAAAGCTGAGGTGAAAATAGGAATTGTAAAACTCGACATTCTTTTTAAAGAAATACCTATTTATAAAGAATCACAGAAGAAGATGAAAGATGAGTTTGAACCTAGAGCAAATGAATTAAAGAAAATTGAAACATCATGGAATAAATTGAATGATGATTATCTCAAAAATGAAAGGGTAATGTCAAAAGATGAAAGAAAAAATAAAATTGACGAGATTAATAAAGTAGAAAAAGAATTTAGAGAAAAACAGCAAAAACTTCAACAGGAGCTCCAAAGTAAACAAAATTCAGAGCTTAATAGAATCAGAGTTATAGTTGAAGATGCAATAAATGAATATGCCAAAGATAATGATTATGATCTAATTCTTAGGGCAGATGGCACTACGCTGTATGCCAAGACTTATGTTGATATAACACAGGAAATAATACAAAAACTTAATTAGTATGAATTTAGGGAAAGTATATAATTCTAGTGAATTAGAAAATTTACTTGATGCGAGATGCTCTATAAATACTAATCTCAAACTTGATACAATTTCTACCTTAGCTCATCCTGTAAGTGGCTCATTGGGTTTTATTACTAAAATGGGTGATCATGATACAAGTAAATTCAGAGCATTAATTGTTGATGACTCATGCTCTGATGATCAGTTTCATGAGGTTGTTTTATTTAAAACTAGAAATGTGATGAGATCTGTCTCATTGTTACTTAAGGATGTATCAAAGAATCAAACCTATACAAATTCGGAAAAATTCCCATATGTAACTATGGGTGAAAATGTAAAGATAGGTAAAAATTGTTACATTTACCCCGGCGTTTTTATTAATCATAATACTGAAATCGGCAATAATGTTATCATCCATCCTAATGCTGTAATTGGCTCTGACGGGTTCGGCTTATACTTAGATCAAAAGATATGGCACAAAATACCTCATATAGGAAGAGTTGTTATCGAAGACAATGTAGAAATAGGTAGCTGCACTACAATAGATAGAGGAATGATTGATAATACGTTTCTGAAGAGCAACTGCAAAATAGATAACCTTGTTCACATCGCACACAATGTAACAATAGGTAACAATACCGCCATTGCAGCTTGTACAGGGATTGCGGGTAGTAGTACCATTGGAGATAATTGTACAATTGGGGGTGGAGTAGGCATAAATGGTCATATTTCGATATGCGATAATGTGCACATTCACGGAATGAGCATGATTACTAAATCTATTAAGTCTAAGGGCGAGTATGCTTCTGCCATGGCAGCTGATACAGTTCGCAATTGGCGAAGAAATCAAGTATTGTTCAGAAATCTTAATAAAAAAAACAGGTAATTAGTCAATGAATATTCAAAACTATCTTCCACATAGATATCCATTTCTTTTGATTGATAAAATTATTGATATCAAGAAGGGAGAAATGATAACTGCACAAAAAAATGTTAGTAATAATGAGCCTTTTTTTCAGGGCCATTTTCCAGAATACCCAGTTTTCCCTGGTGTTCTTCTACTGGAGGCAATGGCTCAAGCTACAGCCATTCTGGATTTTCAAAGCAACGATAGAGATATGTCAAAACAATTGTATTATTTTGTTGGAATTGATAATGCACGCTTTAAAAAACAGGTTGTACCAGGCGATATTATTGTTATAAGTGCAAAGCTCGTTCAAAGTAAAAGCGAAGTTCATAAATTTTCTGCAGATTGTAAAGTAGAAGGCGAGGTGGTGTGTAAAGCTGACCTAATTGGAGCGATAAGACCTAAAAATGATACATGAATCTGTGATAATCGATCCTTCAGCAAAAATTGCTGATAATGTTGAAATTGGCGCATATTCAGTAATAGATAAGAATGTTTGCATATCTGAAGGCACAGTCATCAAAGAAAATGCAATTATCAGAGAGAACACAACGATTGGTAAAAATAATTTAATTTATCAATTCGCAACTATTGGAGAGAAACCTCAAGATCTAAAGTTTCAAAATGAGAAAACTAAATGTACTATTGGAGACAATAATACGTTTAGAGAATACTGTAGCATACATCGGGGAACATCGGATGGGATTTCGGATACAATTATAGGTGATGGAAATCTATTCATGGCATACACTCATGTTGCACACGACTGTATTATAAAAAATAACTGCATTCTATCTAATGGAGCAAGTTTAGCGGGACATGTTCATCTTGAATCATTTGTTTCCCTTGGCGGGTTCACACTTGTTCATCAATTTTGTCACATTGGTGAATATGCATTTTCTGGTTTAGGGACTGTCATATCACAAGATGTAACACCTTATACCCTCGTTGCCGGTAACCATGCAAAAGCTTATAAAATTAATTCTGTAGGTCTAAAAAGAAAAGGTTTTGATTCAGAAAGTATAATAAATTTAGAAAAAACTTTTAAATTGTTTGTTAAATCGAAAAAAACAAAGGAAGACAGGGAGCAGATATACAAGGATTCAAAACTATCTAATCAATATACCGAGAAGTTCGTGAAGTTTATCCTTGAAAGCGAGAGAGGCATTACCCGTTAACTCAAATTAAATCCTCTGCAATCATCCATAATTTCTTCTCTGATTCAATAGATAATTTATCTTTAATCTCTCTGAATTTATCTAGCATGTTATTTCTATGCAATTGATCATTATCTATTTTATTTAGTTCAACCATAATATCAATTTGATCAGAGTATGATGGCTGTATGTATTCTTTTACAATAGGTTCTTGTCCGATTTTATCACCAAGCATAAGATTGACTAAACCAATATAATTTAACTTTACTAGGGATCTCATAATAAAAAATGTAACATAAGATAATTTATACATAACTACCATAGGAATCTCTAAAATTGCCAATTCGAGTGTGATAGTGCCAGATGCACATAATGCTTTCTTACAAGAACTGACTTCGGCTATATCTTTACCAGATTCAAGCTTAGAATGAAACTCAGGTGGTAATAACTTCTTTAGAAGGTCTAATGATGTTTTATTTGCATAGAATATCTTTATTTTTTCATTTTTATTTTTCTGTATACAATCTAGCATGGAGTAAATATTATTTTTGATCTCAGACTCTCTGCTACCGGGAAATATACCTAAATCTGTGTTCCTATCTTCATATTTTCTGACAGAACTTAACAAATGTGTGTTTTCAAATAAGGGATGCCCCACATAAGTAACATTATCTGTATACTTTTGAAAAAATATTTCTTCAAAAGGAAATATTACAGCAAGATGATCTATATTTTTCACTAAATTATGCGCTCTCCGCTCTCTCCAAGCCCATAATTGTGGAGCTATATAAAAAATAACATTTATACCTAGACCCTTTGCAAACTTTGCTATCTTTAGATTAAATTCTACATAATCTACTAGAATGATTAAATCAGGTTTTGTCTTATTTATATGGCTTTTGGCTAATTTCAAAGCATCAGTTATTTCTTTATATTTCGAAATAACTTCCATAATTCCTACAACAGCAATTTTCTCAGTATCATAAATAAAATTAGCAGTGGTATTTTTCAATTCCTTTTGTCCAAATGCATCAAAAATAATATCAGGATTTAGCTTTTCATGTTCTCTAACATATCGAGCAGCATGTTGATCACCTGACGATTCACCAGCAATGATCATTATTCTTTTTTGTTTATTCATACTCATTTAAGACATTGCTAATTATTTTGATATCTTTAAGCCCTAGTTCTGGATATATGGGAAGCGAGAGACATTGATTTGATACTTTTTCAACCATAGGAAGATCATTATATCTACAATTAGCATAAGCTTTGTATTTATAAATTGGTTTAGGATAGTATATGCCATATGGAATTCTATACTTCTTGAGATGATTTTCTAATTTTTTCCTATTTGCAACTCTAATAGTGAATTGATTGAATGTATGTTTTCCGTTAATGTCCTTATAGGGGAGTCGAATTTTTTCATTTGTGATTAGTTTGTAATATGATTCTGCTACGTCAATTCTTTTTTTGATAAGTTTATTGATGTGTTTTAATTTGATATCCAAGATTGCAGCTTGAATTTCATCTAGACGACTATTATAACCAATCATGTCATGTTGATTTCTTTTTATCCCACCATGAGTCCGTAATTTTAGTAATGATTCATAGACTTTTTTATTTTTTGCTGTAATGAGCCCTCCATCTCCAAAACATCCAAGATTTTTAGTAGGAAAAAAGCTAAAACACCCGATATCACCATATGATCCAGTCTGCTTCATTTTATATGTTGCGCCAAATGATTGTGCACAATCTTCTATATGTGATAAGTTGTATTTTTTTGCTATTCGAGAAACTTTATCCAGTTCGCAGGCTTGTCCAAACAGATTAACAGACAGTATCGCTTTAGTTTTTTTTGAGATTAATTTTTCTATTTTTTTTGGATTTATATTATACGTATGAGGATTAATATCTGCAAATATTGGTGTCGCACCTACAAGTGATATTGCCTCAGAGGTTGCAAAATATGTAAAAGGGGTAGTTATCACTTGATCATTATTACCAATATTCAGTGCACGAAGTGACATCACTAGAGCGTCAGTTCCCGAGTTACAACTAACTGTATATCTTGTTGCCAGATAATTACGAGCATTATTCTCAAAACTTTTTACATTTTGACCAAGTATATAAGAGCCAGAGGAGAGTACTTTTAGTACTCTTCTCTTGATATCTTTTTCAAAAAATTTATATTGTTTTATTAAATCAAAAGTTTTCATTTTTTTAGGAGGTTTCTTGTAATATTTTTTGCAACAATAAGAGCTTTTAGTCCACACTCACCCGACGTCATAGATTTCTCTCTACCATAGCAGGTATTTATAAAATTTTTAATCTCTTCATTCAGAGAGTCACTTTTTTTAAATTGAAAGCTCGTTGTTTTAAAAGAATCATTCTTATTCTTCATAAGTCTCTTTAATTCATTATTTATAAAATCAACTGAGTAATACGCATTTTTCAAAAATATTCTCATCTTACGTTCATTTTTCGTACTAATTCTACTTGCAGTTAGATTTGCCACTACGTTATCTTCAAATTCTATTCTAACATTAGCAATATCAATAAGATTAGTTATTACTTTTTTTCCAGATACTGATATTTTTTTAATATCCTTATCAATTAAAGATAAAACTATATCAATATCATGAATCATTAGATCAAGCACCACATCAACATCTGTGGCTCTAGGATTAAATTCACATAATCGATGTACTTCAATAAATTCTGGATCTTTAAGTTGCGACTTTAATTTTCTTATTGCAGGATTGAATTGCTCTAAATGACCTATTTGTAATATACATCTGTTCTTATTGGCAATTGAGTTTAACTTCCTGGCCTCACTAACAGACTCAGTCATTGGCTTCTCGAGCAAGACATGAACTTTATTCTCAAGAAAGAACTTTGCAATTGAGAAATGTGTAATAGTGGGGGTAACTATAGATACTGCATCTACCTTTCCAATTATATCCTTGAAAGAAGTGGTTCTATAAATATCTATCGAATCAGCTAAATCTAAATTTTTCTCGTCAATATCTACTATTGACGTCAAAGTTACAGATTTATTTGATTTGTATTTTTCAAAATGAAACTTTCCCAAATAGCCTATCCCAATAACGCCAACTCTAATTTTGCTATTCACCATATGTCATTTTTTTATGTTGATTGATAGAATGGACATTATATACCATTTAGATGAAATCAAGAAAAATAATAGCTGGAGTTGATGAGGTAGGTAGGGGAAGCCTCATTGGTTCAGTTTATTCAGTAGCTGTAATTTTACCTGCTAATGGAATAAGCTTGGAACTCAAAGATTCAAAGAAACTTACTGGGAAATCACGAATGAAAATAGCAAATAGCCTTATCAAGGAGTCTCTATGTATTTCTGCAGGAATAGCTACGAAGGATGAGATTGATTCTATCAATATCCATCACGCCACACTTCTAAGTATGAGAAGAGCAGTTTATAATTTAGCTATTAAACCGGATCTTGTGTTGATTGACGGATTATATAAACCAGAAGTTGAAATAGACTGCGAATGTATTGTTAAAGGGGATAACAAAGTTGATGAAATATCTGCTGCTTCAATAATCGCAAAAGTTGCTAGAGATTATGAAATGGATTTTTTACATAACAAATTCGAGATGTATAATTTTAAGAAGAATAATGGATATGGAACCCGACAACATCTAGAAGCTATAGAGTGTCTAGGAAAAACTATTTATCATAGAGAATCTTTTATTAAATAATTATGAAATACTTTACACATCTCCACTTACATACTTCTTATTCTTTAAATTCAGGCACTATAAAAATAGATAATCTTATTAATATTGCTAAAAAGAAAAATATTTCTGCTTTAGCAATTACTGACTATCTAAATATTTTTGGAGCAGTAAAATTTTACAATAAATGCATTAAAGCGCATATTAAACCTATCATTGGTTGTGAAATTCCTTTTGTAACTGAACAAAATGATAGAATCGATAATATTGTTTTATTGTGTCAAAATATCAATGGGTATCATAATCTTAATAAAATTTTATCATCTATCCATCGATCAAGATCATCTACTCTTGGCACTACTTTCGGGCTTTTAAATAAATACAATTCTGATTTGCTGTGTTTGTCTGGTGCACGAAACGGACTATGTGGTATAAACTCTCTCCAAAGCCCCATTGATGCAACACATAAAATAATAGAAAGTATGTCAAGGATATTTCCCGATAGATTTTATATTGAAGTAGATAGAACAAATAGAGCAAACGAAAATGAATACAATAATATTGCTCTAGCTTTAGCCAAAGACCTTGACCTACCTATTGTTGCATCAAATGATGTTTTATTTATTAATGATTCTGATTATGAAGCTAATGAGGTCAAAGTATCAATTATCCAAAAAACCAAATTAGAAGATAGGGCAAATCAAGATGAATACTCATCCAATCAATATTTCAAATCTCAAGATGAAATATCTTTACTTTTTCAAGATCAAGCCTCTGCTTTAACAAATATTTCAAATATTGTTGAAAGATGCAATTTTAAATTTCCAAAATTTAAATATCATCTTCCTAATTTCTCAAATCCTACTGATAAAGACGATGACCAATACTTTCGTGATCTTTGTGATCAAGGATTAAATGAGTATCTTAAACTCAATAGTTTTGATAGGAAAAAATACACCGAAAGACTTGATGATGAAATTTCTGTAATACAAAAAATGGGGTTTGCCAGTTACTTCCTGATCGTACAAGAGTTTATTTCATGGGCCAAAGATAACGACGTTCCAGTAGGTCCAGGCAGAGGATCAGGTGCAGGATCATTAGTAGCATTTGTTCTTGGAATTACCAATATTGATCCTTTAAAATATAATCTTCTATTTGAAAGGTTTTTAAATCCAGAGAGAATATCGATGCCGGACTTTGACATTGATTTCTGTATGAACAAGAGACAGAAAGTTATTGATCATATTATTGATACATACGGGCAAGATAAAGTATCACAAATAATAACTTACAGCACACTTTCAGCAAGGGCAGTTATAAGAGATGTTGGAAGAGTTTTAGATTATTCATATGGGTTTGTTGATTATATTGCAAAACTAATTCCATTTACTCTTGGTATTACAATTGATGATGCATTAAAAGTTAGTAAAGAACTTAAAAGTGAATACAAGACGAGGGACGATGTTAGATTACTCATTGATTTAGCAAAAAAAATTGAAGGATTACCAAGAGGTGCTGGTACACATGCAGCAGGGATAGTTATTTCTCCCTCTGATATTACTGACTTTATGCCCATTTATTCACTTGAAGACAAGAATGAATTAATTACACAGTTTGATAAGGATGATATTGAATCATTGGGTCTAGTAAAATTTGATATATTAGGCCTTACAACATTAACCATTATGGATGAAGCATTGAGGATGATCTCAAATAATCATGAGAGTATTCGTCTTGATTCTATCCCTCTAGATGATCAAAAAGTATTCAATCTCCTTAAAAACAGAATGACAACAGGTATTTTTCAACTTGAATCATTAGGTATGAAAAAATATATGGCACAACTTCAACCTGATAGATTTGAGGATATAGTTGCGCTTGTCGCATTGTATAGACCTGGACCACTTGGTACAAATATGGTAGATGATTTCATTGCTAATAAACATGGTGCTGAGATTAAATACGAGCATCCATTATTAGAAAATATCTTATCTGAGACTAATGGTTTAATACTGTATCAAGAGCAGGTTATGGAAATTGCTAAATCATTAGGCAATTATACTCTTGGAGATGCTGATTTACTCAGAAGAGCTATGGGTAAGAAAAAACAAAAAGAAATGGAAAATCATAGATCAAGGTTCGTGAATGGATGTAGTGAAAACGGAATAAGCGAGAATATAGCTAGATCAATATTTGATAAAATGGAAAAATTTGCTGGTTATGGTTTCAATAAATCTCACTCAGTTGCATATGCAATGCTATCTTATCAAACAGCATACCTAAAGGCCTATTATCCTACAGAGTTTTTTTCTGCAGCATTATCCTCAGATATGGATAATACAAATAAAATAATAAACTTATTGACGGCATGTAATGAATTAAATATTAAGATTAATTCTCCGAACATAAATTCTTCAACATATAATTTTCAACCAAGTAATAACGAATCCATTAATTATGGCCTATGTGCAATCAAAGGAGTTGGTGAAAATGCAGCAAAACATATAACTGATGTTAGATTAAAGGACGGCTTGTTTATTAACATCAAAGATTTTTGTTCGAGAGTAAATCTAAACACTGTTAACTCAGGCACAATTGAATCTCTTATTTCTTCAGGATGTTTTGATAGTATTAGTGAAGAATCTAGGACTGATAACATTGAAAATTTGGATAAACTCATGTCCCAAGGATTGAAAACTCAGCTAGATTTAGCATCAGGACAGAGTGAGTTATTTACTAGTGAAATAGGTGCAACGAGTACAATCAAAGAAAAAAAACTATCTATTGCTCCACCATCGAACGATGAGCTCATCAAAGAGAGAAAAGTTTTAGGCTATTACTTGTCAAGCCATCCAATTAATAAGTATAAAGAAGAATTAAATGAAATGAAGCTGAAAGATATTTTACAAGTTAATAATAATATTATTAATAATACCTTAACAAAAATAACTACAACAGTATCTGGGGTAATATTAGATTCACGATCACAAAAGATCGGTAAAAATAAGTATGTAAACATATTCAAAGTTGATGATGGCAGTCAATGTATAAATATTTCTTTTTTTGAGGATAAATACCTAAAATATAAAAATATTATTAAAGAGGATACAATATTATTTTTTAATGGTGAGGTTTTTATTGATGATTATAATTCACAATTATCAATGCGTGCCGAGAGTGTTTTTACATTGGACGTTGCTAGAGAAAAGTACTCTAAATATCTGAGAATAGTTCTATCATCAGATCATGTATCAAAAGAGAAGATTTATGGGATAAAAGAAATTATTTCGAAAAATAATTCCGGAAAAACAAAAGTCATTCTCTCATATAAAAATCGAGATGTAATCGTTCCAGTGAGTTCCAAAGAAGATATATATGTGAATATAAATGATAAACTGTTATCTGAAATTAGATCAATTGCTGGGTATGAAAATGTCGAAATTAAATACCAATAGTATTTTTATTTATATTTAATATAATACAACAATGTCAGATTATAATCCTAACTATTTGGACTTTGAAAAACCCTTATTAGAAATTGATAATAAAATTAAAGCTATCAAGACTAGTGCTAGCGCATCTCAGAAAGATATAAATAAAATAGAGTCACTTAATAGAGAACTTGAAAAAAACATATCAAAAATATTCTCTTCTTTATCAGACTGGCAAATATCTCAAATTGCTAGACATCCTTTGCGCCCTTATACGTTGGACTATGTATCAAATATGTTT
>MDSW01008467.1_pt1 | contig 11114 bp, 10 predicted proteins | sample 811171 | NCBI WGS metagenome assembly MDSW01 (sample SAMN05326641, study PRJNA326480) | marine metagenome | isolation source: seawater | place: Atlantic Ocean: North West | collected 2012 | reverse complement strand
CGAGCCGGTCGTGGTCCTCCCGGTGCAGGTGATCGGCCTTGGTGGCGGCAAACAGGATCCGGTCGATACGCCGGCTCAGGATGGACGCCAGCCAGCTTCTGCGGCCCGGCCGGAATGCCTTCAGGACTTCGCCCAGCGCGACCTCCAGATCGTTCATCGCCGATGGACCCGCGTTCAGGGCATGAAGGACATCGACCAGCACGATCTGCCGGTCGAGGCGCGCGAAATGCTCGCGGAAGAAGGGGCGGACGACGTGGGATTTATAGGCCTCGTACCGCCGTTCCATCATGGCGCGAAAGGTGCCGTTGCGCGCGGGCGGCGCGTCGGCGGGGATATCGAGGGGCGCAAATGTCAGAGCAGGCGACCCGTCCAGATCGCCTGGCATGAGAAACCGTCCCGGCGGCAGCATGGACAGGGCATGGGCGTCATTCCGGCAGGCGGCGAGATAGCGCTTGAAGGCCTCCGACAGCTTCTGCGCGTCGGATTCCTTTTCCGCTCCGTCCGGGTCCGTTTCGCCAAGCATCGACAGCCATGGGGCAGCGATTTTCGCCCGGCCCGGAGCACGGGCCAGGCGAAGGGCCTCGGCGGAGAATTCCGCGTAGGACTTGGACAGGAGGGGCAGGTCGAGCAGCCATTCGCCGGGATAGTCTATCAGGTCGAGATGCAACTTGCCCCGGCCGAACTTGCGCGAGAAGTAGGAGGCGCTTTCGAATTCGAGTGTCAGGCGCAGTTCGGAAACCTGCCGGGTCGACTGGGGCCAAAGCCGCTCGTTGACGAGGGCTGCGACGTGACTTTCGTAGTCGAACCTGGGGACCGCATCGTCCGGCTGGGGTTGCAGTCTCGCCCTGGAAAGGCGTCCTCCCGCAGCGGCCCGGAAGACCGGCAGCCGGCCCCCGTGAATAAGATTGTGCACCAGCGCGGTGATGAAGACGGTCTTGCCGGAACGGGCCAGGCCCGTTACGCCAAGGCGCAGGCTCGGAACGGCCAGATCCCCCGCCGTGTCGGCCAGGTTGGCAAGGGTCAGGCGGGCTTCTTCTGTGAGCGACTGAAGTCGTGTCAATGCAATATCTCCGCCGCAGATGTAGGCGTGCCCCTGGCCGTTCGCAATCAGGCGAACATGGAAAATGCCCTTATGCGTCAGGAATTTCGAGATCGCGGGGTTTGACAAACCGGTCCAGATGCCCGTTTTCCGGTTTCAGCTTCGCCCAGGTATCGATTTCGAAATCAAGAATGGCGAGGGCGCCGGTCGGAAATTTCAGACCCATGTCCTCAATGGCTTCTTCCGGGCCGGAGCCGACCAGCGACAGGGCGGTTTCTTCGATTGCCGGATTGTGACCGATCAGCAGAAGGTTGCGGGCGGAGCCGCCGTCCTTTCGCAGGATCGGTATATAGGTGTCTTCGTTCTGGTAATAGAGATCCGCCTGCACCCTGATATCATATTCACCGTCCAGAAAAGGCAGCAGATGCGCCAGGGTTTCACGGGTTCTCTGGGCACTCGAACACAGGATCAGGTCCGGCAGGAGATCCTGGGCGGCGAAATAGGCGGCCATCGTCCCGGCCGCGGCGCGACCGCGCGCATTCAGCGGCCTGTCGATGTCGTCCAGGGAGGAAGCTCCCCAATCCGATTTGGCATGTCTGAGCAGCATGAGCCGAAGCACGTGTGTCCTCCCGTTGTCCGGGAGGAGATTATGGGAAGCGCTTCAAAAGGGCCAGCGGGTCAGATCAATTCAGTTCTGACGGTTGAGTGTCTCGGTAAAGGCCGCCACCGCAGGCCCGATGATGGTCTCCTGGCCGGGCAGGGAATAAGTGAGCCACAAGGTGTAGTCTGCTTTCTTGCCCGAATAGTGCCAGAGGGTTTCGCACTGGGTTGCCTGGGTCCAGTCCCTGGTCACGAAGGAGATGCCGCTGTGGGCCACGCCGGTCAGCGTGATTTCCCGAAAGCCGGCAGCCTTGAAGTTCATCATGTATTTCCGGGCTTCGACGGTTCCGGTTCCCAAAAGGTGCTGACGAAGAACGGCGGTCATGCCGTCCTCTCCCGAATAGATGCACCCGGCCATGCGGTCTGAATCGGCGCCCAGGACCTTGGAACGCAGAAAACCTCCCACGACATCGGGACAGCGCATGCCGGAAAAATGTCTCAGGCCTTCAAAGTCGCTGACCCAGCCGTCCTCATCTTCCTGGGCGTTTGCAACGCCGGGGAAGGCCGTCAGCAGCATGCAGAACATCATCACGACGGCGGCAGCTGGAACCCTTGCCCGGAAAAGCGGATTTCCAAACATGCCGGCCGCCCCGTCGTCAGGTCCGTTCCCGCCGCGCCATGAAGGCCAGGCGTTCGAACAGATGCACGTCCTGTTCGTTCTTCAAAAGCGCGCCATGCAGCGGAGGGATGAGCTTGCCGGTATCGCCCTGGCGCAGGGTTTCGGGGTCCACATCCTCATTGAGCAGGAGCTTGATCCAGTCGATCAGTTCCGAAGTCGACGGTTTCTTCTTCAGTCCCGGAACATCGCGCACGTCATAGAAGAGGGTCAGGGCCTCGCGCAGCAGGCGCTGCTTCAGCCCGGGGAAATGTACTTCGACGATTTCCGTCATGGTTTCCCGATCGGGGAACTTGATGAAGTGGAAGAAGCAGCGGCGCAAAAAGGCATCCGGCAGGTCTTTTTCGTTGTTGGAGGTGATGATCACGACCGGCCGCTGGTTGGCCTTTACGACCTCTCCGGTCTCGTAGACGAAGAACTCCATCCGGTCGAGTTCGAGAAGCAGGTCGTTGGGAAACTCGATGTCCGCCTTGTCGACCTCGTCGATCAGCAGGACCGGGCGGACCGGGGCCGTGAAGGCCTCCCAGAGTTTTCCCTTGCGGATGTAGTTGTTGATGTCCTTGACGCGCTCGTCGCCGAGCTGGCTGTCGCGCAGGCGGGAGACGGCGTCATATTCATAAAGGCCCTGCTGCGCCTTGGTGGTCGATTTCACATGCCACTCGATCAGCGGAGCGCCAAGCGCCTGGGCGACCTGCTGGGCGAGCACGGTCTTTCCGGTTCCCGGTTCGCCCTTCACAAGCAGGGGACGTTCAAGCGCGACGGCCGCATTCACGGCAACGCGCAGGTCTTCGGTGGCTATGTAGCTGTCGGTACCTTCAAAACGCATCAGCATGTCCATCGTTGATTTGGTGTGGGAACAGTATGCGCCGGATGAAACCCGCGCAAGCGGGCCTTTTCAACAGGGAAAGACGGCTCCGCACATGGCCGGAATTGCCGTGTCTGCCGGGAAGAAATTGCCGATTTCGCCAATTGTGCCGGGTCGGAAGATTTCCGTCCGTATCTGATGTTTTTCCATAAACATCTGAATCATAGAGGTTATTTCCATCTGGAAGCATTGTGGCACGCAGTTTGCGGATGATGTGCCGAACAACTGGGCGCATGCCCTTATAGCTTGATGAGGAAGTAAAATGGGTATCTACGGGGCTATCAATTCGGCAGTGTCCGGCCTCACGGCGCAGGCGCAGGCCTTGGAAAATATTTCCGGTAACGTCTCGAACTCGCAAACGACAGGTTACAAGCGCCTGGATACGAGTTTTTCCGATCTCGTGGCGGGTGGCGGAACCCGGCAGGCGGATCAGGTGTCCGGCACCACCTATGCAACATCTCGTGCGACCAACACGGTGCAGGGCGATATCTCTGCTTCCGATGTCGATACATACATGGCCATCAGCGGTGACGGCTATTTCGTCGTGACTTCTGCGGCCGATGTGGTTGACGGCCAGACGACGTTCCAGGATGCCTCCTACTATACGCGCGCCGGTGATTTCGAGCTGGACGACAGCAATTATATGGTCAACGCATCCGGATACTACCTGAAGGGGTTCAAGCTCGATCCCACGACCGGGAACGCGGTCGGCGATGCTCCGAGCGTTATCCAGATCAGCGATCAGCCTCTGGCGGCATCGGCAACGACCCTGATCGACTATCAGGCGAACCTGCCGCGTGTTCCCGATACCACAGACTATGACGACTCTGACGAAGATACCGCGCTCCTGGGTGCTGCTCTGGCCGGCGCAAACATTTCGTCGGCCAACGAAAGCACGTTCCTGGATCAGTCCATCACCGGCGGTTCGACGACGGTCTATAACCAGAACGGTACCGCGATGAACGTGGAGGTCCGCTGGGCCAAGACGTTGAACGCAGATGCGGGTGTCCCGCAGGACGATACCTGGGCGCTCTATGTCAGCAGTGGCGGCAACGATCCGGCGTGGCTGGAAGTCGGGACTGTCAACTTCACCAGTTCCGGCGTCATGCAGACCCTGACCGCTGGCGCCAACGGTACGGTGAATACCGGCGGGAACGGGTTTGATATCGCCACGCTGACCGTCGGTGATGTTACTGCAAGCAACATCGAATTCTCTCTCGCCGGCGGGTCTCTGACCCAGTTCTCCGATCCCACGGGTGTCGCGACCTCCGTTGCCGTCGATCAGGATGGCTACGCCGCCGGGGAACTGGAAGGCATCTCGATCGATGAATCCGGTCGGATCAACGCCAGCTATTCGAACAACCAGACCCGGAGTCTTTACCGGATCCCGCTTGCCACATTCGATGCCGAACAGAATCTGAAACGGGTCGATGGTGCCGCCTTCGCGGCGACGCCGGACTCCGGCGAGGCGGATCTGACCGGTGGCGGCACGATCAGCGCGAAGTCGCTTGAGCTGTCCAACGCCGATATCGCTTCGGAGTTTTCCAAACTTATTGTCACGCAGCAGGCCTATTCGGCGAACTCGCGTGTCGTGACTTCCGCCCAGGGCATGCTCGACGATGCCCTGAACATGATCCGTTAACGCCAACAAGCGCTTTGGCGGAGCCTGAGGGTTCCGCCGGAAGTTCCTGAGTATCGATTGTAAAGGGACGCAGTCATGGGTCTTACATCCGCCTTGAATACGGCGCGGTTTGGTATCGACTACAATCAGAAACAGATTGAAGTCACCGCCGCGAATATCGCGAATGCGGACAAGGTCGGCTATACGGCCAAGACGGTCTCCGTCGATGTGTTCTTCGACGGCCAGGGCAACGTTTCCGGCATTCAATCGACGCAGGTCACCCGGATCATCGATGAGCGGATCCAGGCTGCCTATTTCGGCTCTCTCGCCGAAACCAACTATGCCTACCAGGTTGCGGACTACACCGGCCGGCTCGACGAAATCATCGGGACCATCGACGACGGTTCCAGCATGACGTCGCTTGCGACCGAAATGTCGAACAAGCTGTCGGCGCTGGTGAACGATCCGAGCAGCTACGCCGCCCAGCAGGAAGTCATCTCGGTCGCCCAGGGCTTCGCCCGGGAACTGAATTCTTCATATGCCGAAATCAACGAAATGCGCCAGCAGGCCGATGACGCGCTCGCGCAGCAGGCGGATAAGTTGGGCGACCTGCTGCAAAACATGGAAGACATTGACGAAGCGCTCGGCGAAGCCCGCGCCGCAGGCCTTTCGACCGCCGATCTGCTCGACGAACGCGACCGCTATATCGAACAGCTTTCGGGCCTGGTCGAAATCAAGATCACCGACCAGGGGGAGGGCAACCTCCTGATCCGGACTGCGAATGGGCAGCAGCTTTACGCGAACGGCAAGGCATCCACCGTTGCGTTCAACGCGACCGCGGCCCTGCAGCCCGGCAAGACAGGCGGGACGATCGCCGTTACCACGCCTGGCGGCACGACGTTCGACCTTCTGCAAAACATCGATTCGGGCAGCATTGGCGCCCTTGCCGAAATCCGCGATGAAATCCTCGTGGAGGCCCAGGCGCAACTGGACACGATCGCAGCCGAAGTGTCCCTCGCATTTTCGAATGTTACGGTGGACAGCACGGCGACGACTGTTGGTCTGGAGAGCGGATATACGCTCGATCTGTCGGCCCTGCAGGCAGGCAACACGGTTTCCCTGACCTATCAGGACACCGCAGGAGATACCCACGAAGTCACTTTTGTCGCGGTAGACGACGCGACATTGCTGCCATTGGACAACTCCGCCACCGCCCGGGCGGATGACACCGTCTACGGGATCGATATCTCAAGCGGAAACACCGCCAACTACGTGACCCAGATCATTGCCGCGCTGGGGGGAACCAACCTGAACGTCAGCGATGACGGATCGGGCAATCTGCAGGTCCTGGGCGACACCGGCACGAATACGGTCGTCGACAGCCTGACGGCCGATGTCACCGTAACCGCTTCGACGGACCAGGGGCTTGGGCTGGCGCTGTTTGTCGACAAGACGGGAGGGGTCAATGCCTTTACCGATGCCCTGGAGGAGGGCGGCCAAAGGGTCGGTTACGCCTGGGGGATCGCGGTCAATCCGACCCTGTTGGCCGACAGCTCACAGCTGGTGACGTATCAGACCACGCCGTCGACGAATTCGCCGAACGATCCGTCGCGGGCACAATATCTGCTTAATGCCCTGACCAATGACAAGGTTGCCTTCGATTCCGGAGCTGGAATCGGAAATGCGGCGAGCCCTTACGAGGGCAGCGTGATGCAATACATCAACCAGGTGACGGCCTATCAGGGCAACCAGGCGGAAGATGCCCAAACCTACAGCAATGCCCGGGAAACGGTCACGACCAATTTCGCTTCCCGCTACGAAGAGAGCTACTCGGTCGATGTCGATTCCGAACTGGCTTTTCTGATCGAGCTCCAGAACGCCTACGCCGCCAGTGCACGGGTGATGCAGACGGTCAACGAGCTCTACGAAACCCTGCTGAACAGCATATAGGTGCGTCATGTCTGTTGGTACTCTGGTAACGTCGCGATCATATCTGTCTAAACAGCTGACGAGCATCCACCGGGCGCTCACCGAAAAGTCGACCCAATTGTCGACCGGCAAGGTGTCGAGCACCTATGGAGGGGTGGGAGACAATCGTCTCCTCGACCTGCAGCTCACACAGAAGGTCGGTCAGATCGATTCCTACCAGGAAACGATCACCCGTGCGAACCTGCACCTCAAAACCCTGAACCTGACCCTGGACCGTCTGGAAAATCTGCGACTGGATGCGAAATCGGCATACGATCCCAATGATTTCGAGCTGGAAGCCGACGGCCAGACGCAGACGCAGTCGACCGCCGAACTGCTGTTTCACGAAACCGTCAACCTGCTCAATACCGAGGTTGCCGGGTACTATCTTTTCGGTGGCACCGATACGACCAACAATCCGGTGGCGGATATCGACGCGATCATGAACGGATCCGGGACACTTGCCGGTTTTCGTACGGTTTCGGACGAATATGTTCAGGCCAACCTTGGTGCGAACAACAACGGCCGGCTGGATATTTCGGCGCTGACGACCAACTATGCCGGCCTGATCCCGACGGATTCCACCTTCACGATCGCCGAAGACGGGGCTCATGATTTCGGTTTCGATATCGCGTCGGTTACCAGCGGCCTGAGCAATACGACCATCACGGGCCCGGGCGGCGGCGATCCGGACAGTTTCGACGTGACCCTGACCGGTCAGCCGAACCAGGGCGAAACCATCTCGATCGAGTTCACCCTGCCGCCCAATCATACCGACACCTATACTCTGGAATTGACGGCAGCGGACGGCCAGGCCGGCGAGAACCAGTTCCTGATCGGCGCAGACCTTGAGGAAACGACCCAGAACCTCCGCGACGCGATCTCTACCGCGCTGGAGGAAGAAGCGCAGACCAACCTGAAAGCGATCGCCAATCAGTGGGCCGCCGACGAGTTTTTCGACACTTATAACGGCGGAACCACAATGCGGGTCGATGGGCCACCCTACGACACGGCAACCGGTGTGGTTGACGGCAGCACGACTACGGTTGCCTGGTATACCGGCGAAAACTCCGTCACCACCAATCCGCGTGAAGACAAAAGAGCTGTCATCGACGCCAATCTGACGCTCAACTACGGTGCGCGCGCCAACGAGCAGGGCATCACGGACCTGATGAAGTCGCTGGCCACCTTTGTGGCGGCTGATTTCTCCGGCGGAACCGCGACCGATGAAAAGTATTACAATACGCTCTCGCAGAACATGCGGACCGTCATTTCGCCGAATGCGGACAGCCAGTCGGGTATTTCGAACATTGCGACCGATGTCGCCATTGCCTACCGGACCCTGGAGATGACGGATGACCGCCATACGCAGATGAAGTCCAGCTATCTGACGACCGTCGGGGAAATCGAAGGGGTGGACAAAGACACCCTTGCGATGGAAATCCTGCAGCTTCAGACCAATCTGGAGACGTCCTACCGGGCCTCTTCGATCGTGTTCCAGTTGAGTCTGGTCAACTATATCTAAGGCACGCCGCCGCAGCAGGACCGGCGCGCCAAACATTAAAAAACCGGGGCATCGGATGCCCCGGTTTTTTTTGTCGATCCTGTCGGATGATTATTCGGGCCGGGCCCGCAACCCTTCAGCGATGCTGCGGTTGATGGAAATCATCACATTGAGCTTTTCAGGCTCGGGATTGGCGAGAACATTCATGGTCTGCTTGAAGATGAAAACCGCAAGCGAAGCGAGATTGTTCTTGATGTCCTGGGGAAGTTCGCTTTCCGCACCCGTTGCCGAGGTGACCAGGACGGTCCAGAGCTTGCGATTATAGGCGAGGGCTTCGTCCTTTTCCGCAAAAGACGTCTCGTCCCATTCGTCCTTAATCAGTTGAAGTCGGGCGGCCGCCTTCATCAGAAGGTTCGCTTCCAGTTCCCTCGGTGACACCGCCACCTGACTCGTCTTCTGGTAAGCCTGCGCTGCCTGTTTGTACATGGCCTATCAGCGTCCTCTCGTACTCAATAAGCTTACGTGCTTCTTTCAGTGCTTTATAGAAGGCGCCGGTTAGGATTGAATTACTGATCCTGGTTATATAAGGGATCGTACTCGGTGCGGCCTTCACAATGTCATTCACGAGAGTGAAGTAATTCTCCTGAATCTTCTCCACTGCATTTGACAGATACATGAGCTGAACCGCCAGATAGACGCGTTTAGCAGGGGTATCCGCGGTGGCCGGCGTGAGAATGTCCTTTTCCCTGAGGATTGGCGCCTGGCCTTCGATAAAAAGTCGGGTCCGCTGATTATCATTGGTAATCACGCTGTCACCAATAATAATGCGTTCGCCCGGTTTCAGCTCGACCTTGAGCGCCATTCCGTGACCTCCAGCCAAAAGTATGGCGTTGAAACGTTAACCAAAAGGTAAATTGCTGCCAGCAAAACCTTAATGTCTTTAACCTTGTTGATCAGCCGAAGAGGCTCAGGACGCTCTGCTGCGCCTGGTTGGCGAGCGAGAGGGCCGTCGAGGACAGCTGCTGGCGTGTCTGAAGTGCCAGCATGTTCGCGCCTTCCTCGTTCATGTCCGCGATTGTCAGGTTACCGGCCCCGACCTCAAGCGTGTTGATCAACTCTTCCGTGAAATCGGTTCTGATCTGGACCGTCGACAGACTTGCGCCGAAGGAACTAGCCGATGATCGAAGCTCGTCGAGCGCGGCATTGATCGCCTGCAGCGCCCGCTCGATATCCGTGTCGTCCTTGAAGCCGGAGTCCGTCGCGGTCAGGTTGACCGTCCCATCGGTCGTTCCAAGGGCACCGATATTGAAGTCCGAATTGGTGCTTGTGATCTTGAAGGAGACTTCGCCGATCAGGCTGATGCTGCCGGCGGAAAACGACCCGTCCAGGCCCTTGACCGTGTTGATAAGCTTCATGAGGTCGTCGACGGTCGTGTTCGCGTCGATTTCAATCGATGCCGCCTCGAAGCCGTTTCCGTCCGCGAGATAAAGGATATCGCCGGCCTCGAAGCTGCCCGAGCTGATCAGGGTGGCGGTCGAGCTCATGGCGGTGGTCAGCAGCGTGGTTGGAGAGACGGTCGCCGTCACACCGCCATCGGTTATCGCACCGCCGCCGGTCGCATCCTTCGCAATGCTCAGGGTAACGCCCGTGCCGAGACCCGAAATGATGCTGATCTGGTCGGTGTCCTCGTCGAAGGAGGCTTTCAGTCCGCCCAGTTCATCGATCGCGTTAACGTAATCCTGAACTGTCGTCAGCGTGACCCCGACTGTGTAGGTTTTGGTCGTCGTGCCATCGGAGATGGAAATGATGTTGCCGGTGGTCCAGTTGGCCATGTCGGTCAGGTTGGACGAGGCCTGCAGACCTGTCAGGTCGAGGACCGTCGAACCCGAGGCGACGGCAAAGGAGGACGTTGCTCCGGCCCCTTCCGCCAGATCCTGCAGGTTGAGACCGGTTTCCAGGGTGGTGTCGGTGAAGTCCACCGGCTCGACGGTCAGGTTCGAGGAGCTGTTCTCGTTGAAGATAACTTCCAGGGCGTTGCCGATCCCGGCCAGAAGGTTCTTGCCCTTGTAGTCGGAATCCCGGGCAAGGTCTTCGATCTGCTCCAGCACGTTGTTGTACTGCTTGGCATAGACCTTGCGCTGGTATTCGCTCTGGGTCTGAAGCGCCTGGTTGGCGATCGCCTTTGCGGATTCAACGAGCTTGGTGACGCCGTTGATACCGTCTTCGGCCGCCCGGATCGTTTGAACCGCCTGGCCCATGTTGTCCAGGAGGTTGCTGAGATCGCTGGCCCGGGAGTTCAGGGACGCTGCGGTGAAGTAGGAGTTCGGGTTGTCGAGGGCCGAATTGACCTTCAGCCCGGTAGCCAGCCGGTTCTGGGTGGTAGACTGCAGCTTGGCAGTGCTTTTCAGCGACAGAAGATTATCCCGAACAGCACTGGAAAGGACAATATCGCTCATGTGGGCTCACCGCGTTCATTCAAGACACTTCAGGAATAACCTTCGCAGGGAAGGTAGTTTGTCCAGAGTGTAAATGGAAAGTTAACGGGCGATGCACCTGTTAATGTTTTGGAAACAGAAGTTACCAAAAGCTTTCTTTTAAGTGATTGAGAATGCAGAATATTTTTTGAAGGCTAAAAATGGCGGTCAGAGCCGTAAACGTAAAAACGGCGGGATTTCTCCCGCCGTTCCTGGTTGTCAGCTTGTGAGTCGTGCGTCTGACTGATTCTACGCCGCCTAGAAGAGCGACAGCACTGTCTGGTCCGCCTGCGACGCGAAGGACAGTGATGTGGAGGCGAGCTGCTGGCGGGTCTGAAGCGCCAGAAGGTTCGCGCCTTCCTCGTTG
>MDSW01006269.1_pt1 | contig 11114 bp, 7 predicted proteins | sample 811171 | NCBI WGS metagenome assembly MDSW01 (sample SAMN05326641, study PRJNA326480) | marine metagenome | isolation source: seawater | place: Atlantic Ocean: North West | collected 2012 | reverse complement strand
GTACCTTCGTACGAAGGTACGAGATATTAAAAATGAAGACCTAAAAATAAACTTGTAATAAAAAACCCGCATTTTAAGTGACTGAAAGAAAAATTGGGCTGATTGGAGAAAAATCCCGTAAGTACAGGCGAGTGTGTGGTGGCGGGATGTGCCAATTTTGGGAAATAGGGGAGTGGACACAAAGACATTTTTTTTAACAATCTATACTTAATTTCTGAAAAAAATCAACTATGATAAGTGTTGGCATATATTATGGAAAGGGTACTGAAAATCAAAAAAAATGTGTCTTTGTGTCCAAAATTCACAGACCTAAAATTGGTCTCAATATGGTCTTCACAAAGGGTCGCGTTAGCAAATTTCTGTGAGGTTCATTGAAGTTTGGGTCGCTACGCTCCAGTCACTGCCCCGAACCCTCGTGAATTTGGTAAGGTTTCGTGCTTCCTAAGGCCAGACTTTCGCCGGTTCAGGTAGGCCGCGGAACGCGAACGCACCTCACTCGCGAGGCGGCACGGACTTCCAAGGAGTGTGTGGTGTCGCTACGCTCCAGTCACTGCCGCGAACCCCCGTGATTTTGGTAACATTTCGTGCTTCCTAAGTACCCCCCGAAATATTCCAAGTACCCCGAGATGTCCGACCGACCACCTTCTTTAAGTATCTTGTCCGGCCGCCAGACAAGGGTGTTGCGACCGACCAAACAATTGATAAGGTTCGCAGGTGATGGGCCGCCGAACCCCTGACTAATACTCTGTGCGCATGGGCAAATGTATGGGATGTCGTGTTTATCATTAACATTTTTTGCTAATCACAAATAAAAATTGGCCTGACTGACTCCCCATATTAACGACATCTCACGACATATTACGACACAATAATCAATGTACCTTCGTACCTTCGTACATACGAAGGTAACAATAAGTCTATATTTCGTGGGTGGGAATATACGTGGTCTATGACAGGCAGATGAGTCTGAGCCAAGAACTTTTGGGTTGCCAAACTTGTTGATTATTGTGCGAAAAATGGAACACTGGCGACCAGACGGACAAAGCAACACTGGGAAAGATCTTCAACAGCCGGCGTCAAAAAAGAAACGGTTTCAAAACTTTGGTGTCCAAGTGAAGATTTGTAAAATCAAGGTCAACTTGCCAAAACGTTACACTTCGCATCAGCGGAATGAAGCAACTAAGAACGCAAATGCCATGGACGCTACGACTGTTCCTGAAGACGTAAATGATGAGGCTGACATTGCGATGCTTCTTCAAGACGAAAATGAAGACGCTGACGTTTCGTAAATGATGAGGCTGACGCTGTGATGCTTCTTTAAGACGGAAAAGACGAACATGACGATGCCGAAGACGAAGACCATACTGATTCCAACCATGTAGATTCGGACACTCCCTCACCCGCCAGGGGCCGTACAGTGGGAACATTCGTCGATCGTAAATTTCCCTCACGTTTGCATCAATCGGCCTCGGGAAAGAGTTAATGCAGAGGGCATTTTCCTCGATGTCGCTCGTTCACACTCGAAGATATTAGTTGCTTGCATGAAGCAAGCATGGAAATATTTATCGACCGAGCGGGTTTACGCTAAGGCGCGGTCAGAGCACGCAGCTTGCAGAAGTATCGCTTCGCCATCTGCCAAGTCTAGCTCGCAGCTGCCAGATTCATTCATGGGATGAGAAAGCAAGGTGTTGGGCGGTCGAGTAGACAGGGAGGGTTTTTGCAGGCAACATAACATACCGACACATTCGAAGTCATGGTCTTACAAACTTCTCTTAGAGTACTAGATCGAAATAAATCAAGTAAGATAGCTCGCGTGTCAAACAGGATCACCTGGCGAAACAATCATGAAACTGTGGAAAACATGCTATTTCAGAGGCATCACTTCAAGAGTTCGACGAATGACTGAGAGGCGAGAGCTGAATATCCAATCGCATGGCCAACGGATCCCCACATCAGGAGGTCTACGATCGTGAATCCAGCAGGATCGTTGGTGGCGAAAACAGACGCGGCCTCCTCAGCACGAGAGTCACCTGCAGCAAAGTGAGACTCGCCGTTTTGTACACCAGGTCCCTGGGCAGACGTCTTGAGATGATGAGAATAAGTCAGTAAATGCGGTCGTCTCTCTCTGTCTCTCTCTCTCGCTTCCGAACAACCTTGCCGACGAAAGTGAGGGATTGGTACTAACTATCTCACCTTAGCTCGTATAGCGGGAAGAAAAACAAACCGGCCGAGCGCAAGTGCAAGGGCGTTACAACCAGAAATTGTCAGCTGTACGTCGGAAAAGGCACTTGCGCCACAACGCTTGTATGTGACAACGCGACCTGAACTCTTGACTGACAGGGATTTGTGCACTTTGCTGATAGAAGGCAATGCGGCTTGCATAGTTAGCAATTTGTGGAAAACTTTGGAAAACGCCTAAAAATGAGGATAAACGATCCCAGACTGTGGGTCACGCCAGCCGGTAAAACATGCTTTGAGCAGGAGAGAATGCAACGCGGGCAACACGAAGGCGAAGGCGGAGACTGCTTTGTGAGCACCGCACTTATCACTTCGCATAAACGATAGATTTATTGATGCTCAGATATGGTTGCGAGTCAAGGGGTGCGTTGCATGGTGTGCGCTGCGCTGAAATGTGTTGGAAGAACCGCTTTCGGGCCCGGTTTCCGGAAGATTGAACACGCAACAAAAAGAAGTCAACACGGTGGGAGCGCGAGTATAAGTTTACCTTTGGAACGTTGCTTGAGTGCGCATAGGTAGGGAAGGAACCACAAGAGCCATGTTGGAAATGGATTCAGCGAGGAGCTCGCGTAGTCGGCGTTGTACTCTGATCAAAGCATCCGGTTTGCAAATAAATCGATTCTTTCCCCTTTTTTCATTGGCTGAAACTGATACGGGATACCTCATGCTGATTCCATCGTTGGAATCATCGACTTCCAATCCATCTCTTTTTATATACAGATAATTTAGACTAACAATGTAGGGTTTAGGTTGAAATTTCCGTTCGCTGCCGGATTTTCGGATTTTTTTAAGACGTTGTCCAAATGTTTTTTAAGAGACGTTTTTGCAGCTGTATGGGCAATTACGCTCCGACCACTTGGCAAGCACAGGCAAACAGTATGATCCTACGTTGAGGCGTCATGACTCCGAGATGTCGAAAAACGAGGTGGTTGGAAAGAGTTGGACATGAACCAGCTTGCGCGCACGGCGACACCGCGTGCTTCCGAATCTTGACACAGAGTGTTTTCATGTTATGGCGTCATCAAGATACAGCGCGCCGCTTGTTTTCATAGTCTAGCTACATATGTCGCTCATAGCTCATATATTGACTCGTCGATTCGTTGACTCGTCGAATCGTTACGTTCAGTCGGCAGGAGTGTTACCATACGATCACAGGTCGGTTGCAAATACACACACGCGCTACGCGCCAAATAAACCGAGTCATAAACAAATAAAGCTGTCAAATGGACGTCGAGAACAGAAACAAGTCTTGAACGCCGTCACATACACGCGGCTCTTGAGCGACTATGTCTTGGATCTGGGAAAAGTATCCTACATGGAGGCTCATTGTGCTGGGCACAAGAGATAGTCGACCCGCCATGGGCATCTTCTCCTTGACGACGATGGTATTTCTTCCACTTGTGGCCGGAACAACTTTCATGAGCATCACCAACGGAGAAAAAGGTTCGATGTTCACGAAGCAGCGAGGCGTTGCAGATGGGCACGCGAAATTGATGGTTCGTTCAACCCCGACGCATAGATGCAGAGGGACATATCCGAATTCATTATGGTCTATCACTGATGTACTTGTTTTTCTACTGAACAGACGGATGTAAACAATCGTCACCTCAGACAGCTACTACTTGAACTGCAGGATCGCCGAGGAGGCGAGGAAAGATGGAGGAAAGCGTTGGAAGGGCGCACCATAGAGAAGTTGTCGAACGAAGATTAACTTAGTTACACTCTCTACCAAGTGAAATCATTGACTTGGTTGCACTTTCGAACAAGTGAGATCCACGGCGTATCTTGACTTCAGATACTCAACGATAGCAGTGCTCTCAAAAATAGCAACTCCTGTGTTTGGGTCCTCAAGGTACGGGACCTGAAATGTACCTCCGGTGCGGCGCATCAGTTGTGTCCTGCGAGGGCTCCCTCTTGCGCATGGTTGCAACACATAAGAGAGTTCCAGCTCGCTCAGCGTCTCACGCACAAGAGCGCAAAAAGGCGATGCCTCGTATGCCCACAACTGGAGTGGTTTGTCAGCAAGAGAAGAGGGCCTCGAATAAAAGGCTCCGGCAGGTCCGAATCCATTTTCTGAGCCACGTGCATCGACGGCAAATTGAGCAATACCTCTCGAAGCCCGTGTTATCATCACGGGTGGTTGAGCTCCATCCAAGTATTCCTCGAAGAGATACTCTATGATGTCGTCAGCTCCGGTAACTTTGGCCCCTGTGCGACAATCTTCTAAGTATGGTAACCTCGTATCTCCGATGGAAAATTGAGAATTTTTGCCTGCCTTCCCATCATGCTTCTGTCTTTGGGCGGCATCAAAAAGGTTACGGACAGCCCCGTATGGACAGGGTCTGAGCAAACAAGGGATGTCGAGTACGCAGATCGCTTCGCGCACACGGCGAGACTCGCCGCAGCCTTCTTGCTCAAATAGGGTGATGAAAGGCACAAAATTCCCTGATGTGCTGTTCTTACCGACCTTGAAGACGTCTCCTGCAATGTGACCTGACTTTGATTCTTCATACAGTTGTCTTTTTCGAATCGTACCAAGAGAGTGCGATTCCTTGAGGCGTAGACCGAACATTCTGACAAGCGCGTACTCATTAGGGTCGTCAATCGTTACAGAGGGGCGCCAGCCGTGAACAAATAATCCAGATGCAGCGCGTAGAACCCCGGTGACCACAGCTCCAAGCAGAGCTTTGCGTTGACCTTCAGAGACTGCGAACATACGAGGTTCTGGAGGAGAGGTGAGCATTTGCTGTGTCATGGACGTAGATCTTGGCTGCTCAGGAACATGATGAACTGATCCCTTCTGAGTGTTTGTTCTCGATGCCAATGGACACCACATTGCATGCGCTCCATATGGAATGCGTGATGGCAGCCTGATGCGGGCAACAGGTCCGTCTCGGATTTTTCGCGCATCTAGTATTATGCATTCTGAGTGGCTGTCTGAAGGGCTGACGTCGACATCACTTTCATCATGCACATATAAAATGAGCCATCCGTCGTCTTCTATCGAGGACTTTTCCTCGAGCAGCGCTGCGCCAGGCGCAAGGACTTGTTCAATGGAAGCAGCTGTGCAGGGATGGGACCTTGGCACAAATTGAGCTTCCATGCCGTATCGACCTCTACCATGCTCGTACACTTCTTTCGCTCCAGTGACCATGTCGAATTTAATCACTGCGTCAAATTTAAGCTGAGCATCGCGTGACAAAGAAGCAGTGTGTATACGGCCCGCATATGCATACCGATTCTGAACACCTGTAAATTTATCGTTGATGCGTGGGACCTCAATGATATCGTCAAATAACCACTGCTCTGAGAGTACCTTACCATTTGACGGATCGAGACGCCACTCATGGAGCCTCGGCACTGACTTTCCCTCTTTCAGAGTACTGGTAATCCAGCTTCGCGTCCCGGTTGCAGCCAGAGCTCCATGGAAAAATCCATCCTCACGGACACCAACTATCACTATATGACCTGTTCGGTCATCTTCCCAGGCGTTCACAAAATGATACACCATCTCAGGCTCGGCACACTCGCACCACGTGACATCTGACATAGTTCCATCACATTGGCGCTGAAGTATGCCAAAACGCGCCAGCTGAGACCTGTCATACTGGAGTGGATGTACCCCTTTAAGCATGCGTAAAGGGCGAATGTTCATGGAACCTTCAAATATCACGGTGTAATTCTCTGTGACACAGAAGTCATGTATGAAGGTAGCTCCTTGAAAGGCGTTGTGCCACAGAGCTTTCGTTGGTCCTACGTTCCCTTCAGGACTCACAGATCCTATTGAGCAATGAGGGGGATACACTGGATTGAATCCAAAGAACAGCAGATCCCCTGTACTAGGGGCGATTTTTGGATGTGCAGTGAATGGAACATAGAAAGGCAAAGTTCCATCGAAATCGCACTGTCCGACAGTCTCGAGCGTATCGTTGTTCAACTCCCAGGGCGGCATTGTGTCCTGGAGGGCAAATAATCTACCAGCAAAATAACAAAGTGCCGTGTTCGCGGAATCCTTCAGAAAACTACCACCAAGAAGAAAGTTTGCAACTGCATTCGGAAGGAAGGCACTTCCACTTGCGTTCATCAAAGGACGAAACAAACGCGCACCGTGGCGCATTTCTTTTTTCCAGCTGTTTGTGCGCACGTACCTGTTCCGATAACAAACATTCCGCAATATTTCTTTACTTTTTTCAGGACGTTCAGCAGGAAGTGTTTTTTCCTTTTCTCCCTCTTCGAAGGAGTCATGCTCTGCCTCATTTCTTCGCCGCGAAGAAGTATTTGCACCTCCGAAGTCTAACGCATAGACCATGCCATCGCCTTCAAACCAATGATGCCAACCATTTGCAGCAGCTATATTGGATTGCTTCGGTCCTCTGCCCCATATTTTATAACTATCTAACGAGAATTTTGGGTTCGGTCCAACATAAGCAAACTTCCCAGCTGGAAAGTCTGTTGGGATTTCCCCCAGAAGGTAGAATGCTCGGCTTGAAGCTTCCAATCCCCTGTCCCCATCAGCAGACATTGAAGCAAAAGCAGAAACTTCCTCTATAACAGGCCGGAAGTTTCCGCTGAGAAATGCGGCTGCGTGCTCACCATAGTCAGCGTCGTCCAGCACTATACCTGCCTTGCTGCTAAAAGCAGGACCCAAGCAATCTTCTTGTGGAGTTGCAGACGAACTCAATTTCTTGACGTGATTATGAGCAGTGGTCGTAGGAGAGTCGACAGAATATGACGGCCCGGCCCTTGATGACGCGTGTGTAGTCACGCGCTTCATGCTCCCCTGCACGCAAGTCGAGCAACGTGAGGAAGGTTCATCAACGTCGTTGGGTGGATCCAACCTGGGACAAGGGGATCTCATTTAAAACGCGAGAGCTTACCTGAACGTAAGATGTAAGTCTGCATTTTGCAACGCCGCTACTTGTAATTGAACTAGGCAACATGCAGTCGACCATCGCACAACGCGCCTTAAGCGTCTCTGTGTGCTGATTGATGCGGAAAAGCCTCGCCCGTAAAGATCTTAGATTTTCCCGAATCTCGATTGGCTGAGAGATTATTTTTTGCTCCAAATTCACGAGATAAAGCTATTTCTATATGTATAGAGGTATTTGTTTTTAGAGGTATCATACAAAGGTAGACTACCAAGCAAATAAGGTACCAACCAGTAGATACAAAACCGTACGAACGAACGTTCAAAATAAATCTTATTACCTTCGTACCTCATACCTTCGTACGAATGAAGTCTACGAACGAAGGTACCTTCGTACCTTCGAAGGTATTACGAAACGAAGGAGTATCCCAATCACGGAATGACGGTGGACTACGAATAATGGAAGGGACCTTCGTCCCCTCGAACCTTCGGACCGCGCTGTTTTCGGGGGTTTAGAAGCAAATTCCAATTCCGCCCAGAAATTTTCGCTCAGCTAGGCGGAATTCCGCCCAGAAACGGAATTCTAGGCGCACCTATGGATATTTAGGGAGTTTATTAGCAGTGATTATTGTTAAGGTTTTATTTGTCGCTTTTGTTGTCGGTTTTGCGGTCACCTTGATAACAGAACTGACAACAGAACTGACAACAAAATGACTTCCAACGTACATCCATCACCATCACGCAACGAAGTGGACGTCACTAATGAAGTGGTGGCAGCATATTCATCTTTCATGGGGTGCACACGTGCACGAGGATCTTGTCTTTGTTCATCACCGGACCAATAAAAGTACCTTCGTAAAATAGTTTTGACAGCACTGACGGCGCTGGGCATCGTTTGTTGGGTTCCTCAGAAGACGCCGCGCGTGCGGACGCGACTGCGCGAGTGGCATTGCCAATTTGGATAACGCCTTTTTAAAAATACGGCATTCATTCTTCTCTGGGCGCGCCGAATCCCGAGAGCGGCATTTTCTCTGCTTCGCACGCAAAACGAACAAGTCTCTCGGACTTTCTCGGCAAAGTCTTCTTGAGATACCCGCTAGCTTCGCCAGTAGTGGCCCGCCCGTGCACCTGATGAGTGGCCTCACAGGTGAAGTCGTTTGCCACGCTTGAGGGGGAATCACATGCAAACGCACATCTCCTGACTGTGGATGTGCATGTAATAGCAAGTGATATGCACGCGTGAGCAGGGGAACGTGCAGAGCTTGTTGACTTCGACCTCTGTATCGAAGTTGAGGACGCGGTGCTGTTTGTATGCGGCTTCTAGATTCGCCTGCGTAGGTCATATTTATGTGATCCGAATGACTCAATCATCCCGCCCAGGCCGAGAAACCGAACCCACCCGCGCAACCCCGTTCTCGCGCACGTCGCTCTTATGGCTTATCCAAGGGACTAGTTCGTCGACAATTTTGCCCACCGCGGAAAGTTCGGAGCATACGAGTTTGATTTGGCGCAAATCGTATAGACTATAGATGTTTTACGTCATTCATTACCAAGGTACCTATCGAGCCAAGCCTATGGGTATTTGACCGCCTTCCTTGGCATTCATAAGCTCGAAAGTGACACATCTGGCACGCGGCGTACTTTGATCGCTTTCCGTGGATGCCTGGGTCCGTGTTGTGAAGTACACATTGTGCAATACAAAAGGGGGTTGCGCAGTTTCCCGCAGGCTGTTTAAGCCTCGTCATCCTCGTCATACTCGCCCTCCTCCTCAGCGGAAGCGTCTTGGTACTGCTGGTACTCAGAAACGAGATCATTCATGTTGGACTCGGCTTCAGTGAACTCCATCTCGTCCATGCCTTCGCCGGTGTACCAGTGAAGGAAAGCCTTGCGGCGGAACATGGAAGTGAACTGCTCGGAGACGCGCTTGAACATTTCCTGGACAGCGGTGGTGTTGCCGATGAAAGTGGCAGCCATCTTCAGCCCCTTCGGGGGAATATCGCATACAGATGATTTCACGTTGTTCGGAATCCACTCAACAAAGTAAGATGAATTCTTATTCTGCACGTTGAGAAGCTGCTCGTCAACCTCCTTCGTGGACATGCGGCCACGGAAAAGAGCGGAAGCAGTGAGGTAGCGTCCATGACGAGGATCGGCAGCACACATCATGTTCTTGGCATCCCACATCTGCTGGGTCAGCTCGGGGACAGTGAGGGCGCGATACTGCTGTGAGCCGCGGGAGGTGAGCGGAGTGAATCCGACCATGAAGAAGTGAAGGCGGGGGAACGGGATGAGGTTCACAGCAAGCTTGCGAAGGTCCGCGTTGAGCTGGCCAGGGAATCGGAGGCAGCAGGTTACCCCCGACATGACAGCAGAGATGAGGTGGTTGAGGTCACCAAAAGTAGGAGTGGTGAGTTTGAGGGTGCGGAAGCAAATATCGTACAGAGCCTCGTTATCGAGCACCATGCACTCGTCGGCGTTTTCGACGAGCTGATGAACGGAAAGGGTGGCGTTGTACGGTTCCACAACAGTGTCGGACACTTTGGGGGAGGGGACCACGGAAAATGTGAGCATCATGCGATCTGGGTACTCTTCGCGGATCTTTGAGATCAGCAGGGTTCCCATACCGGAGCCGGTTCCACCACCAAGAGAGTGGCAGACCTGGAATCCCTGGAGGCAGTCGCAGGATTCAGATTCCTTGCGAACAACGTCGAGGACAGAGTCAATCAGCTCGGCTCCCTCAGTGTAGTGACCCTTGGCCCAGTTGTTCCCTGCGCCAGTCTGGCCGAAGACAAAGTTGTCGGGGCGGAAGATTTGGCCGAACGGACCGGATCGCACTGAGTCCATCGTACCGGGCTCGAGATCCATGAGCACAGCGCGGGGAACGTAACGGCCTGGGTGGAAATGGTTCTCAGGGGTTGGGCATGAAGAGGGAAAAAACTGCACAAACGGCGTCCTCACCACCGGAGGCTTCATTGAAGTAAACATTGATACGTTCGAGTTGAAGATCCGAATCGCCGCAATAAGTGCCGGTCGGGTCGATACCGTGCTCGTCGCATATCACCTATACAGGGAGAAGAAAGGAACAGAGGGTCACGAAAGCCCTTCTCGTTTTACCGCAAGCCGTTCGAATGCAGTCATCAAAAAGGATAGGTCGTACCTCCCAAAACTTGGCGCCGATCTGGTTGCCGCACTGGCCACCCTGGATGTGGACGATCTCGCTGGACGATGAAGCGAAAGGTGGGAGTCAGTTCGAGTCTCAGATCAAAAGTTCCCAAATTTGGAACAAACGGGAAGAATTCAGAAGTGTTGGGTCCCGCAGGAAAAGCGGTGTTCATGTCAACCGAGAGAAACATGGGCCGACGATGACTGGTGATGACGACGAATGTGCTCACCGCATACTTGTGTTATTTGAGTGAAGTGTAACTTGCCTATATTGCGGCTTGGGTGTGTAGAGCGGTCGGGATCTTGTCCGCTTTCCTTTATGTTTTTCGTGTGTCCATTAATGCACTGAGATTCGCACGTCCCTTAGTTCTTTCAGCCTGGGACTGCTCCCGCGAAATGCAGATGCAAAAGCCGGATGAGGAATTTTGAGCTCGTTTCAAATTTCCTTTTTTTTGTGGGGATTTTTGTTGCCGTTGATGGAAGGGCGTGTGGTGTCTAAAACCTCGTGTGTGGTGGAGAATTTAAACCGAGATGCTCCATCTTAACTAAAAGCCCATACAAAACCTCTCGACAAACCCGTGGCGTTGCTTGCTGGGGGGATTTTTTTTGTGACGAGTCAGGTACCACGAAGTCACATTGAGTACACTTTGAGTACCACATCCTACCAACTATTTTCGACCTTTGTCGTCTTCTGGAGCTCGATTAATTGCAAAAGTCATACCTCTTATTAGACAAAAACACCGTACGGTCGTCGTTTGTTACTTTATTGCTGACTAACAAAACTGTGCGACGCCTTCCGTGTCCTTTCGACGGCGACTGTTCTGCGGGACGTCTTTATCGTTGCGTT
>MDSW01033108.1_pt1 | contig 11115 bp, 9 predicted proteins | sample 811171 | NCBI WGS metagenome assembly MDSW01 (sample SAMN05326641, study PRJNA326480) | marine metagenome | isolation source: seawater | place: Atlantic Ocean: North West | collected 2012 | reverse complement strand
ATATACAGATGTACACGAGGGCCATTTACAGCTCTTATTAGCTTCATCAAATTGGATATTACATTTTTCAACAGTGCTTTTACTTGATTTTGATACATAGTTGTCCTTATCAAGGTCACGCTGTTTCTTTATATGATCCATAATATGAACCACATCTTCTTTTTGACTTTTATTACTATCATTTTCAGAGAACCACTCTTTATTATGATTAACTGAATATTCTTCATCAAGTTTGTTATTATTATCAACTGATTCAATACTATTACTATCTTCAAGATCATCAAGTACATCAAAAATCTCTTGTTGTTTTTCATCAAAAGGATATTGGCAAAATTCAGATATAGGTTTAGAACCTACACCTGTTAATTGGCTTTCACTTAAATTCGGATTATTATTTTGACTAATAAATTGATAATTATCAATTTTTGAACCTGTTATGTTATCTTGATAAGGAACTGGTTCTGAGATATTTGGATTATAGGTAAGAATATCTGTATCCATATTACTTTTAATATTCTTTGATTGAATAGGAAGATGTATAATAATGTTCTCGCTCTCTTGTTCATTTACATTATTATGTATTACACCTATGCTTGGTTCTTTTGGTTTTCGTCCTCTTTTTTTTGGAACTTTGGGTTCTGTATCAGTTTTTATTTTGGGCTTTCTACCTCTTTTCCCTGGCGGTTTAGGTATCATTTCCTCTGGTGATTTTATTTTAGGTTTTCTTCCTCTTTTTTTAGGGATTTTAGGCTCTGAATTATTTAATTCAGATTCGGTTTTAACTTTAGGTTTTCTTCCTCGCTTTTTTTTAATTGGGACTTCATTAGTATCAGACATATGATATCTATATTTGATTTTCTCTTTAATATCTCTCTTCTTTAAATGAAAAATAATATATTTATATATTAGAATGAGTGACGTCCCTCCTGTAAAATTAACTACCGACATTTTATGGAGTTTTGTTAATATGACAAAAAATAACCTATATACTCTTGGAAGTTATAAAAATATACTTAGAAATATTATTATTAGCCCTTTTCCCTGTAACGCGTCTAAATCTGTTACCGATAAAATATGTGGATTTAGTTTTAGTTTAGGTGGTTTAACTAAAACCCTAACCAATTTTAAACCTATTGGATTTAAACAAATTAGACATTTAACTAATAGTTCTCGTTCTCTTGTCAAAAATATGATGACTGGAGGAGAAACAGATGAGAATACGAAACAATTAAAAAGTAATATACGTGAAATAAATCGTATAAATAAAAAGAATAAGGATTCCATAATGTGTGGAGTATCGAAATTTTTTACACATGGAATCTGTAAAATAAATGAAATTAATGTTAGATTACTAACTGATGGACTGAAAGTAGGTCTTGTAGGAACAAGTATAATACCAGATAAAGTTCAGTCCGCACTTGATAGTGTTTCTGATATTACTGAATCAGAATTAGAAGGTGAAGATTTAGAAGATGCATTAGGTGATATTGATGGAGATCTTGAAGATATTAATGACGTAAATGATTCTATGGAAGAGGCGGTTGACGAGGATGAAAAAAAAACAAAAAAAAGTAACAAATCCAAAAAGCAAAATAAGCCTAAAAAACGTGTTAGTCCTAAAAATAAAAGAAAAGGAAGACAACGCTCTTCATCAAGAAGTAAGGGTAAGTCATCTAAACGTGGAAAATCCAGAGGCAGAAGACAAAGAGGTGGTAATTTTACTAACATAATAGATCCAATTAGTAATAAATCAGTTAATATTCTAAGTAAAAGAGGCCAACAATTAATAAAAATTTATTCCCACAAATTGTAATTTATGTATATACTTAAAAACCATATACGTATATTAGATAAAGTATTTATGCTTAGTTGTAATTTTAATAAAACTTACAGTGATTATTACCAGTATTTTTCTAATGAAGGTTATCTTATTTTTTTATCTCTTATTCTTATTGTTGTTACTCCATTGGATTATATATTATATATACGTTGGTTAGATGGCATGATTAACTATAAATGGTTTGCATCGTCTTTTATATTCCCACTTTTTGGTATTGTATTTTTCTATCTGGGTGTATTATTTAAAAACTTATTATCTAAATCAGTTGTTAAATGTGCTCAAAAACCTCTTGCGGTTATGGGTGTAATGGACGGAATAAGGTCGTTACTTCAGTCATTTTCAGCACCATATTTATCAATTATAGTAATGACCATATTAGATAAACTATCTCTCCCGATTTTAATGGTATTTTCATACTGCATGCTTAATCGACGCTATTATAAATCTCATTATTTAGGAGTATTTTTAACAGTATATGCTGTTATGGTATCCTATATTCCATCATTTAGTGATGGTAAATTCAACGAAAGTTGGGCGACTATTATTTTTTTAATTAGTATTTTACCTGGAGTTTTATCATTTGTTTTTAAAGAGAAGATGCTTGATGATCAAGAAGTGGATATTTGGTGGATGAATTTATGGATTTCAGTTTGGCAGTTCATATTTGGCTTATTTATGTTTCCTGTTATGTTGATACCGCTATCAGGTTCTGACTTAACAATAAAAGTATCCGATGTAGGAAGTTATTTTAATGATGCTTTTAAATGTCAATTTGCCGGAATTAATTCAAGACCTAATGATCAATGTGAAAGTAATTTATTCTACTTAATAATTTATAATGTAATTTCGACTTTCATAAATGTTCTAATGTTTATGATGATTAAAGAAGGGAGTGCTACATATTACATGATTATCAATACTGTAAAGTTACCTATTCAAGCTTGGTTAGGCTCATTTAAAAGTATTGCGGGGTCAAACTATGCCCCTATTAATATTAATAATCTTTTTTCATTTGTATTACTCGCAGTATCAACTATGGTGTATAATAATAAAAAAGAAATATCTTACAAAAGAATTACATCTACAGACTCAGAAGTAGAATTAAGAACAAGTGATGATAAAGACGAATCTGATGTAGATTATAGGGGGCTTAATTAATTTATATAAAAAATATTATATAAATTATTATCTTACATAGTGATAAATTGTAGTATTTTTTTTTATAATATTGTTTTCATAATTCATAAGATGTTGATAACTGCCTATTAATTCAATATTAGGTCCCGTGCCTGGTCCGTCATCAAATTTATACCAATTATTATGACATTTAAACATTGTCATATAGTGATTATTTTTCCAATAAACAAGACCATTTAGTTTATAAATTGTTCCGTCAACACTAATTTCTTCGATATTATCAATTTTTAATGGAACTAATTGGTCATTACCTATAAGTTTTCTTAAAAATATAAATATATCCTCTGATTGGTTATCAAGTTCTGCATGTTCTATTTTAAGAACTTGGCGAAATCCTTTATCTCCTAATTCTCCAAGTTCTAATAATTTTTCGGGTTCATCCTTTTTAAAGAATTTAGTATTATCCTCATTAAATTTATAATTGGGGTCCTTCATGTGATATGTTTCTATTCCACTATCGGTAGGTTCAGTTGTATTAACATCATCTTTTACATCTAACATATCCATGATATTTATTGATTTTGATTGTATAAGTCGTTTTATTTGATGGCGGTCTTTTTTTTTGAACTGCCGTTGTAAAATATCATTAAAGTATGTTTGATTTTGAGGTATAGCTGCTAAATCTGAAGGAGAATGAATATACTGTTTTAGATCTGTATGAAATATAAATTTATTAATTATACTAATAAACTGAATATCCAAATACTGAACATCTACTTGATTAGTATTTATAGTTTCACGTCTATCATCATATAATGGTCGTCCAATAGCATCATTAAAACCATTAAAATTAGTATCACCGTATTCTCGTATATTTTTGTTAATATAATCTAATTCAGGATTATCAGCCGAATAAAAATATTCAGTAAATCTGTTTGTTCGGGACATATTTGAATTTTCAGGAGGGTACTTTATTTGTAGTATTCTAAATAAATCCAACAAAAATTCATCTGAATCTTGAAATACTCCTTCACTCCATTTTCGAGTAAGTCTGCCGCCGCATTCTTTAAATATTGCTCTTAATTCTTCTATATTTGTATCAGTGCCTTTTTTAAACTTTTCAAATAACTCTCTAAATTTGATTCTTATACGATTTAATATTTCTACAGATTTAGCATTATTCTCAGTAGTGTAACTTGTCCCATCTGCGTTTTCTATAAAACATCGTTTATCATTAACACTATCAACAGTTATGTATGATTCTAAAATATTTCTTGCTAATGTTCCAGTTGGATTCTCTAACATTCTAAGGAATAATAAAAATATAGGACTATCTGCGTAACAACTATTTCTTGTCCAAATTAATTTGCCGAATTTAAGACAATTAGAATCTGCTCCCAAAGTTATAGCAGTAGATGATGAAGTGCCTTCTTTAGTCTCATCGTCATCTTCACTTTCCGATTCTTCATCAATAAGATCAACATTATATAGTTGGTCATCTGTTCTACTATGCTTTTCAATCTTATCTAATATTGATTTATCATCTGTATAATAAATTTCTGAAACTATAGTCCCGTCAGTATGTGATATAGGAATAATATGGGTTTTATTATCTTTATTAAGTATTGGTTTAAATAATTTATATATTTTAGAACTACTAAATCCTGTATTTTCTAATTTTTCAAGATGTTTATTAGTTTTATCCAAAGGAATAGTAACAATTTCAATTTTATCTTTCATAGTAGAACCAAATTTTTCCTTTAGTTCTCTAAATATTTGATTTCTTGTAAACGTGTTTAAATAATTACTTTCAATAGGTTTAGGAGTAGCTTCATGATAAGCTTCAGGGCAAAAATTATTATTAAAAATTGGCACATTAATTAAATCACATAGAATATGTAATTGAAAATCAAACCATTGAATATCCAAAATATTACCTTTTTTATCTTGAACTATACGGTCATCGCATAATTTTGTTACATTATTTATTTTTAGTAATTGGTAATCCATTTACTATAAATAAAGGTTTTTATATCAGAAAAATAATTATAAACCCAATGAAATAAATTTATCTTCTCTATTATTTTTTCTAACTTTATCTTTAGTTTTTTTTTCAGTTGTTCTTGATAAATCACCAAGTTGCTTTAATGGTTTATTAATTATTAATTCAGATATATTATAGTCATCTTCTTTTTGGTCATCAATACTAATACCCTGTTTTTTATCTTTCCTGGCTTTTTGTCTTAACTTTTTATTAGTCATTAATATTTTACTATATACTAAGGTTTTAGATATAGGTAATATTATTCTTTTTACTTAAAGTTATCACCTGTATTATTACCAAGTATATGTTTAATTTAGACATAAAAAAAGATTCTTTTGTGGATTATTCAAGCAAGATTGTAAGTAAAAAGATAGGTTGTTTAATATCAGAGAATATTGAAATCCCTGGTATTCAAAGAATCCGAGATGATTCGAAAATTAATGAGATTATTAAATACCAGTTAGATTTTCATAAAAAGAATGGTAGATTTAATTTACTCGGAGTAATAAATATTCATTATTGTGTGGAAACAGATACAAACTACCTTATTGACGGACAGCACAGATACGAGGCGGTGACAATATTATATAATAAACATGGTCATAATCCTAAAATAAAAATTGAATTAGTTAAAGTCCCTAAATATGAAGACCTGCAGGAAAATTACCAGTTAATCAATAAAAATACACCATTGCCTGATTTACCACCTAATACAGATATTAACCTTCTTGAAAAGGTATTTAAAAATTTGGAACAAAAATATCCAATTATGATTAGTAATAAACCCAGGCCTAATAGGCCACATATTAATTTTAATAGATTACAAGAAGCACTTTCTGTATTAGAAGATAAATTAAATGTCAAAGATTCAAAGCAACTTTTAGAACTTGTTGAGGAACATAATAAAACATTATCTGAAAGAAATAAAGATAGTTTTCCAGATCATAGAAACATATCAGATGCGATGTGGCAAAAGTGTCGGGAAAATAGTTTTTTCCTAGGTTTATACAAATTTAAAGAAGACGATTATTGTTATAAATGGGTAAAAGATATTTATAATCATAAAACAGGTAAAAGTTTAAAAACGGCTTCAAAAAATAGAAAAAAACGTATTCCTAAGAAAGTTAAAACAGAATGTTGGGATAAATGGATGGGTAAGGGAGCTCGGAATGGAAACTGTAAATGCTGTGGAAAAGTTCAACTTGATGTTCTAACTTTTCATGCAGGACATATTATCTCAGAAAAAAATGGAGGATTGCCCGAATCAAACAATCTTATTCCTATATGTCCCCCGTGTAATCTATCAATGGGAACTGAAAATTATCAAGAATATATGAAAAATCATTATCCCGATAACTGGGAAAAAATAAAACAACACCTTATATAATTATAAAATTACTAATAGTTCTTCCTGGATACAGCCATGTAAGATTCTGTAGCACCTACCAATACCTGACCTTCTTTTTTTACAATTCTCTTTGTAAAAATAGCAGGAGTTCCATCTTTATCAACCATATCCATAGCATTAAGCTTTACTACTTCATCACAAAGAGGAATACATTGAAGAATTTGACCAAAGGGTTTCCTGTCAGAATCTCCATCGAGTCCTGAAATAATTATTGTTTTTCCATATTGTTCCATTGCTATAACAAACTCGTGAAGGTCTCCAAAAAATTGTGCCTCGTCAATTCCTATAACATTTGCTTTGAAAATTGCTATTTTTTGATTATCAGTAGTAAATATATCCATCAAATTAGTAATTTTAAGAGCATTCTCAGTTTCATCACGATGTGTTTTAACACTATTTCCTGTTCTAGTATCATTGGTGTGATTAATAAGAAGGACATTTTTACCAATTGCTTGATAGCGTTTCGTTCGCCTCAAGAGTTCAGTAGACTTTCCCGAATACATACATCCCAGAATAATCTCAATACGTGTATTTTCTGGGGCATAGGGTAGAATAGGCATTGACATTTTATATTATTAAATATTACAGATTAAATTTATAATCAAGTTTTTTATTTTAATATTTTAATTATATAATGAAAGTTACAGCTTTGAGTTACAATATTAGTTGGGCCAATCAAAAAAATATTGCGGCAGGCTCTGAAAAAGACTTTGTGGAAATGTGCCAGAAAAAGAAGATAAGATGTTTTAATAATAGTCTTAAAATAATCAGAGGTATTGATGACTTACATTTAATTGGACTACAAGAAGTTAATACTGATAATCTTGAAAAAACACTTATAAAAAGTAATAAACATTTAAATTCTTATACCAGAGGTACAGTAGGATTATCATCTGTCAGTTTAATATGGAATAGTAAAATATTTGGAAAATTAAAAAATAAAAGAGTAATTAATTTAAAAGAAGGAGATCAAAGACCTTGTCTAATTATTGAAACTGTAAAAGGATATCAATTAATAGCAGCACACTTTCCCTGGATCGATTATAAAAGACAGCTTAATAAAGTATATGATTTAATAAGGCTTAATTGTTTTTCTAAATCAATGCCTACAATCGTTTTAGCAGATACTAATGATGAATATACACTAATTAGCAAAGAAAGTCCATTTAAAATTGGAAGCTATAAGCTATCACAAGGATTAACTAAAGCTAAATTAAAAAAAGAACTTATTTCTTGTTGCTGGCATAAAAAAGGTCATAAGCTTAATTCATTTGTTGCTACAGGAGACTATATACTAGCTCCTGCTTCAATGATGGTTAAAAATTATATACCTGATTCATATAAGGATATATTTGCATCTGATCATCGTCCTGTTTTAGCTGATTTAAATATAAAAAAATAAAATTAATTTAGTATTGATGTATTCTTTTTTTTAACAATTTAGTATTATTAATATAAGACTTATTTTAATAATATTAATTATAATGAATAAATTGGTGAGACAAAAGACGGAGATTAATATAAAAAAACATGATTGGATTACCAAAGATGAATTAGTTTGTCCTAAATATAAACAAAAATTTCATTATTATTGGACTGGATTAACAAATAACAAACTTCATAAATTTAGATATCTTACTTTAAAAGCAAAATTAGGTATTTTAAAGACTCAAATCATAGCTATGGTAGGTGACTTATATGCGATGATACAAGAACAAGAACATTCTAAAATAGAACAAGAGCATGATAAAAAAGATGAAGTAGACGAAGTGCGTCTGATCGTTCGCAGAAGCAGCCGGGAAATCAATTGTGATTCATCAATGCCAAAGTGTGAATATTGTAGTGATGATAGTGATAATAGTCATAATAGTGATAATAGTGATAATAGTGATGATAATAATGATTTTTTGGTTAATGATGATATTATTGGTAATTTTAAAATTCTAGATTCACTTTTACAAGAATATCATGATTTAATATGGAATACTCGAGCTCCAATGGATACTTTTCTAGATACTTATATTGAGAAACGTAATAGAGCATGTTATGTTAAACCGCACACTGGTTATACAATGAAATCGCCAAAAGATAACAAATTAAAGTTGAGAATGGATGATTTAAATTGTATGATTACCGAATTTGAAGTAATGACTGATTTTATTAAAATGAGTATAGATACAAATGATGATATGCCATTTAAGGTATTTCTATTATTCCTAAATATGCTGACTGTATTAGGTGAATTTGTATGGAATAGATATTATAAATAATTACTATTATTAATAAATAATAAATAATAATATGAATTTAATTTAATTTAATTTTAATTAACAATGCATAGATGAGATCATCTCATCAAAAGATTTCTCTGAAGAAGATGATGACATACTACTTACATTATCTTTGATAAGTTGGCTTACTCGGTCAATTACTGTAGTTTTAAAGCGTTCTGAATCGGAGAAATCGTGATTTACGTCAATTGTAATAACATTTTCATTTCTATCATCAAGTAGCCAAGTATCGTGTTTTTCTGACACCTGTTTAAGGTAATCAATAGGAACATTTGTTTCTTCATCTCGAGTCCTATTGACCATACGTTGATATGAAATTTCAGGATCAGCCTTCAAATAGATAAACTTATCAGGAGTTACCTTACTGAAATGTTGTGTAAGCCAGTCAAACCACTCGATGTAAAGTTGCCATTCCATCTCTGAAATCTTTCCTGATTCGGATAGAAGAGAGGCAAACACATTGCGATCAGTAATAACAGACCTTTCAATAATAATTACATTATCCTCTGTATTTTGTTCAAGAATTGCCTTCGAACGAGTAATAAAAGCATGCATTTGAAATGAATATGACCAGCGCTGTTGGTCTCCATAAAATTTACCCAAAATATTTTCACCATCTGAATCTTTTAGATTAAGCCATTGTTGAAGAGGTTCATCTACAAAAATTACATTATTCTTTTTACCAAATTTCTGCTTAAGGATGTTGATAAGTGTAGTCTTACCGGTTCCGATGTTTCCTTCAATAGAGATAAGCATGATAGAAGTGTAAACATTAAATTTATCAAAATAAAAAGTCAAATTTTTTGTTAATTTATCTAAAAAGCATTGAGCTGATTGTCAAATTTACATTCAATTATTAATGGTTCTTCTGTTTTTATCACACCATATCCTTCAATTCCTATTATATCTTGGATAATATAACCTAAACATTTTTTAGGAAAATGAATTTCGATATATCTACCCTGTCCAACACCTATAAAAGCATTACACTGAAAATTACGATATACCCTTAAATTAGCTATGATACCTCTGAATCTAAATTTATCTTTTGCTTTAAATCCATAGCAATCAGGGAAGAAATTTACATCTCCAAGAAGACTTGTTGTATTCCAATATCCAGTCTTTTTTAGTTGTTTAATAGGTGAAATATCGTGGTTTGTAAGTATTTGGGTATTACTCTTATTTCTTGCTTTGGTATAGATAGATTTATCATTTCTTGAAAGTGTATGGTCTAACCAATATACTCCTGCTCTTTCAGCCTCATATTTGTGAACCCAACCTCTATAATGACTTTGATTGTGATTTAAAGTTGCTTTCCAAAATTCTTCTGGGTAATGAGCTTTCATGTAAGCAAGATACCATACAAGTTGCGCATAACTATACGCATGTGACTTACAAAAACTATATTTACGTAATCCCGCTAAATTTTTAAATACCTCTTTAATATCGATATTAGGACGATTTTCATATTCGTAAAATCTTTTTCTTATTTCTTTTTGAGCTTGATAAATTTTAAGATTATCATTTTTAGATAACATTCTCCTTAATCTATCCGCATCGCCTTCACTACATCCAGTAGCAAATTTAATCATGTAGATAGCATCATCGTCAAATATTAGATATTTTTTTGCGTCTTCAATAGCCTCTGCTTGTTTAGCTTGAGAAGCAGCAGGTCTAATAATAGATAAACATATTGCCATATCATATAATGTTTTAGGCTTTAGTTTAATAAAGGCCTTTCTTATAAGAGGAGATTCGGCAAGAGTTATGCCTATATTATCTCCTCTGGCGAGCATATCGCAAGTTTTTTTATCACCTATATGTGATTTATCTTCAAATGAAATCTGTTTTCCTGGGAAAATACTTTTATATACTTCTGAAAGCTGAGCCAGTCCCCTACTGGATAATATATCAATCTTAAATCTTTTTTCATCTGAAACACTATGTTTATCATGTGTAATTTGCTGTATTGTGTTATAAATACGGCGTTCCTGTTTATCCTTCATAAGTAAATCTTCCGGAATACCATCTTCATAGTATACAATACCTCCACAGTGTAAAGAATATCCTCTAAAAGTTTCTAATAGTTCCTTTGTAATTTTATCTACTTTTGATTTTGTAACAGCATCTTTAATGAGTTTATTATTATATAAATCATGTTTCCCAATAAATCCTTTTACACCCGCTCTTCGCAATGCTTCTCTTCTTGCTGACTTTTCATGATAATGAACATGATTACTTATTCTTGCTATTTTACCTGGCCATTTATTTTGTAATTTTAAGAATATTTCATCTCTGCGATTGTATGGAAAATCAAAATCAACATCAGGAAGACTATCACGAAATTCGTTTAAGAATCTTGAAAAACTAATATTATGTATTATAGGATCAACGT
>MDSW01000204.1_pt1 | contig 11116 bp, 9 predicted proteins | sample 811171 | NCBI WGS metagenome assembly MDSW01 (sample SAMN05326641, study PRJNA326480) | marine metagenome | isolation source: seawater | place: Atlantic Ocean: North West | collected 2012 | reverse complement strand
TGAAGGCTGCCTGCTTGAGGGCTTCCTCGCCAAGCCCCACATGTATGCCGGGCGATGACGAAGTTGGGTTCGGGTTCTTGTCCAAGAGCGGATCCTCAAGCGGGTCCTGAACTTTGGTAGGAGGTTGAGCGAAGGGCGCCGGAGGAGATTGATTCCCGGCCATGACCTCCTTTTGGGCAAGCTGGATAGCGGGCTTTTGCTGATTGTCGGGGACATAGGCGGCGGGTGGGTTGCGCATCCTGAAAAGTTGATTTTCATACCTTCTCAGTTGAAGTTTCGCTTCAGCGGACTCTCCGGTAGCGGCGGCTCTCTTGAGCCATTCGACGGCAAGTTCCAAGTTTTTCTTGGTCCCGTCTCCCGTGGCCAATTTCATCCCCAAGGTGAGCTGAGCCATCGTCAACTGCCGGTCTGCGGCGGCTCGTATCCAGCGGATTGCGTAGTCGTCGCTCCGTGGGATTCCATCGCCCATCGAATAGGCCATTCCAAGATAGAACATACCCAAGGGAAGCTTTTCGCGAGCCGCCCGGGAGCACCACTTGATGGCTAGTTCGGGGTTTTTCTTCACCCCTATCCCGGTAAAGTAAATCATGCCGAGGGTCGCCTGAGCGGTCGCAAAGCCCATTTCGGATGACTTCGTAAGGTGGCGAATGCCCTTGGCGAAATTCCTCGGAGGGTTGTCGATCTCAATCATTCCCATGCAAAAGAGGGCGATGGGATCCTGACTCTTGACGACTGACCTTAGGTTCGAGTGAAGATAAGCCTCGTCGTAGAGGAATCGGCCTCTTTCGCCGTTTCCCTTTTCAAGTTCCAGGGCGGCCAGTACGCACAAACCCACGGAACCCTGCTTGGCGGCCGAAAGCTTTGCCCAACGCTCCGCCTCGTCCAAGTCTACGGACAAACCCCTTTCCCCGAACTTGTGAAAAATGGCAAGGATACCTTGGTAGTGTATGTCGCCGGCGAGGGCTTTCGCCTGGATCGAAGCCAGGCTTTCCCTCGTGATCGGAGCGCTTGCGAGGCCTTCGGAAGGAATCGAAAAACCAACCAAGATCAGGAGAATAACCGACAAGGGAGAGGAAAACAAAAGCTTTTTGAGTTTTCGTGTGGGCACGGATAAAGACATATGCAAAGGCCGTTTATTCCCTTACATAAGAGTGCTAAGAGCAAGATTATTCTCGTCTTCGATTTTGGAGGGGATAGCCTGTGGACATGTTCCGAGTTTGTCCTCACTGTGATTTCGAATGGCATCAGGAAGACGGTGATTCATGCCCTGCCTGCAGCATGGACCCGGAGGATGAAAGCAAGAGCGCCCGGGCCAGTGAGAGGTATTCAGGTGGGGCCTTCGGGACGGGGCCGAATCCTGGCCACATGCAGGGCTTTTACAAGGCTCTCGGACTGCTTGCCCTTGTTTTCCTGCTTTACGTCCTGCTCGGAGGCAATTGAACCCGCTCAGTTGAGCTTGCACGAATCGGAGTCGGACTTCGATCCTGTTCCGGCATCCGGAAGAAAGGGATTTTCGAAGGCTTCCTTGAAGCTGTAGCCTCCCTCGAAATCATCCAGTGAGTCATTTTCCGTTCGTCCGAGGATACCATGGTCAACGAGGTTGAAGACGATATCGCCGAAATCCCTGCATTTTTTGACGTTCCAGTGATTCATCAGGGTCATCGTCATGGGACCGAAGCGATCCAGGGCATAGTCGCGGATTCCCTCCAGAAGCTCGCGCCCCGAGACATGCCCCTTGTTTAGCGACCTGTCCTTTTCCATCGACTTGAGTGTGTGGTCGAGGGCTTCCCTTACGAAGTAGTAGGCTCCCTTTCCGAACCTATCGTCCTTTTGGTGAATCTCCTTGATCACTTCTGGAAAATTCTTGTCGCTCATGAGGGGTTTTCGTAAGGGTTGTTCGAGTGATGATTTTCTTAATCGAATACGGTCCCGTCTTTCAACAACCAAATTGGAAATGAAGGTTTCCTATTCGCATGACGTCAAACGAGCTTCGCCTCACTGCATCACCTGGACCTACAGGAAGAAAAGGTACCGAAAGTATTTCAAGAGCCGGATTGATGCGGTCCGTTTCAAAAGCGACAAGGAACGCGAGCTGGGCATAAGCGATCCCAATTCCATCGAGACTGAGGTCATCTTTCTTGCCCTCAGTGAGATTAAGGACCGACTGGATGGGATCGACTCGCGTCTTGAAGGCATGGAGAACTCCCTTTCCATCCAAGAATCCTTCCTGTCCGACCTGCGCAAGCCCCCCGCCCCCAAGATTCTCAGGATATCCGAGGCTGCCAAGGTCCTCAGGGTTTCACCGAGAAAACTCTACTACCTGTTGGAAAAGGGAGTATTCAAGAGGTACAAGCTTCCCCATACGAGGACCACTTTCATCAAGCTCGATGAGGTGGAGGAAGCCTTGGGGTCCGATGACGTCAGCGAGCTTTTGCACGGGAGCTGATTGCGTAGGTCCTTTTTTCTGTTTTTTGGGTTTTTGTTTTGCCTGAGCAGGCAAGATGTGGAGAATCGGATTTTCTTTTTTATTCATAAACAATCATAGCTATGAGCAAAAAATTCCCTAGTGGCGTCATTACCGGAGACGGGGTTCAAGAAATCTTCGATGATGCGCAAGAAAACGAATACGCCCTGCCCGCGGTTAACGTAGTCGGAACGAACTCGGTAAACGCGGTCCTGGAGACGGCTGCCGAGGTCAACTCGCCCGTCATGATCCAGTTTTCCAACGGAGGAGGGGTGTTCTACGCCGGGAAGAGCCTATCCAACGACAACCAAGCGTCCGCCATCGCAGGTTCGGTTTCCGGGGCCATGCACGTGCATGCCATGGCTGAGGCTTACGACGTTCCCGTTATCCTTCATACCGACCATGCCGCCCGCAAGCTTCTGCCCTGGGTGGATGGTATGCTGGAGGCCGGCGAGAAGTTTCACGAGCGCGAGGGCAAGCCCCTCTACAGTTCTCATATGCTCGACCTCTCGGAAGAACCGATCGAGGACAACCTGCAAACCTGTCGGGAATATTTCGAGAGGATGAATCGAATCGGCATGACGATCGAGATTGAACTCGGGGTAACCGGTGGCGAGGAGGATGGGGTGGACAACACGGACATCGACACTGCCCGTCTCTACACCCAGCCGGAGGAAGTGAACCAAGCCTACGAGATCCTCTCCGAGGTCAGCAACCGGTTTACGGTGGCCGCGGCCTTCGGCAACGTCCATGGCGTCTACAAGCCCGGCAACGTCGAGCTCACCCCCAAGATCCTGCTTGATTCTCAGGAATACCTTAAGGAAAAGCACGGCTTGCCCGGCAAGCCCGTACATTTCGTTTTTCACGGTGGGTCGGGTTCTTCTCGTGAGCAAATCAGGGAAGCGATTGGTTACGGTGTGGTGAAGATGAACCTCGATACCGATATGCAATGGGCCTTTTGGGATGGCGTGCATGAGTACTACAAGGAGAACAAGGACTACCTCCAAGGCCAGCTTGGAAACCCCGAGGGAGAGGAAAAGCCGAACAAGAAATATTATGATCCCCGCACATGGCTTAGGGCGGGTGAGCAAAGCTTCGTTTCTCGCCTCACTCGTTCCTTTGAGGATCTCAATTGCCTCAACAGGAACGCTGGCTGACCTTGCACGAAAACCGTAACCTAACTTAATCGCGCCTTATGGAACAACGCTCGGTACTGGATCAAATCAAGGACCACACCATCATCGTCGCCGATACGGGTGACTTTGACTCCATCCGCCAGTATGAGCCCAGAGATGCGACGACTAATCCGAGTCTCATACTCAAGGCGGCCAAGCAGGATGATTACGCAGACTTGGTCCAAGGAGTCGTGCAGAAGGCCAAGTCGGAGGGAGTCGACTCCGTTGACGAAGTTATGGATCGCTTATTGGTCCGTTTCGGGGTTTCCATCCTTGAGATCGTTCCCGGGCGGGTCTCCACCGAAGTCGATGCCCGACTCTCCTTTGACCGCGAAGGGAGCTTGGCCAAGGCCCGTTCTCTGATCAACCGTTACGAGGAGCTTGGGTTTTCACGGGACCGGGTGCTGATCAAGCTCGCCACGACCTGGGAGGGCGTTGAAGTTTCCAGGGAACTGGAGAAAGAGGGCATTCACTGCAACATGACACTTTTGTTTTCCCTTGTTCAGGCAGTTGCCTGCGCCGAGGCGGGTTCTCGTTTGATTTCCCCCTTCGTGGGTAGAATCTTGGACTGGTTCAAGCAGAACACAGGGGAGTCCTATGAAGGGGCTGAGGACCCGGGCGTTCAATCGGTCACGGAAATTTACAACTACTACAAAAAATTCGGCTACGAGACGGAGGTTATGGGGGCCAGCTTCAGGAACACCGGTGAAATCAAGGAACTTGTGGGATGTGACTTGCTGACCATCAGTCCCAGTCTCCTTCAGGAAATGAAAGAGGACTTTTCCCCGCTTGAGCTTAAACTCTCCGGGGAAACGGCATCGCAGTCCGGCTTATCAAGGATGGAAATCGACGAAAGCGCTTTTCGTTTCCTGATGAACGAGGATGAGATGGCCACCGTCAAGCTGGCCGAAGGTATCCGAAAGTTTTCCGCGGACGTGCGTTCTCTGGAGACCATGCTTGGGGAAATGTTTTCCGCCGCCTAGATCTGGGACTTGATCCTTGATGCTTCCTCTCTTCGTTTTTTGCCAAATAATTAGCGCATTTAGGTTTTACATTTTTTTGCTTTAACCATAGAGGAATATTCATGGCAGCAAAAAAAGGCACTCCCTTGCCCAAAAGGGTCGTAAGGACCATTACCTTGACCCAAGACGACTTGGATCTGCTCGATGGGATTGAGCGGGTGATGTCGCGTACCGGGCAGAGAATCAAGACTGATTCCAAGCTCATCAGGGCTTCCATACAAATTGCCCATTGCGCTCTTCACGACAAGGCTTTCGACGTGTTGAAGATAGCCGAGAAGGTCGTCCGGGAGGATGGTCGCACCTTGAGCAAGATGCTCGAGAAGCAAAAGAGCTCCTAGCGCCCTAATTTTCCGAAAAGCGCTTCGAGCAGTTCCTCTTCCCGTTCGAAGTCGGGCAGGCAACTCGTGCCGACGCAAAGGGTGGATTTGTTTTCGCCGACTGAATCATTCTGCGTCATGAAGATCGGTCGATGCGGTTTATTGGCCAAGGCTTCGACAAGGGATGAAACCACCTTCTTTCCACCTTTTACCGAGCAGATACCGATCTCGTGTTCGGCAATGACGGTCAAGGCATGGGCAATGCCGTACGGCGCCTTCCTAGCCAGTATGGGGTAGGCCGATCGAGCTTGCAGGTACTCTTTTTCCCATTTCTCGTCACCTGTCAGCGAGCGCAAGAATGAAAATATCCTCAACATAGAGGAGTTTCCGGCCGGAACCGCATTGTCGTACCAGAATTTCTTTTGAGCGGGAGGAGGGCATTCCAAGCTTTGCGGGGAGAAGAAGCATCCGATCCTTTGCTCGTCGCGAAACTCGTCCAGGGCCTTGCCCGTTAATTCTTGGGCCTCTCTGAGGAATTTCGAGGAATTTCCCGGTTCCAACCAGTCGGCTTTGGAGCAAACGGAAAGCAAGCCTTCCGCCCAAAAGGCGTAATCGTCGAGAAACCCCAGGACTTCCTTGCCTCCCCCCATCGGCTGAGTGGAGAGTACTCGGCCCTTCGCGTTCATTAGGTTTTGCCTCATCCAATCGCTCAATTCACAAGCCTTGGCGAGCCAGTCCTTTTCCTGCAGTGCAAGGGAGGCTTCGACCAGGGCATTGAGCAAGAGCGCATTCCATGAGGTAATCCTTTTTTCATCTCTGGAAACCGCCTTGAGCCTGGATTCGTTGCGAAATAGGAGGAGCTTTTGCAGGTAATCTTCCAAGCGTTCCGGGTCGATTAAGTCTTTTGCCGGTATGATGGGCAAGTAGTCCGGGGAACCGGAGGGATATGCCGAGAGCAGAATTTCGGCATCCTCTTTTCCGAGCGCGCTTTCAAGCTCGTCTTTGCTCCATAGGTAAAGCCCGCCTTCCTTTCCCCCGTGATCAGCCGATACGGACGAGCAGAACCCCTTCGAAGGGCTTCCCATTTCGTTGAGGAACCAGCCGAGAGTCTTGACGACGACCATGCGGTAGAGAGGGGAACCGTACTTTCGGAAGGCTCTTGAGTAGGTGGAGAGGAGAAGGGCGTTGTCGCAAAGCATTTTTTCGAAGTGCGGCGTCTTCCATTCCTCGTCGACGCAGTAGCGGAAAAAACCTCCACCCACATGGTCGAAGAGGGACCCCTCGGCCATCGAGTCGAGCGTTTTGGTTACGCAATAATCGATTCTTTCCATCAGCTTGGGGTTCGTGCGGACGGAGTGGGATTCAGAAAGAGCGAGAAGAAAATCGATCTTAGAAGGCGTGGGAAACTTCGGAGCTGGGGTAAAGCCCCCATTCCGGTCGTCATGGCTCTTCGTCAGGGCATGGGCCGCTTCGAGCAAAAGGGAGTTTCTCCAGGCATCTTCTTCCGAGCAATCCGCATGGTTGGCGTGGATCAGGTTGGACACTATGTTCTCCCCGTTCTCGATCAGCTCCTCCTTGGCCCGCCGGTAGTGGTCCGAGATCCGCAGGAGTAACTGGGGCCAGGGGACGATTCCCTGCCCAAGGTCCTCCTTCGGGAAATAAGTACCTCCCCAGAAGGGGCGGCCGTCGGGCAGGCAGAAGGCATGAAGCGGCCAGCCTGCGGACTGCTCGAACATTCGTACGGCCTCGAGGTAGGTCTGATCGACGTCGGGTCTTTCCTCCCGGTCCACCTTAATGCATATGAAATGCCGGTTCATAATGGAGGCGACGTAGTCGTCGCAGAAGGATTCGGCGGACATCACGTGGCACCAGTGGCAGGAGGAATAGCCGATTGAAACGATGACCGGCTTGTCCTCTTGTTTCGCTTTTTCGAAAGCGGCCTTTCCCCACGGCATCCACTGCACGGGCTGATCAGCGTGCTGCCTTAGGTAAAGGCTGGATTCCTTAGCGAGAAGATTTGGCATGGGGTCGTCCGTCATCATTCAAAGAAATGCATGATTCCCAAGCTTAATGAGCTGAAGATCCAAGCCCATTCACCTCGGGGAAGAAGGGGTGTTCATCTGGCCTTTCCGTCCGCCCTCGGCCACTCTTCACGCAGCCATCCGACAATCAGCTCCACTTCCTCCCTGCTAAGTTCTCCTTCGCTCATGTTGCCGTCCTCCTGCATGGCTCCGAGAAAGCTGGGCATGCGGTCGTTCTTCTTGCCGTAAAAGTCATCATGGGTCGGGTCGCCGATGAACCTGACCATCCAGTCCCGCGACATGTATCCGGTTAGGCTTGGCCCGCTTCCCTCATCCTCTCCATCGATACCATGGCAATCGGCGCATTCGAGGTCCTCGAACATAAGGTCGAAACCGGAATCGATGAGCTCCTGCCCTCCCTCGGGGGTAGAGTATCCGTATACCTTGGCCTCGGAGGCCAAGGCAGCGGAAACCGCTTCGATTTCCTCGGGCGACATATCGAGATCCAGAAGATGGTCCGCCATTTTGCCTTTGCTGAACTTGGTGTTGCCGAAATATTTCGGACCAACGTATCCCTCATGATCAAGCAAACCGGCTATCCATTCCTTGCTTCCCACTCCCTTGAGGTCGGGTGCGCTTGGTTCCTGGACCTCACCGCCCATGCCATCTTTTCCACCATGGGGATGACAGGACGAACAATGAGCTGCGTAAAGCCGGGCTCCCCTGATCTTCGGATCCTCGTAGGCAAGGGTAAGGGCGCCCTCGGGTGGGATTCCACCCTTGATGGAAATCAATTCCTTGAGGCGGTCCGCCTCGGCATGAGCATTGGCAACCCCCTGCTTGTATTCGGCATCGTTTGCGTCGTGGTTGAAGCCCATTGCGGTTAAGATCAGGAAGCCGCCGATCAAGCCATAGAGCATGGTCACGTTGATCCAGTGTCCGGTTTTCGATTTGCCGATCAAGGGCATGAGGAATAGGGCGGTCACGAGGGCGGAAGGAACGACGATGGCCCCGATGACCAGCCCCACCGCTCCCTCGAAGGCGGAGAATTTAAGCATCTGAAAAAGGGACATGAAATACCAGTCGGGTCGGGCGGCATTATAGGGTTGGGAGGGATCCGCCGGGGGGGTCAATCCGGTGCCTTGCCAGAAGACGAAGAAGAGAACCGCCGCCATGACCGCGACGCAGGCAATGGCGTCCTTGAGGATCTGGTCCGGCCAAAACATACCGTCCCGCTTTGGCCTGGATGCGGAATCGTCATCCTTGCCCCGGGAAACCAGGAAGAATATTCTCGCCGCAATCGCCAGGAATACTCCGCAGATGACTCGGGGTACCCATTGCTTGGTGGCGTCCTCGAAGACGAAAGCCAAAATCGTCAAGGTGCCGAAGACGAACCCGAGCAGGCTCCAGTAGTAAAGGGCGCTCGCCCGGGTGGCGGGTTTGGCCTCCGTGATCCCGTGCCTCCTGAAAAGATAAATGTGTACGACCACCAAGGCTACCAGCGCTCCGGGCAGAACCCCCGCATGAAGGGCGAAGAAACGGGTCAGGGTGTGATGACCGTAGTCGGAGCCTCCTATGATGATCTTTTGCAGGTCGTCCCCTATGAAGGGAACGATTCCGGCGAGGTTGGTTGCGACCTTGGTCGCCCAGAACCCTTTCTGGTCCCAAGGCAGAAGATAACCGGTGAGCGATATGGCAAGCGTTATGAACAGCAGGATCACTCCGAACCAGAAGTTAAATTCTCGGGGCGCCCGGTAGGCGCTGTCGATGACCACCTGCAAGAGGTGAAGGACGAGAAGGATCACCATGATCTGAGCGGTCCAGTGATGGATTCCCCTCAGGAGCCAGCCCAGGGTCATCTCGTTCTGGATGAAGTAAACGCTTTCCCAAGCCGTGGTGGCGCTGGGGCTGTAGGCCATCCAGAGGAAGATTCCGGTTATGAACTGGACCATGATCGCAAAGGAAAGGGTGCTACCCCAGACGTAGCGCCAGCGGGCTCCTCCCGGGACGCTCTCGAAGAGGGCCTCGCGGGTAAGCTTTGCGATGCCGGTACGATCGTCGACCCAAGCGAAGAATCTTCTCATCAGATGGCTTTCTTCTCCTCAATTCCGGCGGCGAAGTTCCGGAAGGTCACCCAGACGTCTCCTTCACCGAGCCGTTCCTCGTCCACCTCGAGCGAGTCGAGCCCCCGCGGACTTACGCAGGGATCGCCCCTTGATCCGTCGAGGTTGAAGATACTCTCGTGACAGGGGCAGTAGTACTCGTCTTCCTTGGACCGGTATCCCACGCTGCATCCGGCATGGGGGCAGCTGGAGTTGAAGGCCTCGATCTCCCCCCCTCGCTTCCTTCGCAGGAAAACCGACCCAAGGGGCTTCTCGGGATATTTGGTCCAGGCATCCGTTCTCTCGGCCACGACCTGGTAGAGTTTGGGCGGTCCTCCGAGCGGCAGATCCTCGACGGAGGCCAGTCGGATTTTGACGCCTCCCTGGCCCTCCTTGAAGAGCGGGGCCACAAGGGTGGCCAATCCAGTGCCAACGGGAATCGAAACGATGGCTCCGCCGGCGACGATGCTTACCGCCTTGGCGATGAATTCCCTGCGCTCGGTTTCCTCGGGCTGGGGGTCGGGCTTTTTGTCCGGAACGGTATTTTCGGTCTCTTCCTCATTCATAGCTTATGAGTGAGACAGGTCTACCACAGCAAAGTGCAACACTCAATAGACGAATTGGATGGTCGTATGGTTATGGAGATGAAGTTTCACATTGTCCAAGGGCGGACCAGGCGTTACGAAAAAAGCATGCCTGAAATTCGAATACTTCCAGACCGAGTAGCCAATCAGATTGCTGCCGGCGAGGTGGTGGAAAGGCCCGTGGCGGTGGTTAAGGAGCTGGTCGAGAATAGCATTGATGCGGGTGCGACCAAGATTGAGATCGAATTCCGAAACGGAGGTAAATCCTATTTGCGGGTGGAGGACGACGGGTGTGGGATGAACCCCGACCAGGCTCTTCTCTCTCTGGAACGTCACGCCACCAGCAAGGTCCGCAAGGCCAGTGACCTGCACGAAGTCAGCACCTTCGGTTTTCGCGGCGAAGCCCTGCCCTCCATTTCAAGCGTCAGCCGATTTACCCTGAGGAGCCGAGCCAAGGGCGAGAAGGAGGGGAATGAGATTTTCCTCAACGGGGGCAAAATCGTCCACGTCAAGGAATGTGGAATGCCCGAGGGTACGCGGGTCGAGGTCTCCCATCTCTTCAACTCGGTCCCGGGGCGACGAAAGTTTCTCAAGACCGAGGCGACCGAGGCTGCCCACGTGATTCACCTTTCCAAGCTTTATGCCCTGGCTCATCCTTCCATAACCTTTTCCCTTCTCGAAGGTGGACGGACGATCTTTCGTTCCCCTGCCTGCAGCGGGTTCCTGGAGCGGGTGCGGGAGACCTTGGGGAAAGGATTGGCGGAGTGCCTTACGCCAATCGAGAAGAACGGAAGCGGCATGGAGCTTGAGGGTTTGATCGGAAAGCCCGGTCAGAGTCGGCCTACCCGGAAGGAAATGATTTTCTTCGTCAACCGAAGGCCCGTCGACAGCAAGACCCTCTCCCTCGCGGTATTGGAGGCTTATCGTACCCATGTCCCCAAAGGCCGATACCCTCCGGCGATCTTGTTTCTTTCCATCGACCCCTCCCTGATCGACGTCAACGTACATCCGGCCAAGAGGGAGATTCGGTTTAGGGATGAACGCAAGGTCAGGGATTTTATTATCGAGGGCATCCTCGAGCGCGTCAGCGAGTTGACGGGAGAGTTTGAAGGGGACCAAATTGAGCCGGAGCTCGAAATGGAGCAATCATCGGGGATGATGGTTCCGAAGATTGACCCCGAGGCCCTCCGGATCCACGGTCTCAATCCTTCCCTGGGCGACCGCGTCGAGGAAGAGGCAAGGATAGGGGAACCCCAGGCGGATCTCAGCTTTGAGGAGGTTCGCGTACCTTCCTCTTCGGACGCCCCTTCCACGACTGGAAGCGGGACGCTCGTAGGTTCGCGTGATTCACCCGAGGCAAGTTGGCGCTTCCTTGGTCGCCTGCATGGAGACATGGCAGTTTTTTCCACCCCCCAAGGGCTTGCCTCCGTG
>MDSW01167281.1_pt1 | contig 11117 bp, 5 predicted proteins | sample 811171 | NCBI WGS metagenome assembly MDSW01 (sample SAMN05326641, study PRJNA326480) | marine metagenome | isolation source: seawater | place: Atlantic Ocean: North West | collected 2012 | reverse complement strand
CCCCCTCCCCCCCTAAACCCTCCTTCCCCTCCTCCTCCTCGGGGACGCACACCTCCCCCGTCCTTTGGTCCCTCCCCGTCTCCTCGTCGATGTCCTGACACATCTCCATGCTCGGGTTTTCTCGCGTCTGCGTCCCGACGACGCGCGCGGGCGCCCCCGCCACCGTCGTCCTCGCGGGCACGGGTTTTAAGACCAGGCTCCCCGCGGCGATCATCGCGCCTTTACCGATCGTGATGTTCCCCAGGATCGTCGAGTGCGCGCCGATTAAAACCCCTCGGCCGATCTTCGGGTGGCGATCGCCGGCTTCTTTCCCGGTGCCCCCGAGCGTGACGCCCTGCAAGACGGAGACGTTGTCGCCGACGACGGCGGTTTCCCCGACGACGACGCCCGTGCCGTGGTCGATGAGGATGCCCTTGCCGAACCGAGCCGCGGGGTGGAGGTCCATCGCGAACACCGTGGAGATGCGCGCCTGCATCGTCAGCGCCAGGAGCTTCTGCCCGCGTTTCCACAGCGCGTGCTGAATGCGGTGCGCCTGCAACGCGTGGAATCCCTTGAGGTAAAGCAGCGCGTGCACGTACGACGCGCACGCGGGGTCGCGGTCGCGGATGGCCCTCACGTCCGCCCTCAGGGCGCTCCGGATGTACACCCCGTCCGCGTCGTCCGCGAAGAGGACGGAGTTGAAGATCTCCATGAGCTGCGTGGGGAGGAGGGTGCTGTCCGCGAGCCGGTTCGCGAGGACGAACGAGAGCGCCTGCTCCAGCGTCTCGTGCGAGAGCACCGACGTGTACATGTATGACGAGAGCAGCGGCTCCGCCTCCGCGTCGCGGCGCGCGAGCGTGCAGATGATGTCCCAGACCGGGTCGCCGTCGCTGTACTCGTAAGAGGACGTGGACGAGGACGACGACGGCGCGTTCGGGTCGACCGTGGGCGTGGACGCGGCGAGGGAGGACGCCGCGGAGGCGAGGGAGGACGGGTCGGCGAACGCGTCGGATGATGACGCGCCGGACGACGCGCCCGAGGAGCGGTAGGAGCCTCCCGAGCCTCCCAGGCGTCGTTCCTCCTTGCGCGCGCCTCGGATTTTGCTTCGCTCGCGCTCGCGTCTGCGGGACGCGGCCTCCTTCGCGGCGGCGGCGGTGGCGGTGTTGGACGCGGAGCCGAGGGGGGAGGAGCGGACGACCGGTTGCTCGGGCGCGGCGAGGCCGTCGGGGTCGTCCTCGTCGTCCGAGTCGGAGTCGGACTCGTCCTGGCTTCGCCCGGCGTGCTGCAGGTACTTGGGCAGCGCGCCGTCCCACACCAGGTCCATCTCGAGCTGGGCGTCCGACGCGGCGGCCCCTCGACGGCGGTCGGGGGAGCCGGAGGAGGCGCCGGAGCCGGAGCCGGAGGCGCGGGGGACGATACGCGCGGAGCGCGGGAGGTGGGGGGCGGGGGGGCGAACCCCGCGGCGGCCGACGCGGTGGAAGAATCGCGCGGCGCGGCGCGGGGGGCTCGTCTCGGAGGATCCGGAGGCGCGCGACGCGGAGGCGCGATCGGTCCGGTCCGAGGGGCGCCGCGGCGCGCCGAGGCGCGGGACGGGGGCGGTGGACGCCGAAAACGCCGCCATGCCCCGAGAATTCGCGAGCGCGCGGGTGGGTGTGCGCCGAGACCAGGAGGCGCGGGCGGAGGGCGAGGCGCCACGAAAGTTCCGTCGCCGAAGCGACGCGGCGAGTCCTTGGACGAAAAGCGTGACGCGTCGCGTGATCCGACGTTCGGAGTGAGTCGAGGTTGAATCAGCAGACGGAGCAGTTTAGGCGCCTACACGACGGGACCGATCGACGTTCGCGTCGCGTCTCTCCGCCCCTCCGCCGGCGGCACACTTCCTCCCTCGCGGGTCTCATCACCCCCCTTCCCCCCTCCCGGTTCGCGCTCGGTCGGTCGATTCGGCCGCGATGGGGTTCGGGCGGCGTCTGGGCGCGCTCGCGTTCAGCGGCTTCGGCGGCCGCGGGCGCCGGATGCTGCGCGGGGACAACGTGAGCCTCCCGCACCTGCAGCAGAAGGTGATCCTCGGCAGGGTGGCGTCCGTGAACGATGACGGCTTCTACACCGTCAACACCGGGTTCAAGAGGTGCGCTCTCACGCGCCGCGACGCGCCCTCCCGTGCGACCGACGACGCGCACCCCCGAGTCCGACGCGCGCCGATCGCGCCGCGGTCGAAACCAAACCAACCAACCCTAACTGACGCGGCCCGCCCGACCCGCCGACGCGACGCGCGTTTCTTTTTCCGCCGCCGCCGCACTCTCTCAGCGACGTCCTGTTCCACGAGCGCGAACTCAAACGCGGCGTCGGCACGCGGTTCAAGCCCGAACCGCTCCCCTCCCCCGGGGACGAGATGCGTCTGTTGGTTCGCCACATCCAGAACCCGATGGGCGAGCTCGAGCTCAGCAACGCCGAGCGCGAGAAGGCGGAGCGCGAGGACGGCGTCTGGCGCGAGATAAAGGATCGCTACCGGCGCGGCCGCCCCGTCACCGGCCGAATCCTGAACCCCGTGAACGGCGGGTACGCCGTCGGCGTCGCCGGCCTCGTCTGTTTCCTTCCCAACGCCACCGCGAGGGGTTCGCGCGACGGCGGATCCGCGCCGCCGGCGGGGGAGTTGATGTCGTTCAAGATCATCAACATCACCGAGGCCATCCGCAACGTCATCCTCGCGGGGCCCGTCGACGGCGAGTACGCGTCCAGAGGCGGCGGGCGCGGCGGGAGGCCAGCGTGGGCGAGCGCGCCGAGGGGAAACGCCAGGGGGAAGGGAGGGAAGGACACCTCCTCGCTCGCGGAGGGCGCGGCGGGGGAGAGGGGGGGGTTCTGGAGGAAGAGGGCGCGCGAGAGGAAAGAGCGCGGGGAGAGCGTCTGGACGAAGCTCGACGGGAGGGAGAGGGAGAAGGGGCGGGAGGTGCCGAGGGTCGAGTCCGCGCCGATGGAGAAGGTGGCCGGGGACGGGCGGCCGATGTGGAAGGCGGAGGCGGAGTCCGAGTCCGAGTCCGAGTCCGAGTCGAAGGACGAGTCCTCGAAGGGCGAGTGACGGCGCGACGTGAGAGTCGAGCTGCTGTTGGAAAAAAAAATTTCCATTGTGGAGTTTTTGGCCGTCAGTCAATACAAAACTCGCGTCGAGACGACGACTCGTCCGTGATCGTTCCCCCTCCTCGGGCGAGCCAAATGCGGGGATTGGTTCGTTCGCCCTCCCCCGACCCATCCCGCACTCCCGCGCGCGCGTCTTCCGCGCGTCTTCCTTACTCCCGCCTCCGCCTCTTCTTCCCCTCCTCCCCTCCTCCGCCGCGCGCGCCATGTCCGCGGTCGCCTCCGGCCTCGGCCGCGACGCCCCCGTCGACGCGCACGCGGGCTTCAACAAGACGCTCGAGCGCGGGACGCTCGTGGGGAACTGGGTGGAGGAGCGCCAGCTCGAGGCGGACACGGGCGTGTTCCGGTACAAGCCGTGGGTGAACCCCCCCGGCCCCGCCGACGCGGTCCGCGGCGCCGGCGGCGCCCTGGAGTCCCGCTCGCGCCCCAGCCCGACGAACACGCACGAGCGCGTCGTCACCCACGCCGACCGCCTCGAGCCGAGCGATTGGGTCTCCCACTCGCGCGTCGCGTTGGGCGCCGACGCGAAGCGCGCCGGCGCGTACGTCGACTCGCGTCGCGTCGGACCGCGCACCGCGGCGATGCTCGCGGCGTTCGAGCGCGAGGCCTCGGCGCCCGCGCCCGAGCCGGAGACGGACTTCAACCTTCGAACGTCGTCCGCGGACGACGCGTCTTCGAACGCGCGCGAAGGCGCTGCCTCCGCGTCGTCGGCGTCGTCGTTTTACGCGACGACCAAATCGGTCTCGTACGGCGTCGCGCCGGACCTCCGCGTCGCCGCCCCGATCGGCGCGCGGGTCATGTACACGCAGGACGGCGTCCGGGTTCCGCCCTCCGCGCGCGACGACGTCTGGCGCGCGGAGGCGGGTTTGTGCGAGAAGGCGGTGCTTGACGCGATGAAGCTCCCGGAGCCGAGGGAGCCGCACGTCGTCGCGCCGGGGGGCGCGGGGACGGACGCGGGCGTGACGTGGACGAGTCAGCGGTGGGAGAGCGGGGCGTACCCGGACCAGGACGTGTTCGGGACGAGGCCCGCGGAGGGGAGGAACCCGTTCAACAGGAACTCGGGGTTCAGCAAACCCGTGGACGACCCGACGAAGAGGCAGGAGGACGTGGACGGGGTCTACGAATAATGTGAGCGAAAGTTTTCGGCGAAGAAGAGAAAAGGTGTGACGCGAAAAAAATGCCCAGACTGGCGGGGGGGTCGCAGGCGAGCGGGTCGCGGACCTCTCTTTATTAAGCATCTGCGTTTTTTATAGACTGTTTGCCAGACGATTTTCAGTGGCGGACGGAGGAAACACATGACAAACACCTTCCTCATCCGCCGCCAGGGCGCTCGAACCTCAGGCTGGAGATCTCCCGGCACGTGTGCGGGCGTCGACGTCGTGAAAAGCGCCCGTCGGCGACGTCGGCGCGATCTGTCGGCGCGATCTCGTCGCGCCGCCCAGACCCCCCCCGCGCGCGTCCTCAGGCCTCCGCGCTCCTCGCGATGCCGCTCGCGTCCTCGCTCCTCGCCGCGCCTTCGCGCGCGGCGCTCCGCGTCGCTCCGCGTCGCGCCCCCCGCGCCTCTCGCGCGGTCGCGCCTCGCGCGCGCGCCGTCGGCGAGACCGCCCCGGACGTGTTGGACGGCGCCTCGCGCCTCGACGCGATCGTCGCCGACATCGCCGCGCGCGACTCCGCCCCCGCGAAGCTCGGGGCTCTGCTCGCGTGCGCCGCCGAGCTCCCCCCGCTCCCCGCCTCCGAGCGCACGCCCGCGAACCGCGTGCAGGGGTGCGCGGCGGAGGCCTGGATCGAGCTCGCGCTCGACCCCGACGATCCGTCGCGCGTGCGCATCCGCGGCCACTCCGACGCGCAGATCACCGCGGGATTCGCGGGCGTCCTCGCGCGGGGCCTCGACGGGTGCGACCTGAGCGCCGTCGCCGACGTCTCCCCCGAGATCGTCCGGAGGCTCGGCGTCGCCGGCGCGGACCTCCCGCGCTCGCGCGCGAACGGGTTCAGGAACATGCTCGAGACGATCAAGAGACAGGCGAGGACGCTCCGACTCGAGGAGGCCATCGGCGCCGATTCCTCCTCCTCGCCCTCCGCCGCTCGCCCGTTCCCCTCCCTGATCGTCACCTCGAAGGGCGTCGAGGCGGTCGGCGCGTTCGCCGAGAACCAGCGCCGGTTCATCGAGCCCGACGAATCGCGCGTCGCCGAGCTCGTCTCCGTCCTGGAGGAGAAGAAGATCGGCATCGTCGCGCACTTTTACATGGACGCGGAGGTGCAGGGGGTGCTGACGGCGGCGCAGGCTTCTTACCCGCACGTCTTCATCTCCGACTCGCTCGTCATGGCGGACGCGGCGGTGAAGATGGCGGACGCGGGGTGCGAGACCGTCCTGGTCCTCGGCGTGGACTTCATGTCCGAGAACGTTCGCGCTATCCTCGACGACGCGGGGAAAACGTCCACCAAGGTGTTTCGGATGGCGGCGGAGGATATCGGGTGCTCGCTCGCGGAGGCGGCGCAGAGCGATAAGTACGAGGAATACCTCAAGGAGGCCTCGGGCGTGGACAAGGCGCTCCACGTCATCTACATCAACACCGCGCTGGACACCAAGGCGGACGCGGACGCGATCGTGCCGACCATCACGTGCACGAGCTCCAACGTCGTGCAGACGGTGTTGCAGGCGGACGCGCAGATTCCCGGCGTCGAGATTTTTTACGGGCCGGACACGTACATGGGCGGCAATCTGGCGAAACTGTTCACCATGATGTCCACGTGGCCGGACGAGGACGTCCGCGCGGTGCACCCCGCGCACACCGCCGAGACGGTCCGGAGCCTCCTGCCGCGGCTCCGGTACTTCCAGGACGGGACGTGCGTGATCCATCACATGTTCGGCGGCGACGTCACCGCGACGACGGAGCGATGCTACGGCGACGCGTACCTGACGGCGCACTTCGAGGTCCCCGGGGAGATGTTCGGCCTCGCGATGCGGGCGAAGCGCGAGCGCGACATGGGCGTCGTCGGGAGCACGAAGAACATCCTCGACTTCGTCGTCGCCAGGGTCCGGGAGGCTGTCGAGCGGCGAGCGCCCAGCGGTGAGCGGATGAGCTTCGTCCTTGGCACGGAGACGGGCATGGTCACGAGCATCGTCAAGGCCGCGGGGGACGTCCTGGCGGAGGCGGAGAAAGCGGACGGCGCGTGCGGCGTCGAGTGCGAGATCGTCTTCCCGGTGAGCCTGGACAGCGTGACCAGGCTGGAGGATGGCGCGGGCGCGGAGGCCGCCGGAGGCGCTCTGGGCGATTTGCGCATCGTTCCCGGCCCGGCGGCGGGGGAGGGGTGCTCGAGCGACGGCGGGTGCGCGAGCTGCCCGTACATGAAGATGAACTCGCTCGACGCGCTGCTTCGCGTCGCCGGCCTGATCGGGACGGAGGCGGGGGAGGCGATGCTGGCGGCGCACGCGCCGAGGACGTACGCGGGCGCGGCGGAGGGCGAGGCGTCCGTCGCGGCGCGAGGGTGCGTGCCCATCCTGCACATGAGGGATTTCCAGAGGGACGGGGCGTTCTCGGAGCGATTCGCGGAGGACGTCCGGACCAGGGCGGCCAAGGCGAGGGGGGAGTGAGCGAGCGGAGCGGAGGCGACAGCGTGGGTACCGCGGGGGGGTGGACGTGTTTTTTTTTCGTGATTGACGGGACGCGCGGCGCGTCGTCGATCGAGAACCGACGAGACCCGATGAGACCCGTCTCGACGCCGAGAACAACCGTCTCGACGCCTTCGCGGAGATTGATTAAATATACAACCCCATCCGGAATCGTTTCGCGCGTCTCGCTTCTCATCCTCGTCATCCTCGTCATCCTCCGTTCACGCCCTGGCGGCGATGGAGAGGAGTTCGATGTCTACCGTCAGCGTGGAGTTCGGCGGGATCTCCTGCACCTGGTTCGCGCCGTACGCGTACTCGGGGGGCACGATGAGCCTCCTGAACTGCCCGGGGCCCATCCCCTTGATGCCCTCGTTGAACGCGGGAAGGAACGGGCCTCCCGGGGTGCCGCTCGGGACGCCGACGGTGAATCCGTAGGGGGTTCCCCCGGTCACGCCCGCGCCCTGCCTCGACGTCGCGACGGTGATCCTTCGAAACTTGACGTCGAAGTGCACCGCGACGCGCTGCCCGGCCTTGACGCCGCCCTCGACGCCGCCGCCGCCGCCCTTGATGTCGGCGTACATGATGGGCGGTTTCGTGCCCGGGAGCGGGCGGAACTGATCCTCCGACACCTGGAACGTCTGCCGGGGAGGGGTGGCGAGCGCGGGAGGCGCCGCGGGGCCCGCGAGCGCGAGGAGGGGGGTCGCCAGCGCGAGGCCGAGGGAGGTGACCGCGTGCTCGCGCCGGGACGTTTTTCGGTCGGATGACGCGGATGACGACGACGACGCCATGATCGTCGCCACCGCGCGGCGCGGGCGCGGACGACGCGGGAGGGCGCGGTCGAGCGCCGCGACGCGGGCGGGGGCGAGGGAGGCCGACGCGTGAGCCATCGCGGCGGGGCGCGGAGCGAGGCGAGGGGGGGGAAGCCGAGGCCCGCCGCGCGACGCGGACGTGTGTGGCGCGCGGCGAGAGCGAGGCGGGGGCAGGGTTCCGGGGCGACCCCGCGCCACCTCAGCAGGTTGGATTCCGGATCGTCTGCCGGACCAAGTTTCGCGAACTTCGACGATCTCCGACCGCCGGTCTCTGCCGATATCCACGTCGACTCGTCGTCGGATAGAGCCGAACCATGTGCGCGTCTGTTGGCGATCGGCGTCCTCCCCTCCCCCCTCCCTCGCGCTCGCCCCACACTCCCCCGCGCGGCCGGCCCTCGTCGGGCGCTCGCATGACATCCCTCGCGCGCGCCCCCGCGCTCCCCCGCGCCCGCGCCCGGATCGCGCCCGGCGGCGCGCGACAGCGTCGCCCGCGTCTTCGCGTCCACCCTCGCGCCGACGCCTCCGGGTCCTCCTCCGGGTCCTCCTCCTCGTCGTCGTCGTCGGTCGCCGCCTTGGCCTCCGCCCCCCCGGGCGAGCCCCCCGCGCGGCTTCGCAAGCGCCTCGCCCGGGAGATGGCCGCGGCCGTCGCGAGGGAGGACTTCGCCTCCGCCGCGGAGCTCCGCGACGCGCTGAGGGAGGCGATGGACGGCGATCCCCGCTTCGTCGCGCGGCGCGCGCTGCGCGCCGCGGTGGCCGACGAGCGCTACGAGGACGCGGCGCGGCTCCGCGACGAGCTCAGCGCCCTGGAGCCCCCCCCTCCGCCCCCCCTCCCTCCCCCCGAGTCCGACGTCGTCACCGACGGCGTTCGGGTTCGCGTCCTCTCCGCGTACGTCCCCGCGCGATCGGACCCAGACGCGGGTACTTTTTTCTTCGCTTACACCGTCCGCGTGACCAACGAGGGCGAGGACGTCGTCCAGCTCAAGCGCCGCGAGTGGATCATCCTCGACGCCGAGGGGCGCGAGGAGCGCGTCGAGGGCGAGGGCGTCGTCGGGCAGCAGCCCGTGCTGATGCCCGGGCAGACCTTCGAGTACGCGAGCGCGTGTCCGCTGCGAACGCCCGCGGGGAGGATGCGAGGCACGTACGTCTTCTCGCGCATGCTCGTGGCGACGCTGGACGAGGACGGGTCCTCCTCCGGGGAGGAAAAGGAGGAGGAAGAGGAGGAGGAAAAGGGTCGATCGCGCGAAGACAAAGAAACCTCTTCCGGGGGGCCCGTGGGGGCCCAAGGTTCGGGTGGTTCGGTCCGGGGCGGTTCGAAGGTTCGGATGGACGAGGTCATTCCCGGCGCGAGGGTGGCGCTCGTGCGCGAGGGCGAGAGCGCGGCGTTCGACGTGGAGGTTGGCGAATTCGGCCTCGACGCGGGGGAGGGGTTCCGGGAAGACGAGGATTTAGAGGAGGAGGAGGACTATCTTCTCTGACGAATACATGAGCGACGGAGTAATAAAGCGGTGTGTTTTATCGTATCGAAGAACGTAGACTCTTTTTTTCGAAAGTGAGAACCAAACCCGTCTTCGCGCGTCCTTTCGTCGCAAAACTCCGCCTCTTTTATCTCAGTCCACCGCGAGTTTGCTCGCGAACCCCCTGGTTCCCGCGACGTTCCCCGCGGCGTTCGCGTCCCTTGGCGCGACGCTCGACACCGCGAGGAACCTCTCCGAGGCGAGGCAGAGGAACCCGAGGCCGATCAGCCCGACGCTCTGCAGCGTCGCGCACCCGCCCGCGACGTACCTGTGCCTCGCAAGCGGCGGCGCGCACCACGCCGTCGCCACCAAAAACGGAAACGCGGCGAGCCACGCGCCCCCGATCTTCCGCAGGTCCCTGAGGAACCGCGCCGCGTCGGGGTCGTTCCGCTCCGCCGCTCCGAGCGCGGCGCGTCCGCCGGCGAGGAAGATCACCAGGCAGACGAGGCGCAGGAACACGAGCCCGTACCCGGGCCAGTGTTCGTGGTCGTGGAACCCGTTGAAGTCGTCCACGTACGACCGGCTCGCGATCTCCAGCGACATCTGCGCGCACATCAGCGCGAACACCAGCACCGAGCCCACGTTCGTCCTCGGCGCGGGGAGGTGGACGTCGCCGCCGGTGGCGAGCTTGAGGCGGTTTCCGAGGCCGAGGACGAGGCCCGCGGGCGCTCGTAACGCGCTCGAGACGCGCTGCACGCGCCGCTTGGTCTCCGGGTCGTCCTCGTCCAGCTTTAAGGCGCCCTTCACCATCGCGACGACGCCCGTGGGAACGTCCTTGGCGAGCTTCCTCGCGACGCTCGCCTTGGACTCGGTCGGGGACGCGTCCGACCCCGCGCTCCCGCCGGACTCGAGCGAGCCGAGGAGCCTCGCGCCGATCCCGGCGGCGGAGACGGTGGTCCACCCGCACGCGAGGAAGAGTAAGAGCATCGTCGTCAGAAACTCCGCCGCGCCCTGGCTCACCTCCGCCAGGAAATCCGCGGCGAAGACGGTGTACCGCCACTGGAGGCCCTTACCGTCGACGCTGAACCGCGCGAGGTGCGCGAGCTCCAGCGCGAGCGAGGCGGTCTGGAACGCGTACGCGGCGGCGACGAGGACGACGAGGACGTGGATGCGCCCGAGGCGGCGGTACTGCGACTGCGCGAGTGAGGCACCCGGAAGGGCGCAGAGGAGCATGACGATCAACAGGAGCCAGTACAGCTTCCCCATGCCCGCGAGGTCGTTCGGGAGGTGGCTCCCGCCGTCGAAGATGGTGAGGTCGTAGTGCATCGGCGGCGGGTGCGCCTCGTAGAATTCCAGCGCGCAGTCGGAGACGACGACATACCAGTGGCTGCTCTTCGCGTGCTTGATTCCCCGGGGGTTGCGGCCGCGGCCCAGGGGGTAGTGGTGCGCGAGCTCGGTCTTGAACGTGGACTCCCTGTGCGTGATGCGGTTCGCGGGGCCCTCCTCGCGGAGCCTCGTGGAGTTGTGCGGGGAGTTCCACTCGGACTCGCCCGTGTCCTGGTGGACGCGGTACGATTTGCCCGACTCGGGGTCGACGAAGTATTCCCACCCGCCGCCGTGATGCGTCGCGAGCTCGTGCGGCAAATCGACGGACTTCTCGATGTCCGCGAGCTTGTTCCGGTCGCGGCACAGCGAGCCCTTCTTGATCTCTCTGTTCCACTGGCGGTACGTGTCGTCGGTGAAGAGGAGGATGTGGAGCTGGTGCTTGCCGCGCTCCCACCCGGATTTCGACGTCGTGAGCTTGAGCGTGAGGTCGCCCGTCTCCGCGACGCCGAACTTGCCGATGAGCTGCTCCGTCGTCTCGCTGTCGAGCTTCAGCGTGCCCTGCTCCACCTTCGCGCGCGCGAGGGGGGGGAGGAGGCACAGGAGGAGGAGGACGAGGAGGAGATGGGACCGGGAGGAGGCCCCCGGGAGCCGGCCGAGGAGGCGCGAGCGGGAAGGCGTCCCCGGGGACGAGGAGGACGATCGCCCGGAGGAGGAGCGCGGTTGGAGAGACGCGGCGGGGGACGAGCGGGGGGGAACCCCCGCGCGCGCGGAGCGGGACCCGTCGTCAGCGCGGCGAGACATCGAGAAGCCCGT
>MDSW01163957.1_pt1 | contig 11117 bp, 8 predicted proteins | sample 811171 | NCBI WGS metagenome assembly MDSW01 (sample SAMN05326641, study PRJNA326480) | marine metagenome | isolation source: seawater | place: Atlantic Ocean: North West | collected 2012 | reverse complement strand
TGGTAACCCATGTGAATATGAAAAAATTATAAAGATAGTTAAAAATAAAAATATCACACTTATTGAAGACGCAGCACATGCAACTGGTAGTTATTATAAAAAAAAACATGTTGGAAGCTTAGTTGATATAAGTTGTTTTTCGTTTTCCACACTTAAAAATATTAACACACTTGGAGAAGGAGGAATGATTTGTACGAATAGTAGATTTTTTGCTGAATTAGCAAATAAGATGAGAAATTGTTATCCTATTGGAAATTCTAAGAAATCTAGTGTGCGTTTCAATAAATATAAAATACCAAAAAACAACAAATTTATGAGACCTGGGGATAGTCTCACATCAACTTGGCAAAAGGTCTATACTTATTCGGGTAGATACACTATGTCTTCAGTTCAAGCTTTAGCTGGTTCATGTCAATTAAAAAGACTTCCGAATTTTCTAAAACAAAGAAAAAGAATTGCTCGAGTCTACTCAAAATGGGTAGAAAGTAAAAAAGGTTTTAAAGTGCTTGAAATCAAGGATGATACAGTTTGTTCGTGGCACCTATATATTTTTTTTATTACCAAAGAGTCTGGAGTTAATAGAAATGAATTTGTCAAAATTTTAGAAGAAGACTTAAATCTAGAAATTATTAATAGATATTGGCCTATAAATTTAAATGCAGTGATGATGTCTAAGGGGCACAAATTAGGAGAAGCAAAAACCTATGAAGAAATTTGGTTTAAAGAAATGGTATCCCTGCCTATTTCACAAATAATGCATACTAGTGATGCAGAAGAAATTGTTAGTAGATTAAATGAAGCTTATTGCAAATTAAAATGAGCATAATCAAAAAAGCTTTAGAAAGGGGTATGGAAGACCCAATAAAGGGAGCAAAAGTATTATTATGCTTTCCAATTATAGTTTTAATAAGATTAATTTCGCCTTTTATATTAATTAGATTTGGCTCATTAAACAGCATAAGGATGGGACATTATTTTTTTGATATAGAATTTTATCTTAACCAAAAAAGAGTATCAAAAATTAATTCAATAGATATTTTTTATATATCTAGAAACCCAGCAGTGAACTTATTCGTAGAACAATTTGCGAGACGATATATCAATATTAACAAAATCGCTATGTACTTAGATTATTGCAATATGATAATTCCTGGTGGATCAAAACACAAAATTATTATGGCAACACATATTAATGGATCAAGAGACTCAGAAGGACTATTTTCGGGAACAGACCCTATTTTGACTTTTTCTGATGAGGAAAATTCAATGGGCCTCAAATACTTAAGATCAATTGGGATAGAAAATCAAAATGAATATGTTTGCTTACTTGTAAGAGACTCCAATTATTTTAAAGTTATATTACCTGAAGCTGACATGTCAAAACATGACTATAGAGACTCTCAAATAAGTAATTATCTTTTAGCTACTGAATGGTTATTTAAAAATAAAAATATTAAAACTTTAAGAATGGGAAAATTTGTTAAAGATCGCGCTCCAAGCAATGAATATTTAATTGATTATGCCAACTCAAGCGATAGGTCTGATTTTCTGGATATTTGGTTAATGGCAAATTGTTTGTTTTGTATAAGTACAACACCAGGACTTGAAACTGTCTCAGTATGTTTTAGAAAACCGCTATTACTTTCATCTCATTTACCATATGGAGATGCAAGAACTGGAAGTGATAAATGTATCGAATTATTCAAATATATTAAGAATACAAAAACTGGAGAGTATATTGGGATACGTGAACAAATTGAAAAAAACTTAATCAACGCTTTTGACTCCAATGATTATTCTGAATATGAAATTACTGATAACAGCAAAGAAGAAATAAAAGAAGCAACCATTGAATTAATGAAGTTAATTGAAAACAAAAAAATTTACTCTGATGAAACATTAAAATTAAATGCTAAGTTTTGGCAACAACTTAAAAAATGGGACGAATATAATAAATATCATGGCCACATAAATTCTTTCATATCGCCAGCGTTTCTAAAAAAAAATTATGATTGGTTATTAGATTAGTATCATGAAACTACTAAAAAATTTTTATAAATTATTAGACAAAAATTTATCAAAATCTTTTTTATTACTAATAATTTTTATGATTATCGGGACTCTTCTTGAAGTATTTAGCATAGCATTGATCGTACCTGTACTTGGAATAATAGTTGATAATGAATTTGCTCAAAAATATGAACTTTTCAGAGCAGTGCTTGAATATCTTGGTCAGCCAAGTGATGAATTATTAGTTTTATATGTGTCTATACTATTTTTGTTAATATATTTTGTTAAAGCCTCATTTCTTACTTTTTTAAGCTTTAAGGAAGCAAGTTTTATATTTAAAGTTCAAGGATCATTATCAGAAAGACTATTTTCAATTTATTTAAGTCAACCTTATTCTTTTAACCTTGACAATAACTCTTCAACTTTATTTAGAAATATAAATTCAGAAGTCTCTACTGTAGCGGGCCTTTCGTCGTCATTAACTGCAGTTATGATTGAATGTTTAGTTGCTTTTACTGTCATTTGTCTTTTGATAATTATGCAACCCTTAATTTCAATTATACTGATAGTTTTGATGGGAGGAATAGGCTTACTTTTTTATATTTTTACTAGAAATAGATTGTTAAATTGGGGCCATATAAGACAAAAACATGAAGGATATAAAATTCAACATTTGCAACAAGGTTTTGGTGCAATTAAGGACATAAAAATTTATGGTAGAGAAAAAAATTTTTTAGATCAATTCTCCTTTAATAACAGTAAGAGCATTCTAATGGGTCTTTATTCACGTTTTACAACATCTTTACCAAGAATGTGGATGGAATTTTTTGCAATTATTTGCTTATTTATTGTTATTTTAACAATGTATGTCCAGGGTAAAAATATTCAGGAGTTTATCACTGTTTTAGGACTATTTCTAGCTGCTGCATTCAGGATAATGCCTTCTTTTAATAGAATTGTAAGTGGAATGCAAAATATTAGATATGGTCTCGCTGCTATGGATAAGGTTATAAATGAGTTAAATTTAAATCAAAAAGATATCGTTTTCCCAACAGATGATAGTCAATTAACTAATAAGCAATCTAATTTAAATAATAGTATTCATATTAAGAATGTATCTTTTTCGTATCCTAATACAGATAAAACTATATTGAGGGATATTAATTTTAAGATTTTGAGAGGAACATCTATAGGCTTAATAGGACAAAGTGGAGCTGGTAAAAGTACCTTGATAGATATAATTTTAGGTTTGTTGGAGCCTACTAAAGGTGAAGTGCTAATTGATGAACGTTCCATTCATAATAATTTAAGAGAATGGCAGAATTCTATTGGTTATGTTCCTCAAAATATTTACTTAACTGACGACAAGCTCGTTAAAAACATTGCATTTGGTATTAGTGATGACCAAATTAATTTTGAAAAAGTAAATGAAGCGGTAAAAAAAGCCAATTTAAAGGAATTCATTGATGGTTTGACAGAAGGATTAGATACCTACGTCGGTGAGGTTGGAGTAAGACTTTCTGGAGGTCAAAGACAAAGAATAGGTATTGCTAGAGCATTTTATAATAATCCTTCAATTTTAGTACTTGATGAAGCTACAAGTGCACTGGACCTTAATACTGAAGAAAAAATTATTGCTGAAGTGAGTAAGTTAAGTGGCAACAAAACTATTCTGATTATTTCTCATAGAATAAATTCTCTTAAATTTTGTGATAAAATTTTTGAAATCAAAAATACTTCATTAGTTGAAGGCTCAAAATGATTAATGAAAGATTAAATCATTTAAAATATTGTATAAATGTCTTGATAAGAAATCCAAATCAACTTTTAAGTGAAATCTTTAGAGATATTAAAAAAGATATATCAGCCAAATATTATAATTCACAGAGTAGATTAGTATGGTGCGTAGGGTTACCTAAGTCAGGCACGACTCTGATAGAAAATATTTTAGATGAATTGCCGTATGTTCGCATGAATATGTCTTTGAAAAGATTGTACTCAACTGGCAATTTAAATCATCCACATGATTTATCTAATGAAATGATACAATACCATCCAAAAAAATGTTATTCTTATATAAAGACGCATTCTCATTTTGATTTGAAGTACATTCAAATAGCAAAAAAGCATGAAGCAAAATTAATTATATCAATGAGAGACTTGCGGGATATGATGATTAGTAACTATAACCATATCAAAAATAATAGTAAAGCATGGGAACATAAAATTATAGAAGGGTTGAGTAGAGAGGAAGGATTTATTAAAACATTAAAAATTTACGATACTAAAATTGATAATGAAGAACCGCTTAAATACTACTATAAATGGATCGTTAATTGGAAAAGATATGCTAAGCAACATAATATTTTATTACTCTGGTATGAAGACTATAAAAAAAACCCAGAAGAGTATATTACCAAAATACTTAAATATTTAGATTTCAACGAGTTTGATGCTTCAAAGATTGAAACTAATATTAATAATCTAAGATTAAGTAATACAAATTTATTAAAAACCAACCTGAATAAACCTGGAAGATCAGTTTCAACTTTCAACGAAGGAAAAACTAATGTATATAAGAGCTTCTTTAATAAAAAAATAGAAAACGAGTTTTATAATATGTTGCCGTTGAACCCAGAAGAGTCTTTTTATGAATAAAAAAAATTATTTAAATAACAAATCAATTTTAATTACGGGTGGAACAGGATCATTTGGAAAAAAATTCACAAAAACAATTTTATCAAATTATAAGCCTAAAAAAATAATCATCTATTCTCGAGATGAATTAAAGCAGTATGAGATGGAACAATTATTTTCAAAAAAAGAAAATGAGTTAATAAGATATTTTATTGGTGATGTAAGAGATTCAGAAAGATTAAAAATGGCAATGAAAAATGTTGATGTAGTCATACATGCCGCAGCTTTAAAGCATGTTCCTGCTGGAGAATATAATCCTATGGAAACTGTTAAAACAAATATTATTGGTGGACAAAATGTAATAGATGCTGCAATAAATTGTTCAGTAAAAAAAGTTATTGCTTTATCTACTGATAAAGCTGCAAACCCTATTAATTTGTACGGAGCATCAAAACTTGCTTCTGATAAATTATTCGTTGCAGCAAATAATTTGTTAGGTGATTCCGACTCTGTTTTTTCTGTAGTTCGATATGGTAATGTTGTTGGCTCCAGGGGATCGGTAGTTCCTTTTTTTAATAGTTTAATAGATAATAATTCAAAATTTCTACCAATCACAGATAAGAGAATGACTCGTTTTTGGATTACGCTTCAAGAAGGTGTAAATTTTGTTCTCAAAAATTTAGAGAGAATGCATGGCGGTGAAATATTTGTTCCAAAAATTCCATCTATTTATATCACAGATCTTGCATCAGCTATGGCACCAAATTTAAAACAAAAAATTATTGGCATAAGGCCAGGTGAGAAAATCCATGAAATTATGTATCCATGAAATTATGTGTCCATCTGATGACTCACATCTTACGATTGAATTTAAGGACCATTACGTCATAAAGCCAACAATTTTATTTAGTAATAAAAAAAATAATTTTTATAAAAATAAGCTAGGTGAGCTAGGAAAAGATGTAAAAGAGGGATTCGAATATAATTCTTCTAATAACCCAAAATTTCTATCAATAAGTGAAATTAAAAATTTCGATAGAGATTTAAACAACTAAAAGTTTCATTTTTAAATATAGTTAACTGTGTATCTAATTGTATCTGATTTAAAAAAATATTGGCCGCTCAAAGATGAGATGATTACTTTAACAAGGTCATTAAAGTTTAAGGTCAATCAGAAAAAAAAAAATAATTCTATTTTAAGCAGCACATCTGATGAATTTTTACCACCTAATTTTCACGATAATACTTATAATGAAATTTTCGAAATTTACGAAGAAGTTCTGAAAATTTTAGCACAAAGACTTAATAAAATTCATCATAAAGAATACCCAATTAGATATTGGAAAACTTTAATTGGTTTTTGGTTGTTAGATTATATTACATATATTTATAATTATTATAAAAGGATAAACATACTAAAAAAAAAATATAAGAATTTAAAAATTTATAATAGTGAAATAAATAAAGATACAATTTTAATAAATGATTATAATGGATTTCTAAAAATTGCTGGTGAGGATAAAGAGTTCAATCAAATTATTGCTTACGAAATATGTAGTAAGTGTGGGGTTGTAACGATTGATAAGTATCTAAATACAAAAAAGTTCAAAAATAGGAATAGTGATTTTATTCGAAAATCAAAAATCTTAACTTCATTTATTTATGGTCTATTTGAAAAAATTCTTTCATTAAGGGCAAAAGCAATTATATATGTTTCTGATTTTCCTAAAATATACTATCTTTTACTTCCTATTATAAGTTTTGGAAAAATAGCCTTTTTTAGAACAAGGAGATTAGTCAATGAGCATTATCGTTCTAAAAATAAGAATTTGAAACTCAGAAAATTTATATCAAAGAGGGAAGAAAATTTTACAAATACCAGTAATTTAATTTTATATTTACTGGAAATTTGCATGCCATCAGCATTTTTAGAAGACTTTATGATGGTCAATTCATATGTTCATAATAATTTCGGAAGACATAAACCAAAATTAATCTTTAGCACAAATTCATGGTGGTCTGACCATGCTTTTTGTCTTTGGGCTGCGACTAATAGAGAAAAAGGAACTAAAACTGTCTCAGGCTTGCATGCTCCCCCAGCAATATTTAATTGTCATCGGAATTTTTTTGAAAATGAAATTGCAAATACTGATTACTACCTTAATTGGTCAAAGCAAAAAATAAGTAACTCCAATATCTTACCAGTCGCTTCCAATAAGTTAATAAGAGCAGAAAAAAAAATAAAAAGAAATAGTAATTTAATTTTGTTTATGAGTACAATCAAACCAACTTATCAATATAGATCGTTAGAAGATTTTTCTGAATATATAAAAGATCAGATAAAAATATTGAACAAATTTCCAAGTCAAGTGTTTAATTTTACTGAAGTACGCCTTAATAATGAAGATTTTGGATGGGAATTAAAAAAAATATTAACTAATAATGTACAAAATATTAAATTTAATAACAATAAAAATGAATTTTATCGAGAAATAGTAAATTCAAAATTGTGTGTTTTTGATTATTTAGGAACGACTGCCTTTGAGAGTTTAGTACTAAACGTTCCCTCAATTATTTATGTTAATGAAACAAATAATCAATTTATCGATGTAAATAAATCTTACTCACAGTATGAAATTGTAGGTGATTTAAGAAAGGATCTAGAAATTTTAAAAGACGTGGAAATACTTCATACAAATATTGATAGTTTAATAAATTGCATAATAAAAAATTATAGTAATATTAATAGTTGGTGGAACGAACAACATAGACAAAAAGCAATTCAAGATTTTACAAATAAATATTTTTATAAGTCTAATAATCCTTTAAAAGAATGGAAAAAAATATTACATTTTATTCTTGATAATTCTTCACACAAAACATGACAGTAAATAAAAATATATTAGATATTGGATGTGGCTTAAACAAAAAACCTGGGGCAATAGGTATTGACAGTTCAATTAATGTAAATCCAGATGTATTGCATAACTTAAATAAATTTCCCTATCCATTCGAGGATAATACATTTGATTTAGTATACTGTGATAATGTATTAAACGAGCTTGATTATTTTTTTAAAACTATGGAAGAAATTTATCGAATAACCAAACCTGGTGGCACTGTTAAGGTAATAAATCCCTATTTCAGATCAAGGTATGCATTTATACATCCAAATATTAAATCCTTTTTTAATATAAATACTTTTAACTATTTCGATCCAGATCATATTATATTTAATAAATACAAATACAGTCAGGCAAAATTTAAGACCACTAAAATGATATTTAATGAGAATGTTACCCACAACAGGTATTCAAGAATTATTTCATTTTTTGCAAATAAGTATCCAGTAAACTATGAAATTTATTTAAGTAATATATTTCCGTTAGATAGTTTAACATGGTATTTAAAAAAAGTTTGATTACTCCTTAATAAGAGACATGTCACTATCTATTTGTATTCCAACCTTTAATAGGTCAAAAAATTTAAATAATTTGCTTAATTCTATTAAGCTTAATAATTTTCCAGATAACTTTAATATTGAGATTTGCATTTCAGATAATGCATCAAATGATGATACATATAAAATAGTTAAATCGTATTCTGACTTTATAAAAATTAAATACGTTAGATTAAATGAAAATGTTACAAGAGTTCAAAATTACTTAAATGTTGTTCAACTTGCAGAAAATGAATTCGTATGGCTGATTGGTGATGATGATCTATTTATAAGTAATGCTTTTATACGTATTGCTAATTTGATCAATAAGACATCTAATGAAGTAGACTTTTATTTTATTAATTCATATAACCTCAATTCATCATTTATTTTTCAGTCTACTCAACCTTTCGATATACAACATCTACCAGAAAAAATGAATAAGTTTTCAAACGCAAGTATCTCAAAAAAATTAAATTTTTTTGATCTCATTGATCCTTCCTATAGTTTTGATTTTTTAGGGGGGATGTATTTATCAGTTTTTAGAAAAAAAATGTGGGATGAACATAGTCACATTTTAGAAGATAATATTATAAAAGATAAAAAAATTTTTTCTACTTTTGAAAATACATTTCCTCATTTAAAAATTTTTTCTTCAGCCTTTAAGACATCTAAAGCTTTTTTCTACCATACACCATTAACAGTGTCTCTTATTGGAGAAAGGGAGTGGTCAGAACTATATCCATTAGTAAGAAGTATAAGGTTAGTGCAAGCACTTGATTTGTATAGGGAAGATGGGTTACCAATACTCAAATATATTTATTTAAAAAACTATGCGCTTAGGTACTTTTTCCAAGATATTATTAAAATAATTTTAAATAAGAATAATTCAGGATATGAGTATCTTAACTTAAGAAAGCATTGTATAAATAATCTATTATATCCAAATATTTATCTTTCGATCTTTTATGCGCTTCTTAGAAAAGTAAAACTTATGAAATAAAAATTTTTATATGATATGACTGATCAAATAAAAGAAATTATTACTTGCGAAGTGTGTGACAACAATAAGCTTGTCAATATAATCAATTTAGGAAATCATCCATTATGTGATGATCTAATACCTGTTGAAAGTAAAACGGTCTGTGATGAATTTCCAATAGAGATATTATATTGTGATATCTGTAAGACTGCGCATCAGCGTTTTCAAGTAAAAAAAGAATCACTTTTTCCTACAAGTTATCATTATAGAGCTAGATTCACTGGAGACGTTTTAAATGGTATGCGTGATCTTGCAAATAATTGTATTGATTATTTTTCAAATAAAAAAAATAAAACAGTATTAGACATTGGATGTAATGATGGATCTCTACTGAATATTTTTTCTGAATATGGATTTAAAACTATTGGAGTAGAACCAACAGGTGCTGCAGGGGATGCAAAAAAAAATGAACACTATATTTATAATCAGTATTTCTCAACTGACACAGCTATGGAAATTGTCAAAACACATGGTAAACCTGATCTAATTACATTCACTAATGTATTTGCACACATAGATAACCTAAATAATCTACTTAATTCTCTAAGCTTCTTAATGAGCAACTCAACAATTTTAGTGATTGAAAATCACTATCTTGGTGAGGTAATAAACAAAACACAATTTGATACTTTTTATCACGAGCATCCGAGAACTTATAGCTTAAATTCATTTGATTTTATATCTAAGAAACTTCAATCTAATTTATTTAAGTTTCAATTTCCTAAGAGATACGGAGGAAATATACGTGTATTTATTTCAAAATCATTTAAAAAAAACTCAGATATTGAAATAGTTGATGAGAAATTTTTTTTTGATGAATTAAAAAATTTTGATGAAAAAATTAAAAAGTGGAAGATTAAGAAAAGTTTACAAATTGATAAACTATTCAAAGAACAAGGTAAGTTATCTGCGAAAGCCTTTCCTGGAAGGGCGGCAATTCTAGTAAAACTCCTTGAACTAGATCATGACAAAATTGATAGTGTTTATGAAAAGCCTGGTTCATTGAAGATTGATCATTATGTACCTGGTACTAGAATCCCCATAAAATCTGATGAAGAACTTTTAAATCATCTCGAAAAAAGGCATAAACCAATCATAAATTTTGCATGGCACATTGAAAAAGAAATAAAGAAATATTTAGTTAGTAATGATTACAAGGGTAATATATTAAATATCGTTGATTTTGAGGACTTTAATTAAAAAAAAATGATAAATTTCTATAATTTAAAAAAAAGTAATATTGAATATTTGCCTAAGTTTCAAAAATCCGTAAACCAAATAGTGAAATCGGGATATTATATTAATGGTACTTATACAAAAAAATTTGAAAATAGCTTTGCGGGTTATTGTAATACAAAATATTGTATTGCTGTTTCTAACGGACTTGATGCTTTAAGTTTAACTTTTAAAGCATACCAGGAAATTGGAGAAATGTCAGAAGGAGATGAAGTTATTGTACAAGCAAATACTTACATTGCTTCAATTTTATCAATATCAAGAAATAAATTAAAACCAGTATTGATAGAACCTGAACTTAATACTTATAATATCGATATTGACCAGATAGAAAAAAAAATAACAAAAAAAACTAAGGCAATATTGGTGGTCCATCTTTATGGTTTTATTTGTAATCATATTAAATTAAAAAAGATTGCAAAAAAATATAATTTAAAAATTATTGAAGATGCAGCTCAGGCACATGGTGGGGAATATTTATCCAAAAAAGTAGGTTCAATTGGTGATGCAGCATGCTTTAGTTTTTTTCCAGGAAAAAACATAGGTGCGTTTGGAGACGCGGGAGCAATTACTACTAATAATAAAAAACTTAGCGAAGTGATAAGGTCTCTAGCAAATTATGGAGAAACATTGTTCGATGATATTTCTAAGCGTAAATATACCAATCAATTCAAAGGGTTTAATTGTCGTATGGATGAATTTCAAGCGTCAGCACTTCACTTAAAATTAAATGCTTATAAAACTCAATTAAAG
>MDSW01030900.1_pt1 | contig 11117 bp, 7 predicted proteins | sample 811171 | NCBI WGS metagenome assembly MDSW01 (sample SAMN05326641, study PRJNA326480) | marine metagenome | isolation source: seawater | place: Atlantic Ocean: North West | collected 2012 | reverse complement strand
GCCGAATTCGATGCCGATGGCCGCGTGCTGAGCCTGGAGGAAAAACCTCAGAAGCCCAAGAGCCGCTACGCCGTGACCGGGCTGTACTTCTACGACGACAGCGTCGTGGAACGGGCCCGCCAGGTGAAGCCTTCAGCGCGTGGCGAGCTGGAGATCACCGATCTCAATCAGCTGTACCTAAATGAAGGGCTGTTGCGGGTGGAATTGATGGGTCGCGGCATGGCCTGGCTCGACACCGGCACCTTCGACTCGCTCCATGAAGCGGGGGCCTACATCCGCACACTCGAGCAGCGTCAGGGTCTGAAGGTGGGCTGCCCGGAGGAGGTGGCCTGGCGCCAGGGTTGGATCAACGACACGCAGCTCGAAACCCTGGCACAGCCTCTCCTTAGGAGCGGTTATGGCGCTTATCTACTGCAAATGCTGCAAGAGAGCGGCGGCGATCACGCATTGTTGCAGCGCAACATGGAGGCGTACGCCAAGTGAAACGCATCATGCCGAATGAAATGCGTCATGGCGATTAAAACCCTCTGCAACGCAGCCGGCCAGCCCCTCAGCGGCCCGGTACTGATCACGCCCCAGGTGTTTAACGATGACCGCGGTTTTTTTTACGAGAGCTGGAATGAAAGCTGCTTTTGCAGAGATCTAATTGCCGCTGGTGTATCCGCTGCAGAAGCCGAGGCGATTAAATTCCGCCAGGACAATCACTCCCGCTCCAGTCGCGGTGTGCTCCGGGGCCTACATTTCCAACTACCCCCGGAACCCCAGGGCAAGCTAGTGCGCTGCACTGTGGGCGCGATTTTTGATGTGGCGGTGGATCTGCGTCGGAACTCCCCCAGCTATGGCCAATGGGTAGGGACGGAGCTGAGCGCTGAGAATCACCAGCAGCTCTGGGTGCCAGTGGGCTTCGCCCATGGCTTTCTCACCCTCAGTGAGTTGGCCGAGGTGCAATACAAGGCCAGCGGCTTCTGGAACCGCGAATGCGAGCGCTCCTTGCGCTGGGATGACCCGGCGCTGCAGGTTGCTTGGCCCTTGGAGCGGGCCAGCGTGCAGATGCCTTTGCTGGCCGCCAAAGATGGAGCGGCACCGCTTCTGGCTGAGCTGGACGCTTCGGGTGATTTGTTTTGATACGCAGCCTGCTAACTGTCCAAGTTTGAAAGTTAGGTCGCACATTGGACGTCTCCCTGCAGGCCACTCTGTCTGGAAAATCGTTGGAGCTAGACGATCGCCTTGCCGCTCTGGTCGCCAGATAGCCCGACTGGTTGCTAATTGCCAGCGTGACCAGCTTCTATGACATCTAAGTCTTGATAGGCGATCTGGACGAAGCGACCGGGCTTCTGAAGTGCGCATCTGTAGTAGTAACTTTCTGCAACGCCGATTACCCCAGCCCGACACGGTGCCCTGGCTATTTCTTGCTGGCAAGTACGGCCACGCAGACCTGCTGGATCTCACTCCGAGTCATTGGCGTGATGCCCTGTAGCAGCTGATTCAAGCTGCAAATGCCTGATTACCTGGTTTCACTACTGATGTCTGCTGATGTCTGTACTTCTGCCTGATTCCCTGCAAAGGGTGCTGATTACCGGTGGTGCCGGCTTCATCGGTGGAGCCGTGGTGCGACGCCTGCTAACCGATACCAACGCCCAGGTGTTCAACCTCGACAAGTGCGGTTACGCAAGCGATCTCACCAGTATCGAGCAGATCCTGAAGACGTTGGGGCCAGCGGCTGAGGGGCGCCACCAGCTGCTGCGGGTGGATCTTGCTGATGCCGAGGACACGGAAGACGCGGTCCGTCAGGCCGATCCCGACCTGGTGCTGCATCTGGCAGCTGAGAGCCATGTAGATCGTTCGATTAGTGGACCGGAAGCCTTTATCAACAGCAATGTGCATGGCACCTTTCATCTGTTGCAGGCGATTCGGAACCACTGGGAAGCACTGCCAGAGCAACGCTATACCGCTTTCCGTTTTCATCACATCAGCACCGATGAGGTGTTCGGATCGCTAGGGCCGGAGGGGCACTTCTCGGAGACGACGCCATACAACCCGCGCAGTCCGTATTCAGCGAGCAAGGCTGCCAGCGACCACTTGGTGCGGGCCTGGCATCACACCTATGGGCTCCCGGTAGTGCTGACCAACTGCAGCAACAACTTTGGGCCATGGCAGTACCCAGAGAAACTGATTCCGCTGGTGATCCTCAGGGCGGCGGCTGGGGAGCCTATTCCGCTGTATGGCGATGGCTTGAATGTGCGCGATTGGTTGTATGTGGACGATCACGTGGAGGCGCTGCTGCTGGCGGCGACGCGCGGCCGGCCCGGCGCAAGTTATTGCGTCGGAGGTAGCGGGGAAAGAAATAATCACCAGGTGGTGGAGGAAATCTGCGCCTTAATGGATCAACTCCGCCCCCAGGGCGCACCACACGGACGCCTGATCACTTATGTAGACGATCGTCCTGGCCACGACCGCCGCTATGCAATTGACCCCACGCTGATCCGCGGCGAGCTGGGCTGGCAACCCCATTACAGTTTCGCGCAGGGGCTCGAGACCACCGTGCGCTGGTTCCTTGATCACCCTGACTGGTGCGAATTACTAAACCGACGCAGCAGCCAGACCAGATCCTGACCACCCATCACGGGACCAATCGCATTAATCTCATAAAGTCGAAGAATGAATCAGTCCAACCGATATTTACTGCGTTCTGGCAGTCTGCACGCTATTGCGATGCTCGCGCTGTCAGGTTGTTGGTCAGCTGGATTTAGCCAAACACAGATTTCACACAAAGAGATTACTCGAGGAAACAATATAATTCAAAAAGAAATATCCACAACTCCTCGGACGTCTGTAGATACCGCACTGAAAATCCCCGCCGCCCCATTTCAAGATGCTTACATCCTTGGCCCCGGCGATAGTGTTTTAGTGGAATTGCTCGATATTCCAGAATATTCGGGTGTTTTTACCATTGGCCCTGACGGAACCCTCTATTTGCCAAGGCTACGCTCTCTGTACGTGAACGGCCTAACTATAGAAGAGCTACGCGACTCCCTAACAGAACAATTCAGCGCCTATTTACGCGAACCTCAGTTATTCGTGAGCCCGGCTGCCTACCGCCCGATCCGCGTCTACATAGGTGGCGAAGTCGCTCGTCCTGGATATTATTTTCTTTCGTCGCGACAACAAACGCTAGAAGAAATCAACTCAAATAATCAACCTGTGTCATTACTTAGTTCAGTTATCCCCAACCCTGCCTCTGCCTTCAAACCCGGGCCCCAAATCGAAGGTGTGGAAATTAAGGGTGAACTACGCCTTCCCACTGTCTTCGATGCACTGCGCACAGCCGGCGGCATCACCCCCTTCTCCAAGCTGAGTGAGGTCTCCGTTACCCGAAAGCGCCCCCTCAGCAGCGGTGGCGGCAAAATGCGAACTACCCTCAATTTCCTCACCCTGATTACCGAGGGCAACGAGTCTCAAAACATTGACCTGTTTGATGGCGACACCGTCGTAGTCGCTCGCTCCCCGGTAGAACTGCGTGATCAAATCATCAAGGCTAGGAATACCAATCTCAGCCCCGCCTTCCTTCAGGTATTTGTGACAGGTCGTGTTCGCGAACCCGGGCCAAAGGTGCTCCCCCAAGGAGCGTCTCTCGATCAAGCCCTCGCTGCTGCAGGAGGCCAAAAGCTGTTGCGCGGCCAAGTGGAGTTTATTCGCTTCAATCGCGATGGCAGCACCGATAAACGCAAGTTTTTCGTGGGCGGCACCAATACCCCAGGCTCCTACAAAAACCCAGTTCTAATGAGTGGTGATTTAGTGCGCGTCAACGATTCGCCCTTGTCAGCCACTGTCTCGGTGTTGAACGAGCTCACCGGCCCTGCCATTGGCATCTATTCGGTTCAAAGCCTGTTCAAGTGATGACCACCGCTTCCACCGATCAACCACTGCCACCAAATCAGTTGCAGGTCGCCGACCAGATCAACCTGCAATTGGTTGCAGGCGCCCTCCGCCGCCGCTGGCGTTGGATTTTTGGGGGAGGTGCTATTGGACTCCTGATCAGTGGGGTTCAACTGACTCGCACAAAGCCTGTGTACATGGGTGAATTTCAAATAGTGTTGTCTAGCAAAAAATCTGCCTCAGCCTCCCTACTTTCCCAAAACCCTGGTCTGGCTTCCCTAACAGCTCTTAGTGGAGTCAAAGGTAACGATTCAATTGCCACCGAGGTGCAAATCCTCAAAAGTCCGTCAGTACTGAGGCCAGTCTTCGAGGCTGTAAAGGCGCGCAAGCCACCCGAAGTAGCCAAGGCAATGCGTTTCCAATATTGGGCCAAATCAGTCACAACGCGAGCAGAGAAGGGCACCTCCGTACTCAATGTTGAATATCGCGACACCAATAAACAATTGGTTCTGCCGATCACGCGCATGATCTCCGAGGCCTATCAAAACTATTCTTATCGCGGCCCCACTCGCGAAGTTAGTAATGCGATCGCCTACATCAAGGAGCAGATCAAGCAGATAAAACCCCAGGCAGAGACCAGCCTCCGGGACGCCCTCGACTATGGCTTCGCAAACGGTCTTGGCCTTCTCGATGGCCTGCCCCTCTCCGGCAATGTCTCAGGAGCCGGCATGTCGAATTCGGGTAGCAGTTCCATTGCACTTGTAACAGGCAACGGCGGCGGCCTTGAAGCGGCACGCACCACTGCCCAGCAAAAGGTTTTGTTACTGAAGATGCAAATTCTGGCTGCAAAAAAAGCGGGAACCGACACTATTTATTTCGCCTCCCAGCTTGATAAAAGTACAGAGCTGTCAAAAACCTTCGGCGAACTTACCGATGTGGAAACTCGACTGGCCGAGCTGCGCTCTCGTTTTAAAGACAATGATCCCCTGGTGCAGAAGTCGCAGCGCCTACGCAACACCCTTGTGAGCTACATAAATCAGCAGACGATTTCCATGCTCAAGGGAGAACTTGTTCTGGCCGAGGCCATCCTCAAGGGGCTAAATCGCCCCAAAGATGTGGTGAACCGTCACCGCGAGCTCACCCAAAAGGCCCTGCGTAATGAGGCCACCCTGGTGACCTTGCAGAACCAGCTCAAACAGTTCCAGCTACAGCAGGCCCGCACCCCCAATCCCTGGGAGCTGATCTCCACACCCAGCATGCTCGACAATCCCGTCAGTCCTCGTCGCAGACGCACCCTTGTGCTTGGACTGCTCACAGGGATGGTGTTAGGCAGCGGCGGGGCCTTGATCAGAGACCGCAGCAGCGATCGAGTTTTCAGCACTGACGAGCTGTCCCGCGACCTGCCTGGTCCTCTGCTCGAACGTCTGCCCTGCAGTGACGACGATCAGCCGGTTGATGCATGGCATGCGCCAATTCAACTCCTGGCCGATGGCCCCCTCGCTGGCGAAGGCTCTGTGGCCCTGATTCCGGTGGGATCCATCGCGCCCACCATCCTCGATGCGTTCACGCGAAGCTTGCGTCAATCTCTGGGCGACCATCGGGAGCTGGTGATCAGCCGGGATTTACTTACAACCCGCGCCTGCAGCACCCAGTTACTGCTCACCGCCCCCGGTGCCGCAAAGCGGGAACAGCTACGCCAATTGCGTGAGCAGCTCGCCCTGCAAGGAACCCCTGTGGTCGGTTGGGTCCTGCTCGACACCAGCCTCGAGGCCTGAGATCAGCTATGGCCCGTGTGCTTGTCACCGGAGGGGCCGGCTTTATCGGTAGCCACACCTGCGTTGTGTTGCTGAAGGCCGGCCATCGCCTGCTGGTTGTCGATAACTTCTCAAACAGTTCGCCCGTGGCTCTTGAACGCGTGGCCGAGCTAGCAGGTGTGGCATTCGGCGGTGAGCAGCTGGAGCTTATTAGCGGTGACATCCGCGACGCCGCCTGGCTCAAGGGGGTGTTCACCGAAGCCAAAGCCTCAAAAAATAAGATCGAAGCGGTGATTCACTTGGCCGGGCTCAAGGCAGTCGGTGAATCCATCGAGGATCCGATGCGCTACTGGGATGTGAACGTCTCTGGCTCCCGGGTCCTGCTATCTGTCATGGATGGCCACGATTGCCGCACGCTGGTGTTCAGCAGCAGTGCCACCCTTTACGGCTACCCCAACTCGGTGCCGATTCCCGAAACAGCACCAATCCAACCCATCAACCCCTATGGCCGCACCAAAGCTGCGGTCGAACAGATGCTGGCCGACGTTGCTGACAGTGCCCCTGGGAAGTGGCGGATTGCCTGCCTTCGTTATTTCAACCCCATAGGGGCCCATCCTTCAGGACGGATCGGCGAAGACCCCCTCGGCATCCCCAACAATCTCTTCCCTTTCATCAGCCAGGTGGCCGTTGGTGCCCGCGACCAGTTAAGCGTGTTCGGCGGGGATTGGCCAACACCGGATGGCAGTGCAGTACGTGATTACATCCACGTGATGGATCTCGCCGAAGGACACCTCGCGTCCCTGAATTGCTTGTTAGCGGAACAGCCTCAACTTCTCGAGGTGAACCTGGGTAGTGGCCAAGGCCATTCCGTGCTTGATGTGGTCAGGACCTTTGAAGCAGCATCTGGATGTTCTGTTCCCTACGCGGTCGTTGCCCGCCGTGCTGGTGATGCCGCCATTACGGTGTCAGATCCTTCGCTTGCTGCTGAACGCCTGGGCTGGCGGACCAAACGCTCCTTGGAAGACATGTGCCGCGACGGCTGGGCCTGGCAATCCGCCAATCCCATGGGGTATCGAGTGGCAAAACCATGAATCGCCCCCTTACTCTGTTGCTCTTTGGCCTGCTGACACTGAACCTCGCCTCGCTGCAATCATGCCTCTACGGGCGCAAAAGTTGATGTTGAACACTCCCGCTTACTGGGAGCCGGTGGTGGAGAAGAAAGCGTCGCCTTCACCTGAAACTGATCCAAGTAACGTCACGTCTCAGATTGTTTGGAAGCTAGTGCCTGACGGCAACTCCTAGGGCATCTTTCCAACCAAGACTTCAGAGCGATAGCAACTGGTACTTCAGGAATTCTCGACCGATTACTCCCTGCTAGCTAACACTCCTAATGGCGTTGGCAATGGTGAAAGCCACATCACCAAGGTGGTACTAGAAATGATCCCAGACAGCCTCAATACTCTGGCTGCCAAGAATTACGACACCCTCGCCAAAGAATCACACTTGACCTCTCAGTGAATTTGAGCGGAGAATTAACCAATGTGCCTCACTGCTGGTGCCGTACACATCATTGAGACGCATTTCTGATGCCGGTTTGATCAGCAACTCTGAAAAGTTCAAATCGGTATCTGCTTCTGATGCCCTAATTCTCGCCGGTGGCGGCCATTGCCATGCCCTGCTACTGCGACGTTGGGCGATGCAACCGCAAACGCGGCCTAATCGACAAATAATCCTAGTTAGCTGCAACGGCGTTGCATTGTATTCAGGTCTCGTGCCTGCGTTGATCGCAGGTGTTGCCAGCCGAGAACAAGCATCCATCAACCTCCGCTGGCTCGCGCAACAAGCCGGGGTGGCTTTTGTGCAGGCCACAATCACCGGCCTCAACCCGCAAGAACACTTACGTCTCCACAACCGTCCAAACCTGCCCTTTGCCCATCTCAGCCTCAATCTGGGTGCCGTAACCCGGCGTCAGGGATATCGAGACGCCATCTCCATCAAGCCACTGGAGCCGGCCCTGAAGGCCATCAGTGCCCAGGACAGTCTCGGCAACGATGCCAACGCCGAACCGTTCCATTGCGTCGGCGCTGGCTTAGCTGCCGTAGAAATCTGTCTGGCCCTGCGCCAACGCTGGGTCCAACGGCCTTTGAGCCTCCATACCGGAGGACGAGTCCTATCTCCTTCCATGGTGCGCGCTCTGCGGGAAGCCCACATAAAGCTCAGCGATGCCCCTGCCCCCGATGCCACAAACACCCTGCTCTGCATCGGCAGTGAAATCCCCAGCTGGCTATCCGAAAGCGGGCTGCGCTGTGACAGCAATGGCAGGGTATTCACCCGACCGACCCTGCAAACCCTTCATTACCCCCGGATCTTTGCCGCCGGCGACTGTGCTGTGATTCAAGAAAGCGAACGGCCGCCATCCGGAGTCTGGGCCGTACGTGCAGCCCAACCACTCGCCAACAATCTCGAACGCTTCGGCCGCGGCCAATCACTTCTGACCTGGCGTCCCCAACACCGGGCCCTTCAATTACTGGGGCTCAGCATCGGCTCCCGCAGGGAAGCCTGGCTGCTGTGGGGCTCGATCTGCCTGGGCCCCCATCCCTGGCTATGGCGTTGGAAACAGCAGCTCGACCACCGCTTCATGGGGCGCTTTCGCGTCCAAGCCGCGATGAGCAGCGATCCCAGGGGCCAAGCGACTCAGTCGATGGCTTGCCGGGGCTGCGCTGCCAAACTGCCAGCCGATCCTCTCCAACAGGCGCTCAGCAATTGCGAGAGCGGTGAACTGGCGAGCCAACCGGAAGATGCCCACCCTCTGACCAGCAACACCGAAGGCGGAACGTTGCTGGCCTCCGTGGATGGCTTCCCTGCCCTAATCAGTGATCCCTGGCTAAACGGCAGGCTCACGACCCTGCACGCCTGCTCCGATCTGTGGGCCAGCGGTGCCAGGGTCTCCACAGCTCAGGCGATAGTCACCGTGCCCGCCGTGAGCTCCGTGGTCCAAGTGGACCTCCTAAGCCAAACCCTCGCCGGCGTGCGCTCTGCCCTCACGGAGCAAGGCGCATGTTTGATTGGAGGCCACACGCTCGAATCCCGTCAGGCCAGCACGTTGCCCGCCGCACTCGACCTGCAGGTAAGCCTGAGCGTTACTGGAAACACACCAACCGGTCAGCAACCCTGGAGCAAAGGTGGCATCAAACCCGGTGATCATTTGCTGTTGAGCCGCCCGATCGGCACCGGTGTGCTGTTTGCCGCCGCCATGCAAGGTGCTGGGTCAGCCAGCGATCTGGATCAGGTGCTGAACCAGATGCAATGCAGCCAACACCCCACGTTGGAGCAGCTGCTAAGCCTGCAGAAGCAACACCCCGGCTGCATTCATGCCTGCACCGACATTACAGGCTTCGGGCTGCTGGGCCATCTCAATGAGATGGTCGCCGCCAGTGATTCGGTGACAATTGAGCTCTGGATTGATCAACTACCGGTTCTGCCAGGAGCAATGGCACTGCTGCAAGCCGGGATCTCCAGCACCCTGGCCCCCGCCAACCGCCGTGCTCTGGCCAGTCTCGGGAGCCAGGTGCACGCATTGAAAGCAGGCCGTGATCACTCCAACAAACTCGACCCAGCCTTGGAAACGTTGCTAATCGACCCCCAAACCTGCGGCCCCCTGTTGGTCAGCGTGGCCCCCTCCATCGCCAACACCTTGCTCAACGAAAATCCAGAGAGGTGGTGGTCGATCGGCCGAAACAACAGCCTCCCCCACAGCCAGCACTGGGCGTAGTGCAGGAGCGGATGGGTATCTCAACGCAGCATTGCCAGCAGCTCACCGAAATTTCGCCGAAAGCTCATGCCCGCTTGTAGCTCATCGCTAGAGAGGCACGTGGCACCAATCACCAGCAACGCTTTGAGGGCAAACCCATGCACACAAAGCCCCCATGAGTAACACCCAGCACTGTGCCCCAGTCTTTTGGACAGTCAGACTTTTTACAGTTCCGCCAAGAGTTGTCGGCGCTGCCTCTGGAGTTCTGCCCCCAGCTCGGGGCCAGCAGACCACCCCTGAGCCAATAGCTCTCGCGCCGTAACGGGTGCTTGCACATACTGCCAGCGGCCCCACCAGCGCAGAAGCGGCTTCCACACATCGGCTGCGACCGAGTCGTTGGCCAACACGCAAACGGCATGGGCCACTAACTCAGACGAAGCGGCCCGTCCCTCAAGGGCTTCGCTCCACTCGGCCGCTTTCCAGCTACTTGCCACTGGGCGCACCTCCGCCTTCAGCCAGTGCAGTAATCCAGGCAACGACTGCAGAAGGCGCTGTTGCTTCGAAGGCAAATGTAGGCGCGCCCCGAGCGAAGCAGGGTCGGCGGCTCCAGCCACCAATGACGTCAACATCGGCAACCCCAACCGATGGGCCTGGCCCAACCGCCTGCACAGATGTGGATCGTCCTGCAGTGCGGCATCAAAGAGCTTCAAACCACCCCAGCACTGCAACCGCTGCAAGGCCTCACGCCAGGGTTCGCGAGCAAATAACAACTCCAATTCCATCCGCATCCGGGTCGCCAACGCCGGCGGGGCCTGCTCAGGCGGATCCCCTATCCGCCAGGCCCAGGGCCATTCCTCAAGGGTGAGGAGAATCTGACGCAAGGCGTCGGGAGTCAACGAAAAACCAAGGCGTGCGCCGTAACGAGCCGCCCGAAGCACGCGGGTAGGGTCATCCGCCACGCTGTGGTCATGCAGGAACGCAAGCTGCCGACGGGCCAGATGCTCCTGACCTCCATGCCGATCTAATACAGGCAAGCTCTCCAACCTGCCAGCACCAGACGCTTGCAAAGGCAGGTCCAAGGCGAGGGCATTCACCGTGAAATCGCGGCGGGCCAGATCCAGCTCTAGATCCCCTGGCTCAACCACAGGGTTGAGGCCGGGATAGGGGTAGTGCTCCTGCCGTGCCATTGCCAGATCCAGCGACACCCCATCCAGGACAAGTTCTACGGTTCCATAGTTCCCGTGAACCCTCAGTTCAGAAACCCGATCGGCACCACAACGCTTCTGGATAGCCTCAGCCAGAGCCTCCGCTGAACCCTCCACCACCAGATCGAGATCGGACAACCCCCTCCAAGAGTCGCAGTGCAAGTGATGGAGTAACCCATCCCTCACAGCTCCACCCACCAAGGCCAAACGACGCACTTCACACTCCCGCGCCGCGGCCTGCACGATTCCAAGCAGATCCGAAAGAATGCCGAGCTGCTCCACTGGATCAGAAGCCCATTGGCTCAATCGGCGCCAGACGGGGATCGAGGATTTTGGGACCCATCCCCGCGAACTTCACCGCGATTGACACCTTATCGCCGCTACCGAAGGTGTGGGTGATTTCGCCAACTCCGAAGCTGGCGTGGATGACCTGATCGCCGACCTTCCAGCTGCGGCCTGGGGCTGGACCGGCCTTACGGCGACGCACGGCATTGGCAGGCGACGACGACGGCTTATCGCGATCCACGCGGG
>MDSW01051605.1_pt1 | contig 11118 bp, 7 predicted proteins | sample 811171 | NCBI WGS metagenome assembly MDSW01 (sample SAMN05326641, study PRJNA326480) | marine metagenome | isolation source: seawater | place: Atlantic Ocean: North West | collected 2012 | reverse complement strand
CCCAGAGCGACTCGCTGAGCACGGAAGGTCAGGAAGCCCTTGATCTCCTTGAGCGGGAACTGCCAGACCCTCGTGAGGGGCTGGATGGGTTCTCCTGACCGCTTTGGGCCGTTGGGTTTGAATCCTCGTGCAGCAGTTGGGACAATTCCGCCCGCGGATCCACACCGGATCATCCGAATCCTGACCTTGGCTGAATGAATCATGCTGCGAGAACGTCACCACATCTTCCTTGGACTCTTCGTCGCCAGTGATGCCGTCATCGTGACTGCGGCGACCTGGGGTGCCTGGTGGCTCCGGTTCCGACTGCTGGAGGGGTTCAAGCCATACGGAGATCTGGTGGATTCCACCATGATTCCATTCTGGTCGGCCGCACCGGTTCTCATGGCGGTCGCCAGCATCATGAGGCTGTACAAGCCTCGTCGCGACGAGCACTTCCTCAGAGAGTTCAAGGCGATTCTCCGCACGGTGATCGTCGGTGCCATTTCCCTGGTCACGGTGCTCACGCTGTTCCGAAACGAGCTCACACGGGGAATCGTCCTCAACAACATGCAGTTCGTTCTGTGGACCGGATTGGTCCTCATCGGAATGACGCTCAACCACTACATCATTCGACGCGTCCTGCGATGGGCCAGAAGACGCGGTTTGAACATCCGCCAGGTCGCCATCATCGGTACCGGACCGACCGGACAGCAGATCTTCCGGACACTCCAGTCCAACAGCTGGACTGGTATCCAACCCGCCTTCTTCATCAGTCATGAAGCGGGCAGTCCACCCGAGTCACTCGATGGTGTTCCCGTACGAGGTGGACTGGATGATCTCGAAGCGGTCCTGCAGTCCGAATCACCCTCGGGTGTCTTCATCGCATTGCCGAACAACATGGCTTCCCGCATCGAGGAATTGATGCAGGTTCTCGGCAACTATCCCGTCGATGTCCGGGTCGTACCGGACATGACATTCCGTTTCATCATGAACATGAAGACGACCGATCTGGATGGTGTTCCGATTCTGTCGGTTCGCGAGTCGCCCTTGAATGGGTGGGGTGGTCTTCTCAAGAGAGCCATCGATCTCGTCGGCGCCATCATCGCGATCATTCTGTTTTCCATTCCGATGCTGGTCGCCGCGCTGCTGATCAGATGTTCCAGTTCCGGTCCGATCTTCTTCAGACAACGCAGGCATACGGCCAATGGTCGGGAGTTTTCCATCCTGAAGTTCAGGACGATGACGGAGCTGACTGCGGATGAAGCACGCGAAGAGGAGGCGTCCGATCGGTGGCAGCGTGGTGATGTCTCCAGAGTGACCGGCATCGGCAGGCTTCTGAGGCGGACCAGCCTCGATGAGCTGCCGCAGTTGTTCAATGTGCTGCGAGGAGAGATGTCCCTGGTCGGTCCAAGGCCTCTGGCAGCCGGCGAGGTGGCGGACGCGCGGGGCTCCTGGCAGGGGTTCATGCTGCGTCAGAATGTTCGATCGGGCATCACTGGCTGGGCGCAGGTGCACGGCCTTCGAGGTGAAGCCAGCAATCGTGTTCGAATGCTCTACGACATCCACTACATCCGGAACTGGTCCGTCTGGTTCGATTTCTGGATCATCCTGCTGACGATCCGACGCATCTTCCGGGATTCCAGCGCCGAATGACTGCTCAACGCCATGCTGTCGTCCTGCTCTCGGGTGGCCTTGATTCCGCCACGGTCCTGGCGATTGCGGGGGACGACGGGTTCACGCTTCACGCACTGACATTCGACTATGGCCAGCGGCATCGACATGAACTCGATTGTGCCGCCACGGTCGCCAAGGCTTCGGGAGCCGTTCACCATGTCCTGAAACTGGATCATGCGGCCTTTCGGGGGTCGGCCCTGACGGATGGGCCGGAGGTTCCTGTCGATCGCTCCGAAGATGCGATGTCGGATGGCATTCCCGTCACCTACGTGCCTGCTCGAAACACGATCATGTTGTCCCATGCACTCGGCTATGCGGAGCATGTCGGAAGTCGCGACATCTTCGTCGGTGTGAATGCCGTCGATTACTCCGGCTACCCGGATTGCCGCCCAGCCTTCATCGAGGCCTTCCAGTCCCTGGCCAATCTTGCGACCAAGGCAGGTGTGGAAGGGGATTCGTTCAGGGTCCACGCACCGCTGCAGCACATGAACAAGTCCGAGATCATCCAGCGTGGATGTGCGCTCGGTGTGGACTACGGACTGACGAGCACGTGCTACCAGCCCGCAGCCGACGGCACACCATGCATGCGATGCGATGCCTGCGCACTTCGTGCACGGGGTTTCAGAGAGGCGGGTGTGATCGATCCGCTGATCGGCCACCAGACAGCCGGTGAACAGGACTAGATGTCGATGTTCTTGACTTCGAGGGCGTGATCCTCGATGTAGGCTCTGCGAGGCTCGACCTCTTCACCCATGAGCTTCATGAACAGTTCATTGGCCTCATCGCCATCCGACACGGTGACTTTCAGCAGCGTCCGGGTGCCTGGATCCATGGTCGTTTCCCACAGTTCCTCGGGGTTCATTTCACCCAGACCCTTGAATCGCTTGAGCTCGATGTTCCTGCGACCGACGGCTCGAAGGCCCTCGAGAATCTCCGGAACGTTGGGCAGATTGAAGATCTCTTCCTCACCACCGGAGTCGATGGCCCATGCGTACCGGGTTGCCAGATGTTCCCCGGTGACGGATTCCTCCTGCACGAGGTCCCAGTCGGCGGCTTCGATGCCATGCTCGGCAAGCTCCTTGAAGAGCGATTGCAGCTCCGGGTTCTCATGAAGTTCCCTCAGCATGGCGACGTCATGGCCATTCGCCTGGTTGGGTGATTCCGCGAGATCGTCCAGTCGCAGTTCCTTGCTCTCTGCATAGTCGCGTGCAGCCTGCTCATCCCAGAAGAACTTGTCTCCATCCGGGTAGGACAGTCGGAACAGTGGAAGTCGTCCCTGGTCGTCATCCTTCGCGGCCTCCAGAAGATCCGGGACCAGAATGCCTCGTCTCTGGGAGATGGTCACGAGATCGGCGACCCGATGCAGCATCTTGATGACACGGCGGAGCGGATCACCTGAGATTCGCTCCTGTTCCGCGGTGCAGTCGGGTGTCCGGATCATCAGAACGGCATGCGCCAATGCGAGATCGACGAGTTCCTCGTTCATTTCCTTGTCATTGAGGACGTACCGGCTCTTCTTCTTCCGCGTGACCTGGTACAGCGGGGGCTGAGCGATGTAGATCTTGCCCTGACGGATCAACTCCGGCATCTTCCTGAAGAAGAACGTCAGCAGCAGTGTCCGGATATGGGACCCGTCGACATCAGCATCGGTCATGATGATGATGCGTCCATACCGCAGCTTGGAAATATCGAATTCCTGATCGATGCCGCACTGCAACGCCTGGATCAGCACCCGGATTTCCTCGAAGGCCAGGACCTTGTCGATCCGTGCCTTTTCCACATTGAGAATCTTTCCCTTCAGTGGAAGGATCGCCTGAGTGTCGTGGTCACGACCACCCTTGGCGGAACCGCCTGCCGAATCACCTTCGACGATGAACAGCTCGGAGCGATCGACATCGTTCGTGACACAGTCCGCCAGCTTCGATGGAAGACCGCCGGATTCCAGTGCACCTTTGCGCTTGATGAGTTCACGGGCCTTGCGGGCCGCTTCACGCGCCTGGGCAGCCAGGATCGCCTTGAAGCAGATCTGCTTCGCATCCGCGGGATTCTCTTCCAGCCATGATCCAAGGACCGAACCGACGGCACGACTGACGAACCCTTCGACTTCGGGATTGAGCAGTTTTTCCTTGGTCTGATTGTTGAACTGAGGATCCGGAATCTTGACCGAGATCACGGTCGTCAAACCCTCTCTCAGATCATCGCCTGATGGCGTGAGTCCCTTGAGAATGTTCGTCTTCTTGGCGTAGTTGTTGATCGTTCGAGTCAACGCGGTCTTGAATCCGGACACGTGCGTGCCGCCATCCGGGTTGACGATCGTGTTTCCGAAGGCCAGCAGGTTCTCATTGGTCGCATCGGTGTACTGGAGACCGATGTCGCAACCAAGGCCTGTCTCGGGATCCTCGCGATAGACGCGAATGACGGGGCTGACCTTGCTTCGGTTCCGGTTCAGCCAGGCCACATAGCCGCCGATGCCATCCTCAAAGTGGAAGGTGTCGTTGCGTGGCTTTCCATCAGGGCCGACGCGTTCATCCATCAGCCGGATTTCGACACCGGGGTTCAGGTACGCAAGCTCGCGCAGTCGATGCTGCAGGGTCTCGTAGCGGAACTCCGTATCGGGGAAGATCTCAGGATCCGGCTTGAAGGTGACCCGAGTACCGGAGGTTCCCGATTCCTCGCTCTTGCCGACTTCGTGCAGTTCCTTGGTGACGACACCTCGTTCAAAGGCGATCGAGTGAACAAGACCTTCCTTGATGATCTCGACCTCAGTCCATTCCGAGAGGGCGTTCACGCATTTGACACCGACGCCGTGAAGACCACCCGACACCTTGTAGACACTGGCATCGAACTTACCACCGGCATGCAGTTCGGTCATGATGACTTCGACGGCGGGCCGCCCGTTGATCGTCGGGTTCTCGTGCTGCATCGGGTCCAGAGGCATGCCTCGACCGTCATCGCTGACCGTGCAGGAACCATCCACACCGATGCGAACGATGATTCGTGTCGCATGGCCGGCCATGACCTCGTCAATCGAGTTGTCGACGACCTCATAGACAAGATGGTGCAACGCGTTGGGGCCGGTGCCGCCCACGTACATGCCCGGTCGCTTGCGAACGGCTTCCAGTCCTTCCAGAACCTGGATGGAGTCGGAGGTGTATTCGGCGGCAGCCGGAGGAGGTGAAGATTCGGCCATGGAGAGAAGCGCTTTCAGTGTCAAAAAGGGCCGGTGAGGGGCCTCGAAGGAGACCCTTTTTCCGAACGCCAATTATAGCTTGAGGAGGCGTGGTTCAGGCCATTTCAGGCCTTCATCCACAGTTGTTTCCGGACGGTTTTCGACACCCGTTTCGACCCGAACAGGCCACCCCTTGAAACCGCCGGAAATGGCCATGAACCGGGGTATACTTCAGCCCAGCCGATGCTGGAGTCGATAAAGCCTCCGGGTGTGGACCAGCATGAGGAGCGGCAGCACAACATGGACAGCCTGAACGGAACACCGACCCCTGAACCGCGAGACGAGCCGAAGTCGAGCCGTCGCTTCTTCGTCCTGGCGGGGTCCCTGTTTCTGGCCGGTTGTGCCACCCGTTCGAAGACCGTCGTCTCGTCTCTCCCGGATCCCTGGTGGACCCCGACGACGATGCCGGATCCCAAGGCATCCAAGCCCAAGTCACCAGCCGTGGCCGCGGTTCCACCCACCGGTGTGATCGCCCGTTCCGCCTGGGCAGGGGGGAACCCGGTGCCCAGCAGGATGGATGCGAATCGATCCATCAGCCGAATCACGATCCACCATGACGGCATGCAGCCGTTCACGGACACCTCCTACAAGGCGGCTGCCCGAAGACTCGAGTCCATCCGTCGGGCTCATCTCGGGAGAAAGCCACAGCGATTCGGTGACATCGGTTACCACTACGCCATCGATCCGGCAGGGAGGATCTGGAGCTGTCGACCCCTGAGCTACCAGGGGGCGCATGTCAAAGGGCAGAATCCAGGCAACCTCGGCATAGTCGTACTTGGAAACTACGACAAGCAGTCGGTGAATCGCGCACAGCAGGTGGCCTTGGCGGCATTCCTTTCCGCTCAGTCCCGCCAGTACCGTGTGCCGGTCTCGAGGATCTACACCCACCAGGAAATGTCACCAACGGCCTGTCCGGGACGATCACTCCAGAAGTACATGGTCCAGGCCCGTCGAAACGGCACCATTGCCTGATCGAACGGTCGCCGCTCAGGGCCACTGCTACACTTTCAGGTGATGGCTGAAAGCGTTCGAGTCAATTTCAATCTGCCGATTCCGCTGTTTCCACTGCCTGAGGTCGTTCTGCTTCCTCAGAGCGTGGCACCGCTGCATATCTTCGAGCCTCGTTATCGACAGATGGTCGAGCACACGCTGGATCGAGCCGGTCAGATCGCCATGGCATGCTTTTCGGGGCAGTCGTGGCAGTCGGGATACGACGAAACGCCGGATCTTCGACCGATCGTCTGTCTCGGTCAGATCGTGCAGCATGAACGTGTCCACGACGGTTTTCAGATCGTTCTTCATGGCATCTGCCGGGCCCGCATCATGACGATGGTCGAGCCACAGGGCGACGTTCTCTACCGGGCGGCACATCTTCGTCCGCTTCTGGATGCCGATGCAGAGACGACCGATCTCGACATGGTTCGTTCGGAGCTGGAATCACTCATGTGCGATACGGATCTTCAGCGACTCGAGTCGGTGAACATGGTCCTGAAATGCATGGAGTCCCAGCAGATCGATACACCGACTCTGCTTGAGATCATCACGTCCGCGCTGATCCGCGATGCCGATGCGAAATATGCCATCCTTGCGGAGGCTTCCGTGAATGCACGTGCGGATCTGGTGCGCGAGCAGTTGCTGAGGCTGGAGCACCTGCTGCTGCTGGCCACTCGACAGCAGCGAGACGATCTCGATTACAACGTCAGCATCAACTGAGCAACGAACGACTTCGAGGAACGCTCAAGGAGTCTCGACCTGAACGGTCTGCGAGATGCCTGGAATGTCCAGCATGTCGCGGAGACGGCACCGGCTTTCCGGATCCTCGAGCATCAATGAGATCGACTCGCCAGCAAGGGTCCGGCATCCAGCCGGGATCCGGAAGGTCTGTGTCATGGTGCCGTCGGCTTCCACACGGAGCGTGGCCGGGCGGAGCATCTCGAGTTCGTGATGACCGAGCGTCGCCTTCAGTCGCCTTGAAGCGTTCCTGAAATTCCGGATCTCCAGATCGATCAGAAGATCATCGCTGTCCGGTTCGTCTCGGCGTGTCCACTGGATCTCAAGATCCGGCAGGCTCACATCAAGCCACGTGTTCATGGGCACCCGCCGCCCGCTGTCGAGTCTGGCTTCCAGATTCACTTCCAGCGGTCTGCCTGCCAGTGGCGTGGTGACGACGATTTCAATCGGCATGCGCAGCGTCCCGCCCGGTGGGAGATCCAGTCCGATGACGGAGGGTCGAATCGTCACACCCTCGGGCGCCTTCACGATCAGCTGCCCCTGCATGGAACCCGGCAGGGTGTTCTCGATGGCAAGCTCATGATCATGCACCTGCATGCTGGCTTCCAGCCGACCCGGTTCGATGGCGCACCGTGTCGGAAGCCTCATCAATGAAGCATCGAAGTTGCGGATGATCACAGGAAGATCACCGATGGGTATGGCGACATCATTCTGCCGTGGACGGGGGGTGACCGAGTTGCCAAGGGCATCACGGCATTCGATGCGTGCGGCATCCAGTGGCAGTCGAAGCAACGAGTCTGAATCCTCGAACGAGATCTGTTCGGTTCGCCATGCAATCACGATCGAGTCGCGGTCGGTGCCTTCAAGAAGACGGGCTTCCAGTTCGGGACCGGCGGGCAGTCGAGCGATTGTTGAACGGCCGGACAAGGCATCGATCATCGTCTGCAGAATCGGGTACGTCGCCGTTGGCTCCATGCCACGTGTTCCGGGTCGCCACGGTGCAGCGATGAGAATGGTGTCGGTCCCATCGCACCAGTCGGTGACGAGAGAGATGGCGGTCGTCCGCATCTGTTCGCGTGGCGTGACCGCATCCTGTTCCCGCAGGACTTCGGAGTCGGCGGTATTGATGGCCAGATCGATGACGAATCCATCAAGCCTTCCAAGGAGCGCGGCTTCGGCGGATGCCAGATCATTCGCGTTGTCCTCGATGCGACCGATCCGCCAGTGGGAGGCCGTATCGCCCCAGGCAATGAGGGCCGCCTGGACGGTCTCGTCGAGCGTATCGGGATGGGTTGCCAGGAACCGGGCTGCGTCCCGTGGATCAAACGGGCCTTTGGACCGTTGATCCGGTGGTATCCAGTTCAATGCCAGAGTCGGCTGGATGTCGAGTCGCTTCAGTTCATCGACGTGCTTCATCGTGTCGGGCCATGATGTTCTGAAGGGCACATCCGCGTGCCACATCGGCACGATGGCTTCGCCCGGGCCGAGATGGCCCAGCAGATCGATGGCGAGTTCCGCCTGTCCATGGTTGGATTCTGAACCTGTCAGATCCAGGCAGATCCGGGGTTCCGGACGATGTCGATCGAGATCGTTCAACAACGCAAAGGCCAGTTCGTCCTCAAGAAGCACACGGTTCTGTTCCGTGATCGTCGTCTGCACCGTATACCAGTCGCGCTTCGTCAGTGGGAGCGTGAGTGTTTCATCAAGGCCATGCGCCGGGACATCGCCCGATTGTTCATGCACCACCTGGCCCGTGCTGTCCATGACGTTCAGGTGCCAGTGGGCATCTCCATGGGCAGGGTCGTCGATTCTGAGATGCAACACGGGTGATCGTTGGGCATGCAGCCCGATTCGACTGGCGTCCGCGAGGTAGAGCCGCGGCCATTGTTCGACCGTGACGTCATCGAATACGGCGACGCCCGAGATGTCTTCGATCGAAGGCCTGGTGAGAGGTCGTCCGGTGTCCACGTCGGACTGAAGATCAGGTTGAACCAGTTGCAGTTCGATGACCAGTTCCGCAGCCGCTTGATCCACACCCGGCACGGTGACCGAGAGCGTGTGCCACTGGTCGTCATCGTCTCCTGAATCACTGAGGACTCTGGAGACGCTGCGCGTGGTTTCCAACTCGCTTCCGGCGACATCGACGAGCCAGGCGACCAGGCGGACACCGGCTCGCTCCAGACTGGAGGTTCGAACCTGAACGGAGATCCTGTGATCGACGAGCGGCTGGATGGGCAGGGTCCCCGGCAAGGTTCGGGCAGCCATCGATCGGCCCTTGAGGTCGAAGCGGAATGCGAATCGTCCACTGTGGGGATTCTCCTCCGTGAGGCTCATGCCCCCGAATCTGGGAAAATCGCTTCCGGTCCCGGGATCTCCGATCTGCTCGAAGGCAAGCGGCATGGTCAGGGGCCGCAGCTGGGCTTCCTCGAAATCGAACTGCTCGATCGATCGCCCGCGCTCCAGCAGGGCGGGAGCCAGGCCCAGGACGACAGGCAGCATCAGATGCATCATGTTGATCTCTATCGGCCCAGTGAGTGACCGGACCGGAGAACTGGGGGAAGACCTGTTGTCCCGGCGGGCATACACTGCCGTTCCAGAGGTTCATGATGCGAATATTCCTGACAGGCGGAAGCGGAACATTGGGCAAAAGGCTCGTGATGGACCGCCTGCGCCGTGGCAATGAGGTCCTGGCCCTGACCCGGAGCCGGTCACGATTCATGGATCGCCTCGGCGGAGCCGCCGACTCCCAGCCAGGCAAGCTGGAGGTCATCGAAGGGGATCCCACGGTGCCGGGGGACTGGCAGCTGAAGGTTGATGGTTGCGATGCCGTTGTGCATCTGGCCGGCGCCGGCGTCCTCGACAAGCGATGGACACAGGCGTACCAGAAGACCATTCGAGACAGTCGGGTGGACAGCACCTACCAGGTGGTCCGCGCGATCAAGCAGGCTTCACAGCGACCTCGCGTTCTCCTCAACGCATCCGCCGTCGGATTCTACGGCAACCGGGATGATCGACAACTGGATGAAACGGATGAACGCGGTGAGGGCTTCCTCGCGGATGTGTGTGCTGAATGGGAAGCGGAGGCGATGAAAGCCCAGGCCGCCTGCCGAGTGGTCTGCATGAGACTCGGGATGGTGCTCGATCACGAAGGCGGTGCCATGCCCCGGATCCTCAGGATCTTCCGATGGGGTCTCGGAGGTCGACTGGGTCATGGTCGTCAATACGTCTCCTGGATCACGAGCCAGGATGTGATCGCCATGATCGAACACTTCTTCAGAAAGGCCGACATCCGCGGTCCTGTGAATGTCGTTTCGCCCGATCCGGTGACCAATCGCATCTTCACACGGGAACTGGCCAGGATTCTGCGTCGTCCCGCGTTGTTTCCGGCACCTGCCTTTGCGCTCAAGCTGGCGCTTGGTGGCGCCTCCAAGGTCGTGCTGGATTCGCAGAGAGTCATCCCGAAGGTGGTTCAATCGACTTCGTTCGAATGGATGTCGCCGACGATCAACCGGGGCTTGCGTGCGACGGTTCGTGAATCGAGCAGTGATCCCGACAAGCCACTCTGCGGAATGGTCGTCATCGACATCGATTCACTGTCACCCGGTTCGCCGCTGCTCCGACGAGTGCTCCGCAAGATCGACGAGTTCGGTGCCCGCGTCGTGATGGCGACTTCCATGGGGCCTGAAGGCGCCCGGGAGTTTCTCACACAATCCGTCGTGGACTGTCCCGTGATCTCGGCGGATGGCGCCGTCATCATCCAGCGTGACGACAAGGCCGTTCTGCACAGCAGCACGATTTCACCGGACATCCAGATGAAGGTGCTCTCATCCCTGTCAGGTGGTGGCAGTGGACTCGAAGTCACCTTGGAGGATCTGACCGGCAAACGCATCGTCTCCAGGCAACCGACGGACATCCAACCCATCAAGGACTGCATCCGAATGCGTTTGTCCGGACCGGTCGAAGCGTTGGATGCGATCCTCGGAACCATCGGTCCGGAGCTGTGGCAACCGGGTCATGTCCAGGTGCATCGTGATCGTCCCGGTCGCGTCGACATCCTGAGCGGGATGGCGGAACGCAGTGTCGCGGTCCAGTGGCTCACGCGAAGGTGGGGACTGGATCGTCAGCAGGTCCAGTCGATTCTGACGGATGTTCGATCGTCGGGTTTGGCGCAATGGTCCGGGCATGCCATCGCCCTGAAAAATGCATCGGAACAGGTTGCGGCGTATTGCGACAAGAAGCTCGAATTGAGTGGTGTGGACGGCGTTGCAGATGCCGTTGATTCGATTCTCTAGGCGATTTGACGAGCATTCCCTCGGTCGGCCTTCTGCGCGTATGATGTGTCCCCAGGAGAACTTGCGACATGTCCGACTCATCCGATCTTTCAGCGACCTGTGAATCCGGTGCACCCGTCTCCGCCGGCGTGGCCGGGATGCCTCAGGTCGGCAACATCTGGCTCGATGGCCGGATGGTGCCTGCCAAGGAAGCCAAGGTCAGCGTCTTCGATT
>MDSW01038233.1_pt1 | contig 11118 bp, 11 predicted proteins | sample 811171 | NCBI WGS metagenome assembly MDSW01 (sample SAMN05326641, study PRJNA326480) | marine metagenome | isolation source: seawater | place: Atlantic Ocean: North West | collected 2012 | reverse complement strand
TGGCTCTATTTCAAGGTTTTGAAGTGATCTCCATGGAAGACCGCGAACATGATAAACCTGGCTCTTGGCACTGGCACCTTATTTTGGAGCGGCAGTCATGATAAGGACTTTTGTTGGAGCAGAGGTTTTCCTGCCCGGAGAGATTGTAGAAACTACCGTTACGATTGACAATGCCGCGGTAGTTGAGATCGGTGGCCCAATTCAAGGTGAAGTGATTAATGCGCGCGGAAAGATCCTTGCGCCAGCATTGGTTGACGTCCACGGAGATGCATTTGAGCGTCAAGTGATGCCACGCCCCAACACCTATTTTCCGCTTGATATTGCGGTTATTGATACAGACCGACAGTTGGCCAGCAACGGCATAGCCACGGCTTATCATGCAATCACTCTGGGCTGGGAACCGGGTTTGCGCGATATAGCACGGGGACGTGATATGATTGAAACCATCAACCGCCTAGCCCCTCGCCTGACTGTGGAAAATCGGGTGCAATTGCGTTGGGAAACTTTTGCCTATCCAGAAGCTTTGCAGACAATTGAATGGGCACTAGAAGCACCACTCAAACCGTCAATTGCATTCAATGACCATACTTCAATGACCATGAGAGCATTTGATACGTCGATGCAAGAACGCGCATTCGAACACAGTCCAGATTTTACAACTGCATCGTTGGATGATGAGCGCATAAAACAACGCACAGCCAAAAAAGCGGCACGTGCAGGCATGGACGATAACGCTTATTTAGATTTACTGCGTAAAGTTTGGAACCGTCGAAGCGATGTTCAAGATCACATTGCAAAAATTGCACAGCTTGGGCGCGACAAAGGAGCTACCATGCTTAGTCATGATGATACGCGTGCAGAAACCCGAGAGTGGTTTCGTGAATTGGGTGCGACCACATCAGAGTTTCCAATGGTTATAGAAGCTGCCCAAGCTGCCCGTGATGGCGGCGATGCAGTAATTTTTGGCGCTCCCAATGCAGCTCGCGGTGGCAGTCATATTGGATCGCTAGGAGCGGGCGACATGGTTGAAGCGGACCTTTGTGATGCGCTTGCGTCTGATTACTTCTACCCAGCAATGCTTGCGGCTGTCGCGAAGCTAGACGCGGAAAAACGCGCCGATCGCCTCACAATTTGGTCGCTGATCTCGAACGGGCCTGCACGCGCCATGGGGTTGAAGGATCGTGGTGAAATCAAAGTTGGCAAACGCGCCGATTTGGTCTTGGTGGATTGGCCTGAGGGTGACTTTCCTGCGGTCCAAGGTACTTGGGTAGCGGGCCGCTGCGCGTATCGCGGGATCGCATTTGGCGTATGACATTTAACCGCGATTACCTACCTGCTATCGGCCTAGGGGTAACACAGATCATGGGTTATGGCACGCTCATGTACGCCTATGCGGTGCTTTTGCCGCATATGGCGGCGGATCTAGACCTGAGTCTTTCTCAGATCTTTGGAGTGCTGTCCGCTGGGCTTTTGTTCGGCGGGATTATTTCGCCGCTCTCAGGGCAGCTGACCGACCGGTTTGGTGGACGCTGGGTCATGGCTGGTGGATCAGTGGTGGCGGGGCTGTCCCTGGTTGCCATGAGCCAAGTGACGTCTTGGCCGCAGCTCTTTGTAACTATCTTGCTGGCCGAAGGGGCAGGCATGTTCGTGCTATATAATGTTGCTTTTGCATCGGTCGCGCGGCTAGATTTAAAAGTGCCAGCCCAACGATCGATCTCGATCATTACGCTGTTCGGAGGTGTGGCTTCGACCATTTTCTGGCCGCTGACCTTGACGCTTTATAACGCCTATGGCTGGCAGATGACATGGGTTCTCCTTGGGTCGGCGTATATGGTCATTAGCCTGCCGATTCATCTGTTAGCGCTGCGTGGCAATGAGCGCGATCTGAAAACTGTCGACGAGGTGCAAGACGCTGCTTGGCCGGAGTTGCAGGGCGCGGCGCGCAAGCGCGGCATGATTTGGATGGTGATATCCTTCATCTTTTCTGGCTATCTCATGGGAGCTGTGATGACGCTTTGGGTCACAAATGTACAGGATCTGGGCCATACCGCCGCGATGGCCGCTTTAGCTGGTGCGGTGATCGGACCGTTTAAAACCATCGGCCGATTTCTCGAGATGCTCATTACCCGCAATATGCATCCCTTAAACACTTATTTTTTGGCTCTTTCGTTCCAAATCGGTGGGTTTTTTGTGATCCTTTGCGCAGGATTCACAGTACCGGGCATCCTTTTAGCGGCAGCAATTTACGGAATGGGCGATGGAATTAAAACCATCGCCCGCGGCACTCTTCCGTTGGCGCTGTTCGGGCATAAGGGCTACGGTGCGCGACTGGGATGGATCGCGTCAGTAACTATGGCCACTAATGCAACCGCACCGTTTGTTTTTGCCTGGGTGACGCAAATCTTCGGCGGCTGGTGGAGCTTTGCAGTGATGGCGCTTTGCGTGATTATAGCATTCGTCGCTTATTATAAAATCGAGGATCCAAGAAGGAATACCGCCTATGAATCAGCTTAAGATCGGCGCTTGCCTTGCGCCTCATGAAATTATGGACCACCGCAACTGGCTTTTTGACGCAGATCGTGACATTGAATTGCAAGGATTTAGCACGTATAACGACCTATGCATCGACCTTGAAGACCGCATTGCCGCCTCAAATGAGGCACTGGAAGGTTTTTCTGGGCGCCTTGGGGTGCACGGACCCTATGAGGGGCTGGATATGGATAACAAAGATCCAGAAGTTAGGCCAATAATTACGGCCCGGTATCTCAAAGCATTGGAAGCTGCCGATCGGATAGGCGCTCGACAGATTGTGCTCCACTCGCCGTTCAATCGTTGGTACGCATGGAACCGACTTAATAAACCGAAGTATTGGGAGACTAAGCTTGCGCGTATTCACGATGTGATGATGCCAGTTGTCAAAGCTGCAAAGACGATGGGGATCACTCTCGTCATTGAGAATATTCTAGATGTCGACCCAGCTAGCCGCCGTGCCATGGTCGACAGCTTTGACACAGATGCGATCGCTCTCTCTGTAGACACTGGTCATGCGCATCTTGCACGACGTATGTCAGGCGCGCCACCTGTAGACTATTTTGTTCGAGATGCTGCTGATCAGTTGCGTCATGTACATCTCCAGGATCTCGATGGTCATGCGGATCGGCATTGGGCACCGGGCGAAGGCGAAATCCATTGGAAGGAAGTGTTTCGTTCTTTGTCAGAATGCGCTTCTGAACCTCATCTTGTGTTGGAGTTACGTCGTAAATCTGACATTCCTAAAGGATTTGAGTATCTAAAATCACTTGGTTTAGTCGAATGAAGTCTATAACATCTATCGAAGCGTTAGAGGGCCTTTACGATGCACCATTGCCAAGCCCGTTGGCGAAGGTGAAAAAGACGCTGACCCCAAATTATCGAAAATGGATTAGTCTTGCACGGTTTGTGGTACTGTCAACCGTTGGTCCAGAAGGCGCCGATGCCAGCCCTCGTGGGGACATAGGACCGGTTGTAACGATACAAAACGACAACACATTACTTCTACCCGATTGGCGAGGCAACAATAGGCTTGATTCCTTGCGCAATATCGTTTGCGATGGGCGGGTGAGCCTGATGTTTATGGTTCCCGGCTGCAAGAATGTAGTGAGGGTAAATGGACAAGCAATTTTAACAGATGATGTGGGACTTCGAACGAGATTTGAAACCAAAGGAAGAACACCCAAAACAGTCATTGTTATAACGATAAGCGAGGTCTACTTCCAATGCGCAAAGGCCTTAATGCGGTCTGAGTTTTGGTCGGGCAAAGACTTGAGCGGCAACGTGCCAACAGCTGGAGAATTCATCAGCGAGTTTACCAAGGGCTTTGACGCTAAAGCCTACGATAAAGGCTACGGCGCTTACGCGAAAGATCGCATGTGGTAAGAAACTATTGAACTAGAGAGTGGCGCACTCTTCTCACAATCAGCACGGAAGATATTTTCATGCCATACTCTCGATTTGCAATTTACTATGTGCCTCCAGATGGCCCATTGGCCGAATTTGGCGCGAAATGGCTAGGCTGGGATATTGTGACTGGAAGTAATACGCCCCACTTCACTGTGAAAGGATTGCATGACATTACGATGACGCCGCGCAAATATGGATTTCATGGTACCCTAAAACCACCATTCAAGCTGAAGGAAGGTCAATCGTTTTCTGCTTTGGAAATGAAGGCATCAAATATTGCAAAGACGCTTGCGCCCGCCGTTTTTAATGGGATGAAAGTAACGCAATTGGGAAGATTTTTAGCCCTCACCCCTTTTGGCAGATTGGATAGCTTACAAGCTATCGCTGAAGCGTGTGTGCAAGAGCTTGATGGGTTTCGCGCGCCTGCGGACAAGGCAGAGCTTGCGCGGCGCCGAAAGGCGGGTTTGAGCCCTCGGCAAGAGGTTTTGCTGGCGCAGTGGGGCTACCCTTATGTTTTTGAAGAGTTTAGTTTTCATCTGACCCTATCGGGGCGATTGTTCGAGGAAGAGTTAACGGATTGGACAACTAAGCTACAGAGCCATCTGCCAGAATTGCCCAAGCCTTTCGTTATTGATCAAATCGCGCTATGTGGAGAAAGGCTTGATGGACGCTTTGAGTTGATAAGTCGCTACACGCTTACAGGATGAAACAAGTAGATATCGTTCGAAATCTTAACATTCATATGAGAGCGCCATCTTAAACGGTGTCCTGCCGCCTTTGAAAACGGCGCAATATATAAAGTAAATACCCGACTGACTTAATGAGATGTATTTAGCGATACTTTTCTATGAAGTCGTCGATGGCCAGCATGCGAATATCGGGCAACGCGGCTTTATAGGTGTGATAGCTCCAATCCCAGACCGCTATGTCTTGCAAAGCCTCTGCTTGCGCTTCTGTGAAGCGGCGCCTGATGACACGCGCTGGCACTCCCCCTACTACAGTATACGGCGCCACATCCTTGGTCACGACTGCGCCAGCGCCGATCACAGCACCTGTTCCGATGTTCACACCTGCAGTGATTGTCACGCCATGCCCGATCCACACGTCATGCCCGATAGTTACCCAGTCAGATTTACGCCACTCAAAAAAGTCATAGTCGTCCTCGCCTAAACCGTATGCTTCAGCGCGATAAACCGAGTGGTGCTGCACCGCGCGCCATGTAGGGTGGTTGCCGGGATTAATACGTGTAGAATTGGCGATTGAACACATCTTACCAATTGTTGACCAGACTACGTGGCAATCTTTAGTGATATACGACCAGTCGCCCATGGAACCGTGTTTAAGCACCGTACCGCTGCCTACCTCAGTCCATTGGCCCAGCTGAAAATCATCAACAATCGCGCCGGTATTGATAGTGGGGGCAATTGAGAGGGCATTTTTCGAACCGGCGCCTGCCATTTTTCTTCCTCCTACATTGTATGGTGAAGTTCTGGTCGTATAAATTTTTGTATTACACCTAGACCGAACCAAAATGATCTCTTATCGCTAGCTTCCTCTTAACGGGAATTTGCCCGATCGGTAACCCATGAGGCTTCATGTCACTTTGCCAAATCTGCCTTACCTATTAACCTAGTACGGATTAATCCTGAAAGATAATCAACTATATACACCATGGCGATTATTAAAAAGATAATGGTCCATACTTGATCCCAAAACAGGCCAGCGATCCGATCTGACAACATAAAGCCGATCCCTCCAGCACCAACAATCCCTAGTATCGTAGAAGAACGGACATTGGATTCGAAATTATACAGAATGATCGAAAGATGCACTGGCAAAACCTGAGGCATGATGCCAAAGAATATCGCCTGAAGTCGCGACCCACCTGATGCGACAACACCTTCGACGGGACGTTTTGAGGTGTTTTCAAGCGCCTCAGAAAAGAGTTTGCCGAACGTGCCGATCTCGGACACCGCAATCGCAAGAACACCTGCCAATGGACCAAGACCAAAAGCGCGAATAAAGATAAGCGCAAGGATAAGTGTTTCAAAGGCACGGATGATATCGTACCCGCGGCGCGCCGTGTGGCGGACCCAGAAGATGCGAGTTATGTTCTTGGCGCCCAAAAACGATATCGGAAAGGCAATTATCAGCCCCAGAATGGTTCCCAAGAAGGCCATCGCCACGGTCTCGCCCAAGGCTTTGAACACTTCAACCCACTCCTGCCAGGTGTCCCACAGGTGCGGTGGGAACATGAATGACACCACAGTGCCAAGCCGCTGCAGCCCGACCCATATGCGTTCAGGAGAAAAGTTGAAGTCGTAGAGGCACCACACAAAGAGCGCTAAAAACAGCGTCCACAGACCAATCTTTTTTGCACGTACTGCCGGTGTATCGCGAAACGCGCGCGGGCTTTTGGAAATCCAGTCCTTAATTTGGCTGTCATTTTGGGTCATGTCGCGGGCCCTTTCTCAAGTCCGATAACGCGGTGGCGGAGTTTTTCCGATCCATAGTCAATCACTATCACTGTGACGAAGATGATCAGAAAGAGAGCAGACAAATCCGTGTACTCTTGCAACGACAGAGCCTCACGGAATTCTTGGCCCAGCCCGCCTGCGCCAACGTAGCCGATGATGGACGAGGCACGGACGTTGATCTCAAACCGCAGTAATGTGTAGCTGATAATATTCGGCATCACCTGCGGCACAGCGCCGTACCGAATTTGGTCAAACCAAGTGCCACCCGCTGCCTTTACGCCCTCAAGTGGGCGCATGTCAATGTTTTCGTTTACCTCTGAGTAAAGCTTGCCCAAGGCACCTGCGGTATGCAGACCGATGGCCAAAACACCTGCCATAGGACCAACTGAAAAACAAAAAACAAAAATTAGCGCCCAAACCAGTTCAGGCACGGTACGCGCAATCTCGAGATACCGACGGCATCCCCAAAGAACCCACTTGTTCGGGGCGAGATTGCGAGACGCTGGGAAAGACATCAAGAAACCACCGATGACCCCAAAGGTCGTTGCCATAAAGGCAATCAAAATGGTCTCGATCAGAAGGTTTAGCCACACCTTCCACCGCCAGAACCATTCCACCAGATCAGCACCAATGCTTTCCCAGCGTAGAACGGGCAGGGTTTTTTCGATAAACTCGCCCAACCGCGGCAGGCCCGCTGGAATGATCCAGCGCCACTCGCGCGAGCCGTCAGTATTGGTTACCTGCGTGACCTTGAAGAAATCGCCGAGCCAGGCAGAGAACGCAAAAAACACAAAAAAGAGAACGCTGGCGATGAACCAGCCAAGTTTGGCCTGTCGCCTTCGAGCGGCATAGTCCAATTCAAATTGTTCGATCGGACGCAACGGCGTCACATTGGCTGCGGCGGTCATTTCAGCAATCCCCAAGAAACGGGGACCCCCGCCGCGAGGCGAGGGTCCGAATTTACCAGCTTACGAACGACGCTGCTTTTTTAGCCATTGGCGCATGTCCACGATCCACTGATAGCGCTCGTGGGTTGCAGGCTGCCAACCGATCTGCGGGTTTGGCGTGCCTTCAACTTCGCCCGTCATGGATTTGAAGGCTTCGGGGTCTTTTGTTACCACGTCTATAACCAACTGCTGCATAGTGTCTTTCAGGCCTTGCGGCAGGTTCTTGCGGGCCGTGAACGGGCCGGACGTGATTTCAGGGCTTTCCCAGATCGGGCAAATTTCGCCTTCGGAGATCATACCCTTTTCGATCATGCGCTGCCAACGGCCATCGGTTTCGTTGTTTTGCCATGTGGCGGCAGCGTCAAACGTGCCTTGAGCAACGCCAGCAACACCAGCCTCATGGGACCCTGAGAACGGGATGGCCGAGAAAAAGGTCTTTGGATCAACTTCCTTGGCGATGTTGAAATAGGGCACTGCATAACCAGATGTCGAATCTGGATCGGCAAATGCGAGAACCTTACCTTCCAGATCGGCCAGCTTTTCATAGCCGTCTTCGCAGCGCGTCACGACAACCGAGAAATAACCTGAGGAGCCATCCTTACGGATACGCGTCACGAGCGGCTCGACCTCGCCGTCGGTGGCAGTGTAAGCTGCGGCGTAGGAAGACGAGCCAAGGAAGGCGAATTCGATCTGATCAGCGCCGAGTGCTTGGATTACGCCGTCATAAGCGCCAGCTGTGAAAATCTCGACTTCGACGCCCAGTTCGCGCTCGAGATACTCTTCGAACGGTGCGTAGCGTGCGATCCGATCTTTTTCGTTCTCGCCTGACAGGATGCCGAACTTAATGACCTGATAGTCTTCTTTCCAGTCGCCTGCGACCGCTGACGTGGCTAGTAAACCTGCCACAACGGTTGTAATAAATTGTTTCATGGTTAAGTCCTCACGTTTTGAGTTGATTATTAGGTTGCATATCAGGCGGACATTACGACCGATTGGGTCGACGTCACTCCCTCGTTGAATTCACTAAGGCCTTGTAGGCCATAGATATCGCGTACCACGCCATCGGTCAGTTGCGCGGCGACCCCGTCAAAGAAGATGCGGCCATTGCGCATTGCAATGATCCGATCGCAATATGCGCGCGCGGTATCGAGAGTGTGCAGGTTCACAAGAACGGTAAGGCCGTCCTCTTTGTTGATCTGTCGCAAGCCATCCATTACTAGCGTCGCATTGGCTGGGTCGAGTGACGCAATTGGCTCGTCAGCAAGCATGATTTGTGGCTGCTGGACCAATGCTTTTGCAATAGCTACGCGTTGTTGTTGACCGCCTGAGAGCGTGCCTGCGCGTTGTAATGCCTGAGGCACCAGATCCAGCCGATCCAGCGATTGAAGCGCCATCGCGCGCTCGGCGTCAGTAAACTGCATCGCCATAGAGGTCAAAAAATTATGCTCTGCCAGTCTGCCAATCAATACATTGGTGAGTACGTCCAGCCTGTCCACTAAATTAAACTGCTGAAAAATCATTGCGCAATCGCGTCGCCAATTGCGTAGCTCTCGACCGCGCAGGTTGGTGATTTCTTTGCCCCCAAATGAGATCGATCCCTGCGTGGGATCAATTAGGCGGTTAATCAAGCGAAGCATGGTGGACTTGCCTGCGCCAGAGCGTCCGATGACACCAACAAACTGACCTGGCTCTATGTCTAGAGTTACGTCGTCTACAGCACGGGTCTCTCCAAAAATTTTCGATACGTTTGTGAGGGTTAGAGTGGGTAGAGCAGTATTAAACATAGCGATTCATCCGAACGTTTGTTGCTCGATCTATGTCTTACTTTTGTGACAATCCAGTGTGCCTTTAATGAAGTTTTTGTTACACTGCAGCCCGCATCTTTAATTGGGTTGCTGAGTCAAGCCAGGCGCCATTTGAAAAAATAGTCTCTCCCGCACTAAAGGTCTGTACAACACGGTCAGATTGGTCGACCAATACCAAATCAGCGCGTTTGCCCTCGGCTATTTCACCTCGGTCAGTTAGGCCCAGTGCCTTCGCAGGATTTGCCGATGCAAGACGCACCGCGCCCACTAGGCCATCGGGATCGGACGCGGACAGAGCGCGAATAGCTGGCAAAATTGCAGCAGGATGATAATCGGCCGCCAAGATGTGCAACAGTCCCTCTGAATGCGCAACGCGTGCAGATAGATTGCCCGAGTAGCTCTGACCGCGCATCGCGTTTGGCGCGCCCATTGCGATCATCAAACCACGTTCCTTTGCAACAGCTGCCGCCTCGAGCGTCACAGGAAATTCGCTAATAACCACACCAATATCGGCCATCAGATTAGATTTTTCTACAGTGTCATCGTCGTGGCTTGCCATCGCTACGTTGTGCGATTTGCAAAGAGCCGAAAGCCGCTCGAGGTTCTCAAGAATCTGCTCAGCAGAAACAGCATCTTTGATCCGACGTTCCACATGTAGCCGCGCCTCTTCTTCGCTTAGTCCGCTTTTGATGCGGTTTGCAACAAGCGTCTCAACATTGCGATATTGGCCTTGGCCCGGCGTGTGATCCATCACGGACACAAGATCCACGGCGCCGGCTGTTAGCAACCCATCTAGTGCATCAATCGCCGCGGTGTATGTCATGTCGAAACGCGCATGTATTCTATGATCAACACGTAGCCCTTGGATGTTCTGCTTCAACGCGTGAATAATCTCTGAAGTATGGTTAAACGAACGCCGCTCGCCATCGACCGCCGTACGAGAAAAAGATACGCCCGCATAGGCTGTCGTCACTCCGGCAGCTGCAAGCCGAGAGTCAAGATGACCGACTGCGACATCCATCGGGAAATCGACTTTAGGGCGCGGCTCGAGTTCAATCTCGATCATGTCGCCATGCATGTCTATAAAGCCTGGAAACACTGTGACGCCAGACGGCTTACCAGTACTCTCCGTAATCTCTACGATCTTGTCATTTACAATTCTGAGAGCGCCATTTTTGATAATTCGGTCCGCCAGAATGAGTTTTACGTCAGAGAGCCACATCACTTCGCTCCTCACTTTGCGTATATTCAGGTGTCAGATCGACTATCCGGTCAATCAGATGCAAAACATCATCCGGATGATGGAACACACCGATCATCGCCGTGCCCTGTTCTTTTAGCTCTTGCAGCCTGGCCACCAAGGCAGCGCGCGCGTTAGCGTCAAGCGAGGCGGTCGGCTCGTCCAGCATAAGCAATTTTTGTGGTAGAATAAGTGCTCGCGCAAGGTTCACTTTCTGCTGCTCGCCACCAGAGAAAGTTGTTGGATATGCGGCCCATAAATCTGGCTTTACTCCAAATGTTTCGAGCGCCTTGCGCGCTTCATCCAAAGCAGCTTCTGGCTTCCATCCTGCGAGGCGCAAAGGTTCAGCCACGATGGCCTCTGCGCTCACGCGCGGGCGCGCCGTCAGGAATTGCGTGACAAATCCAATCTCAGAGCGCCGTAAATGCGCGACATCCACATCTGCCGCACGGGCAAGGTCAATCACGCCGTAACTGGAATGAAAGCGAATTTCGCCAGCCAATGGCAAGTAAGACCGGTATAGCGTGCGCAGTAGTGTGGATTTGCCAGCACCATTGGCGCCCTTTAGGAGGACAAATTCTCCCGCTGCGACACTGAAGGTAATATCCTCGAAGGCGGGGATATCCTTTTCTAGGTGATGCAATGAAAAGCCCTTTGTTAGTTTGTTGATTTCCAAAACTTGTGTCATAACTTTGCGTGCACCAATTGTT
>MDSW01099757.1_pt1 | contig 11119 bp, 11 predicted proteins | sample 811171 | NCBI WGS metagenome assembly MDSW01 (sample SAMN05326641, study PRJNA326480) | marine metagenome | isolation source: seawater | place: Atlantic Ocean: North West | collected 2012 | reverse complement strand
GGCGGTACCAAAAACCGCTGCCTTACCGCTTGGCTACACCCCAAAATTAAATTCATATATCACAAAAAAAATAAATTATATAGTTTTTGATATAATGTACCAATAGTTCTTATATTTTCTTTTGAAAATTTTAGAAGCTATATTTGCGGACTTTTTAGTTTTAAAATATGCGACTATTGCCGATCCTGAACCCGTCATTCTTACAAAAATTACATTTGGTAAATCGATAAGAAAATTTTTTAAACCTTTAATTGTTGGATATTTTTTAAATACAATATTTTCAAGATCGTTTTTTGAATCAGCTAAATTTTTCATTTTAAAATGTGATTTATTTTTATTATTATATAATGGTTTTGAATATTTTTTTACACCAGCATAAATATTTTTTGTTGAGCAACCAAAAGTTGGTTTAACAATTAAAGTAAATAAATTAATTTTTTTTTCTAATCTTACAACTCTTCTGTTTTGAAGAAAAATTGAGTTTTTTTTCTTTAAACCTAAAATCACATCAGAGCCAACTTTATGGCTAATTTTATCAATATATCTATTATTCATTTTAATAATCTTTTTACTAATTAAATATTTAAATATGCTTGCAGCATTCATCGATCCACCGCCCATACCTGATTTTTGAGGAATATTTTTTATGACCACTATCTCAAATTTTTGATTTTTCAAAATTTTTTTTTTCTCAAGTATTTTTAAAAGTTTTGAAATTGTATTTTCTTTTTTAATTTTTTTTGAAAAATCACCTGAAAAAGAAATTTTATTCTTATTTCCATCTATTTTTTTTATTTTAATCTCATCATAAAAATTTATAAATGTTACTAAACTTTCAATTCTATGATATCTATTTTTAAGACGCTTAATAATATTTAGTGATAAATTAATTTTAGCATAAGATTTAATTATATGAAAATTCATTCTATTAAATTTATATTAAGCCATTTAAAATTTTATTATTAATTGTTTCTTTCATATCATTTTCAGTATCATCAAAAGTTAAAACATTTTTCCAAAAATAACCTGCCTCTATTTTTCTTCCTAATTTCCAAAGAATATCTCCATAATGATCGTTCACAATAGGATCGGTTGGCATAATTTCTACAGCTCTTTTTAAAAGTTTTTCTGCTCTTATATAATTTCCCGTCAAATAATATGCCCATCCAATTGAGTCAATTATATATGGATCATTTTTTCTTTGCTCATATGCCTTCTCAAGCATAATCATTGCTTGATCTATATTATAATTTCTCTCTAACCAAGAATAAGCTAAATAATTTAGTACATGTGGTTCATCTGGATTTATTTTTAATGACATAAGTAAGTCATTATCTGATTCAAGAGTTTTTCCAATTCTCTCATAGCTTCCTCCTCTTCTGTATAATATTTCAGCATAAACTAAATCTTTATTATTCATTTGAGATAAAACCTTAGAATAATATTCTATTGATAAATTATATCTTTTAAAACCTTTAACAATATTTCCCATATCAAATAACATTCTTATTGATGGGTTTTTAATTTTATTAAATTCACTTTGTAAATAATTTAAAGCCTTATTTGAATCTTGATCCTTCTTTATAATCTCAGTAATTTTCTTTATTTTATACCAATGATAGATTTTATTTTTTTTATTAAAGCTATATAAAATATTTTTTGATTTTTCGTAATCTTTGCTTTGTAAATAATTTTCCGCTATTAATGATGAATTAAATTTAAATTTTGGATTAAAATAATTAGATAATTTAAAATAAAAATTAGACAAACTTAAATATCCTTCTCCAGAATACAAATTAGATATCACAAAAAAAAATTCACTAATTATATCATCAGGATCTTTACAGGAAAAAATATTTTCTATTTCTTCAAATTTTTTTTCTTCAATCCAATTTTTTGTCTGTGAAACTAATAATGTTGAATTTAAAGGGTCAATACTTTTTGATAAATTGGTAATTTCTTTAAAATTATTTTGGCTCAATAAATAATTTGCATAAAAAAATAAATATCTAGAATTGGCAATATCTTCAAAATTAATAAGAGTTTGAAATAAAGACTTCGTGTTTGATTTATCTAAATAACAGCTTTGTAAAGTTTTATTAATTAAAGATAGCTTGCCAAAATCATTAATTAAATTATTTTTAGTTTGATTATTTTTAAATATATATAAATACTCCTCTAAAATACTCGAAATAATCAACTCAAAAGTTCCATCGTCCGAAAATGTTTTAAGATTTTTTATATAGATATAGCTACTTTCATAATCTTTTTTCTTTAAACTATTTAAGAAAAGCAATAATTGTGCCTCAAAAAAATTTAAAAAATTTTTATTATCTAAAGTTTCAATTTCTTTGACAGCTCTATTAATCTTACCATTTACAATTAGTGAAAATATATACTTTTTAATATACTCTTTATGTATTTCTTTTAAATTTTTTGAAGAATTAAAAAAATTTAATGATTTAATGTCCTGATTATTTTTAGATGATATCAATGCTGAAAAATAATTATATACATTTTTTTCATTAAAAGACGATAAATCAGTGTTTTTGGAATATGAGATATTTTGATATAAAATAGCAAAACAAAAGAAGATAATTTTAAATTTTTTTGATATCATTTTCTATTCTATGATTAAAAGAGATATAAATCAAAGTGACAATTTAAATTCTGAATTATTAAATTTAATAGAATTTAAATATAAATTTAGCAATAAACCAATTAAAAGAATAACAACTAAACCTACATTAGAAAATTTAAGATCTAAATTACAGGATCTTAAAGAAAAAATCGAAAATAGCGACATTCATGAATTAAAAAATAATCAAAAAAAAATTATTTTTGATGATGGAAACATATCAAGTCCAATTATGATAATTGGTGATAATCCTACACAAGAAGATAGTAAATTAGGAAAGCCTTTTTTAGATGATTCTGGAAAACTACTTGATAAAATGCTAAATGCTATAACTCTTAATCGAGATTCAGTCTATATCACCAATTTAATAAAATATGCGGTACCTGAAGGAATAAAAATAGAACAATCAGAAATGAATAAACATTCAGAGTTTCTAAAAAAACATATTTCTATTATTGATCCTAAAATTTTAGTTTTAATGGGAGTTAAGGCCATGAATGCAATTCTAGGTAATAAACTAAAGATAACTGAGGAAAGGGGTAAATGGAAAGAAGTTATAATTGGAGAAAAAAATTATAAAATAATTACAACATTTCATCCTGCATATCTTTTAAGAAAACCTGAAAAAAAAAAATTTTCTTGGGAAGATTTAAAAAAAATTAAAAAAAAAATAATAGAGTTAAATATAAATATATAATGAAAATTTTAGCAGGAGTAGATGAAGTAGGACGTGGAAGTTTAATTGGACCAGTATATGCGGCGGCTGTAATACTAAATAAATCAATTAATAAAAAATTATTAAAAGATTCTAAAAGTTTATCAAAAAACAAAAGAATACAACTTTTTTCATATATTAAAAAAAATTCTATCTGGGCAGTTGGTCAAGCTTCTATTAAAGAGATTGAAAAAATTAATATATTACAAGCTAGCCTGCTAGCAATGAAAAGAGCTATTAAAAAACTTAAAAAAAAACCAAATCTTGTTTTAATTGATGGTAATCAATTACCAGATCTTAAAAAATATAATTTAAAATTTGTTATAAAGGGCGACAAAAAAATCCCTTCAATCTCAGCAGCATCAATAATTGCTAAAGTAACTAGAGATAGTTTTATAACTAATCTTTCTAAATCTTTTAAATTTTACGGATGGGAAACTAATTTTGGATATGCAACAAAAAAACACCTAAAAGCTATAAAAAAATTTGGTATTACAAAACATCATCGAAAAACTTTCTTACCCATTGCAAAGATTAAATAATTTAAAAAGCTATATTCCCACAACATCTAGTTGTTTGAAATAATTACCACACAAAAAGAATCTAAATAATTCAATCTGAGGTTGACCCAAGAATCCATTTGGAGTCTAATTATTTTTTATAAAATGGAAAATAAGTTTAAAAACAAAATTATAAATGGGAATTGTATAAATGAATTAAAAAAAATTCCAAATGAAACATTTGATCTTATTTTTGCTGACCCTCCATACAATCTTCAATTAAAAAATAAATTAATTAGACCAGATATGTCTAAAGTAAATGCTGTCGATGATAAATGGGATCAATTTGAAAGTTTTAAAAAATATGATGAATTCACAGTTACATGGTTAGAAGAGTGCAGAAGAATATTAAAAAAAAATGGAGCTATTTGGGTTATAGGAAGCTATCATAATATTTTTAGATTAGGTAATGCAATACAAAATTTGGGTTTCTGGATTTTAAACGACGTAATATGGAACAAGAATAATCCAATGCCTAATTTTAAAGGAACTAGATTTACTAACGCTCATGAAACACTAATTTGGGCATCCAAAAGTAAGAAATCAAAATATACTTTTAATTATCAATCATTAAAGTGTTTAAATGATGATCTTCAAATGAGATCAAACTGGAATTTGCCAATTTGCAATGGCAAAGAAAGATTAAAAAAAAATGGAAAAAAAATTCACTCTACGCAAAAACCTGAATCACTGTTACACAGAGTTTTATTAGCATCGTCAAATAAAGATGACATGATCCTTGATCCTTTTTTAGGATCTGGTACTTCAGCGGCCGTTGCTAAAAAATTAGGTAGAAATTATTATGGGATTGAAAAAGAAAAAAAATATTTTAAAGCTGCAGAACAAAGAGTAGAAAATACTAAACCTATTGAAGATAATTTTTTAGACACATTAAAGAATAATAAATCCAAACCTCGTATACCCTTTGGATCTTTGGTAGAACTTGGAATAATCAAGCCAGGTACAGATATATTTGACCATAAAAAAAAAATTATAGCTAAAATTATGGTTGATGGAAGTATTAAACATAACCAAACAGAAGGATCAATTCATAAAGTAGCTGCAGCTATTCTTGGATCTGAAAGTTGTAATGGTTGGACATATTGGCACTGTAATTTAAATGGAAAAATAGTACCTATAGATAACTTAAGACAAAGGTTAATCTCAAATAGCTAATAATTATAAATTTTACCTAAATAATTTTTAATAAATCTTTTATTTTTAAATAAATATTTAATCATTAAATTTCTTATAAAGATAATTAATGGATTTGAAAGATGAAATGCAAAATAATTAAATTTAGACTTATTATTAATCATTTTTGTTCTTATAATTCTTTGATTATTAAATTGATTTTTATCATTTTCTAAATTTTGATATAATTCATAGGCAATTTCTATAGACTGGGACGCTCCTTGTGCAAAACTTGGCGGATATGCGAAAAAAGCATCACCTATTAAAAAAACATTTTTTTTTTTTAATACTATATATTTCTTTACTTACAAATATCGGAAAACACTTAATGTTCTCTAAATTACTTAAAATCATAGGATGTATTTGTTCTGATATTTTTGATATTATTGATGAAATAAATGTTTTTTCTTTAAATAATGAATAATTATTAATTTCTTTAAAAGTAAGTTTTTTCCTTAATATACCAACAAAGTTAAATTTATTGCTTTGATCAATTGGATAAATTACAGAATGTAAATTTGACCCTAAAAATAACGATATATTATTTTGATTAACGTTTTCTATTATTTTTTTTTCAACAGTGGCTCTTAGAGCAATAGAATTAAAATATTCTGGTTTAATTTCTTTATTGGCTATTGCAGATTTAGTAGATGAAAATACGCCATCAGATATAACTAAATAATCACATTCAACCAAAGAGTTATCTTGAAAATTTATCTTTATTTTTTCTAAACCTTCATGAACTTTAACTACTTTTTTATTGTAATTTATTAAACTATCAGGAACTTTTTCTTTTAGAAATTTAACTAAGGTAGATCTTTTGATGGTAGTGTATTTCAGGTCATCATTATTAAATATTGAAATATCTAAATCGCATATCTTTTTATTATTTTTTAAAGAATATAAATCCAATTTATTTGGATGAAATTTTTCCTTTGAATTAATATTTTTAAAACCTATCTCATTTAATAACTTAACACTATTTACTGAAAGCTGTATTCCATAACCACTTTCAAAATTAACAGAATTATTTTTTTCATAGATAACAACTTCATATCTTGGATCTTTGCATAATAAATTTGCAAAAAATAAACCTGATATGCCAGCGCCTATTACTACTACTTTTTTCATAGATTCTCTTTGGCTGATAAAAATATTTTTTTTGTAAATGTTGGAATCATATATTCTTCTATTTTTTTTTTTTCAATCCAAAAACCATTTTTTGTTTTTTTTTTGACATGTGAAAAATTAATAAAAATATTCATATTTATATTGGACATTCTTAAATTTAATTTATTATTTAATTTTGACAAAGACTCCGAATAAGAAATTTCTTTCATTGGAAATATTAATAAATTTTTCAAAAATTTAAATCTCTCATTTTTTACTAGTAAAACTTTATTATCACTTTTATAAAGTGTTGCTAAATAAAATTTATTAATAATTTTTTTATTTTTTTTCTTAATCTTAAAATCTTTTTTTTTAAAAGATAAACAATTTTTGGTTATGGGGCATAAATTACAAATAGGAATTTTAGGTTTACATATCAATGATCCCATTTCCATTAAAGCCTGAGCATAATCATTTGATCTATTTGCTTTTCCAAAAACTTTTTTAAGTTTATTTAAATTTGCTTTTTTTATTTCTTTCTCAGTTTTTAAATTCAAAAAACGTATTAAAACTCTTTCAACATTTCCATCTAATGGAATTATTTTTTTATTAAATACTATTGCTAATATAGCGCTGGCAGTATAATCGCCAATTCCAGGTAGCTTTTTTAATTCTTCGTAACTATTCGGCAGTCTTCCATTATATTTATCTACAATTATTTTTGCACTTTCTTTTAAATTTTTAGCTCGTGAATAGTAACCAAGACCTTTCCAATATTTTAAAAGATTTTTTTCTTTTGTTTTAGCTAGAGTTTCTATATTTGGAATATTTTTTAAAAAATTATTAAAATACGGTATAACTGTCGTAACTTGAGTTTGCTGAAGCATAAACTCACTTAAAATTGTTAAATATTCTTTTTTTTTTTCTGAACACTTATTTCGCCAAGGTAAAGATCTTTTATTATTATCGTACCAATAAAGAATTTTTTTTGCTATCATGAATTATTAATATGCACTTCAAAAATAATATTAAGCAGAGAAATAAAACCGTTCAAGGATTAAGATCCCTTAAAGACACTTTGCCAACAAATATTAAAAAAATAATTAAAAAAAGGGGTCATATATTTTCTGAAACCTTAAATAATTGGAAATATATTGTGGGAGTTGATTTGTTTAAGGTCTGCTATCCAAAATCATTTAAAAATTCTAATAAATTTAATAAAAGCATGCTCGTAATTATGGTTAAAAGAGGCCACGAAGTTGATCTGGAATATTCTAAAAAACAAATAATAAACAAAATTAATACTTATTTTGGTTATAGTATAGTAGAAAAATTGAAATTAGTAAGTTTTGATAATTACTCAACTAAATTGAAAGAAAATACTTCAATAAAAAGCGAAAAAAAAAATAAAACAAATAATAAGCAAATCAATAAAATTATTGATATAAAAAATGAAAAAATTAAAAAATCGTTAATTGAATTAAATAAAATTTTTAAAAAAAGATGAAAAAAATATTTTTAAACTTATTCGTTTTAATCTTAATCCTAAATAGCAAGGTAGTAGCGGATGAAATCAAAAATATTAATAGAATTTTTGAAGGAAAAGAAAACGCCAAAATAACTATTATTACATATGAGTCTTTGACATGTGGACACTGTGCGGATTTTCATAAAAATATTTATCCTGAGCTCAAAAAAAACTTTATTGATACTGGAATAGCAAAAATTGAATTTAGACATTTCCCTTTGGATATGGCTGCGTTTAATGCCTCAAAAATTGCACAATGTAGAAATGATGGAAGTTCTGAATTATTACATGTTTTATTCTCAAATCAGGATAAATGGGTAAAGGGGAAAACTATAGAAGATGCCAATAAAAACTTAAAAGAATTTTTGAAGAATAAAAGTATAAAAATCGATTTTGACAAATGTATTGTAAATAAAAAAATCGAAGATTACGTATTAAACGATCGAATCGAAGGAGCTAAAAAATTCAAAGTAAATGCTACTCCTACGATAATAATAAACGATAAAAAGTTTGATAAACCGCTAAACTATAAAAATTTAAAAAAATCCATTGAAAAACTGATATAAGTTTTAAATGGAGTTTAAAAAAATCCAACTTAACGGTTTTAAATCGTTTGCTGAAAAAACTGACTTTTTAATAGAAACAGGTCTTACGGGTATTGTTGGGCCTAATGGCTGCGGTAAATCTAATATAGTTGAGTCCTTAAGATGGTGTATGGGCGAAACTTCAGCAAAAAGTATGAGGGGCTCAGGAATGGAAGATGTCATTTTTTCTGGAACTTCTAATAAGCCCTCAAAAAATATTGCGGAAGTGTCAATTAATTTAGAAAACAAAGATAAGCATGGATCCGTACAATTTAAAAATTTAGATTTAATAGAAATAAGAAGAAAAATAGAAAAGGATAAGGGTTCGAAATTTTATATAAATAATAAAGAGGTTAGAGCGAGAGATGCGCAAATGTTCTTCGCTGATTTATCTACGGGAGCTCATTCACCTTCTATGATTAGTCAGGGACGTATTGGAGCATTGGTTACAGCAAAACCAACTGATAGAAGAGCCATTTTAGAGGAAGCAGCGGGCATTTCAGGTTTGCATGTTAGAAGACATGAGGCTGAGCTAAGATTAAATGCTGCTGAAAATAATTTAAAACGTGCCGATGAATTAAGAAGACAACAAGAAAAACAACTATCAAATCTTCAAAAACAAGCCGAAGAGGCAACAAAATATAAAATTATTTCCGAAGAAATAAAAAAAATTGAAGCAGGTCTTTATTATTTAAGGCTAAAAGAAATAGATCATGAAATTAAGATCGAAAATGAAATTAATAGTGAAGCTGAGGATGAAGTAAGTGGATTTAATATTCAGATCAATCAAATTGAAAGCGCTATTAAAACAGAAACAGACAGAATTATTCCTTTGAGAGAAAAAAACATAGAAAATTTATCAAAAATACAACTTCTTAATCTTGAATTACAAAGTTTAGATGAAGAAAATTTAAGAACTAAAGATCAGATAGAAAATATTAAAAAATCATTAAAAACTATAGAGGAAGATATAGATAGAGAAAAAGGCATTGTAATTGATGCAAATTCTAACGAAAAGAGACTAAAAGAAGAAAAAAATGAATTAATAGAAATAGATTCAAAATATTTTGAAACGGAAAAACTTTCGAATGAACAACTAGAAATAGCAAAAGATAAACTAAAAAATGAGCAAAAATCAGTTGATCAAATAATTAATATTTTTGCAGAAGAAAAAATAAATATCAATACAGGTCCTATAAAAAGTCTACTGAATAGAATTGAAAAGATAAAAAATTTAATTTCAAGTAATGAAATAAACGAAGCAATAAATTTACTTGATAAATGTAAATCTGAATTAAATGATTTTTTAGAAAATTCAAAAAATAATGAAAATGGAAATAAAATCTTAAAAATTACAGAAAAAAATGAAAATATAAAATTGTTCCAAGAAAATTATGCTGATATCTTTAGCAAAAATCAAGCTATAAAAAATGAGTCAATAAAAAGAAATGAAAGAATTAAAACTATTGAAACTGAAATAGAAAGTTGGAAGAATCTACTTTCAAATTCAGAAAAAATGGTCAATGAATTACAAAATAGAAAAAATAAATTATTAACTGAGCTTGATAATTTAGAACGTCAACCACAAATACAAGCAGAAAAAAAAGGACAAATCTCAGAAAGTTTGAGATCATCCGAAAAAGATAAAAATGAAAATGAAATTATAATTGAAGAAATTGACAAAAAAATTAATTCTTTAAGATTTGAATTAAATGAAACGCAAGAAAAAACGATTCAAATAAGGGAACGGAAAGCTAGCTCGGGAGCTACTGTCGATGGCTTAAAAAAAAGAAAAGATGATTTGCTGGAAAGAATAAATACAGAGCTTAATCTTGATGAAAAAAATATATTAGAAAATTCTGACCTAGGTCAATTATCAAGCTTTCCTGATGCGGTCACCCAAGAAGAAAAACTAGATGAAAAAAAAAGAGAAAGGGAAAAATTAGGATCAGTTAATCTTAGAGCAGACGAGGAAACAAACAAATATGAGATTGAAATTAAAAAAATGGAACAAGATAGACAAGATCTTGTAACTGCCATTATTAAATTAAAAGAAAGCATTAATGAACTTAATCAAAAAGGAAGGGAAAGACTTTTAGATGCCTTTGACAAGGTCAATAGAAAGTTTAGCCAAGTTTATACAAAACTATTTAATGGTGGGAACGCTAAACTAGAGTTAATAGACTCAGACGACCCTTTGGAAGCAGGACTAGAAATGCTTGTTAGTCCTCCTGGTAAAAGGCTTCAATCTATAACTCTACTATCTGGAGGAGAACAGGCTTTAACCGCACTATCACTAATATTTGCTGTTTTTTTAACAAACCCATCTCCTATATGTGTACTAGACGAAGTTGACGCTCCCTTAGATGATGCCAATGTAACAAGATTTTGCAATCTATTAGAAGAATTAACAAAAATAACCAGCACACGTTTTATTATTGTCACTCATCACGCTTTAACAATGTCTAAAATGGATAGATTGTATGGTGTAACAATGCCAGAAAAAGGCATAAGTCAACTAGTGGCTGTAGATCTTCAAAAAGCAGAAAGCATGGTTGCCTAAACCTAGATGTCAAAAGATCAGTTTAAAACTCGCTTAGAGATTGCAAAAAAAAAAATATTAAAGAAATCCTATAATTCAAAGCAGTCTAGCTCTTCAAATCTAGGTAATGCATTTAAATTGAGCACCGAAATGGTCGCAGCAGTAGTGGTTGGGACAATTATTGGGTTTATTTTAGACAATTGGTTTGGTACTAAGCCATGGTTAATATTAATATTTTTTTTTGTAGG
>MDSW01211726.1_pt1 | contig 11120 bp, 5 predicted proteins | sample 811171 | NCBI WGS metagenome assembly MDSW01 (sample SAMN05326641, study PRJNA326480) | marine metagenome | isolation source: seawater | place: Atlantic Ocean: North West | collected 2012 | reverse complement strand
ATAATAGGCGTAGATATTTCTCCAACTTCTATGGCTGAATTAATTCTCTTGGCTGAAGAAAAAACAAATATAATTCCATTTCTGGGAGATGCTCATTTTCCAGAGCAGTACCATCCTCATGTTAATTCTCCAGACATTATATATCAAGACATTGCACAAGGTGATCAATTAGACATTTTTATAAGAAATTATAAATATTTCAAGCCCAAACATGGATTTCTAATGCTTAAATCAAAATCTATTAAAGGAAAGGATAAAGAAATTATTAATCAATATAGAGAAAATTTAGAATCATACTTTACTACTGTAGAATGTATTAATATTTCAAAATGGGCTAAGGGCCATAGAGCCTATTATGTCCAATAATGGAGCCATCGGTGGGAATCGAACCCACGACCTGCGCCTTACCAAGGCACCGCTATACCCCTTAGCCACGATGGCTCAAAAATGCGACTGAGAGGGGCTAAAAAGAGTTTAGCACATTTAGATGAATAACCCATAGGCTATTACACCCTACGCTATTCTGCCGTAAACGGTTAATGAAAAAACATGGTAACATACATAACTAATAGAAAAACCAAAGACGAAGTTCTCAATGGTTTTGAACCTTTAATTCGAACTTGGTTTAACAACAAGTTTGAAGATTTAACTCCACCTCAAGCAATGGCAGTTCCATTAATTGATAATTATGAAAACGTACTTGTTTCAAGTCCAACGGGAACTGGAAAAACTTTAACTGCATTTTTAAGTATTCTGAATAATTTTCTTAAACTCCACCGTGACAATAATTTCGAAGATGGAGTTCATGCAATATATATTTCTCCGCTCAAAGCTCTTGCAAATGATATTGACCGAAATTTGAAGCAGCCGCTCGAGGAAATGATGGAATTGGCTGAAGAACTGAATATGGATGTTCCCGAAATTAAAGTGGCAGTTAGATCTGGAGATACTTCACTTAAGGAAAGAGCAAGAATGGTAAGAAAGCCACCTCATATTCTAATTACCACTCCTGAAAGTTTAGGGTTATTGTTATCTTCTAAGAAATTTAGAGATCACTTCCGAAAAACAAGATATATTATTCTAGATGAAATACATGATTTAGCAAATAACAAAAGAGGTACACACCTTTCACTTTCAGTCGAGAGATTAGCGCAAATTATTGATCGTGAACCTGTTCGAATTGGATTATCTGCAACGCAAGCTCCAATTGAGGACATTGCTGGCTTTTTAGGAGGATATGATAAAGGTAAACCAAGGCACGTTAATATTGTAGACGTTAAAGAAAGAAAACATCTAGATCTAAAGGTTCTTTGTCCAGTAGACGATCTTACCTTGCATTCTACCGAAGTTATCAATTCAAAAATGTATGATCTTCTCGTAGACTTAATCCAAGATCATCGCACTACTTTAATTTTTACAAACACAAGAGCTGGAACTGAATCTATTTCATTGCAACTTAAAGAAAGAGGTATCGAAAAATTGGCTGCACACCACGGTTCTTTATCCAAAGAAATGAGATTTGATGTAGAAAAGAAATTAAAAGGTGGAGAAATGGATGTCGTTATTTCTTCGACAAGTCTTGAACTGGGAATTGATATTGGATATGTCGATCTAGTTGTTCAGATTGGCTCTCCTAAATCTATAGCTAAAGGGTTGCAACGTATTGGAAGAGCGGGGCATGCCCTAAGAGCAGTATCAAAAGGTAGACTTGTTGTATTTGATTCGGATGACTTAATTGAATGTGCAGTTTTAGTTAGATCAGCTTATGATGGGCAAATTGACCGTGTATCTATACCTGAAAAAGCGACGGATGTTTTAGCCCAGTCAATTATTGGAATGTCATTAGACAGAACATGGGAAGTTGAGGAAATGTACAATCTTATAATTTCTGCATACCCATACCGTGATTTATCTAAAAAAGAATTCTTAGATATATTAGATTTCTTAGGAGGCAATGCACTTGAAAAACACGGAGTCTATCCTAAAGTTTGGTATGAAAAGAACGGCAATGAAGTTGGAATAAAGAGAGGGTCTCGCCAAATTTATAATATGAATATAGGAACTATTCCACAAGAAATAAACTATGCTGTCGTTCTTGAAGGAAGAGGGGCACAGTTAGGAAATTTATCAGAAAAATTTGTTGAGAATCTATCTAAAAATGATATTTTTGTTCTAGGCGGTAGAACTTACCAATTTTTAGAATCAAATAGATCGACTGTAATCGTAAAAGATGGACTTGGTAGAAAACCAACCGTACCTTCTTGGTCTGGAGAAATGTTACCTCGGTCTTTTGATTTGTCCGAGGCAGTGGGAAGATTTAGAGGTGAAGTTGAAGAAAAATTAAAGCTAACCAAGGAAGAAATTTATAAATGGCTTGGAGATGAATTTAAATTAGATAAAGGTGCAGCTAGAACTATAATTTCTCATTTGGATGAACAAAAGAAAATTTGTGGATTCATACCTTCTGATAAACGCCTAATGGTGGAAGGATATGTAGATAATAGAGGAAGAAGTGGGGCAATATTCCATTTTCCTTTTGGAAGAAGGGTTAACGATGCTCTAGCGAGAGCATTTGCGTTTCAATTGGGTAAGGAAATTGGAGGTAGTGTTCGAATTTCATTGAGTGATGATGCTTTTTTACTAACATTCCCCACTAGATTGGCTATTGAAGGTCTTGCAGATAGATTAATGCCTAAATATTTGGAACCCTTATTACGTAAATCTATAACTAATACCGAAATATTTGCACAAAGATTTAGGCATTGTGCTAATCGCTCATTTATGGTTTTACGGAATTATAAAGGTCGAGAGATTTCATTACCAAGACAACAATTAAGAACTGCACAAGTTTTAGAAGCGATTAACGAAGTTGGTACTTTCCCTATGCTCGAAGAGGCATATCGTGAAGTTTTACATGATGCTTTTGATTTGAAAAATGCTCAAGTTATTATAGACGATATTGAAAGTGGAAAAAGAAAAATTGATTATCGGACTTACTCTCCAGTTCCATCGCCATTGTCACATAGTTTGATTCTTTCAGGGCTTAGTGATATTGTTCTAATGGAGGATAGATCTGCCCTATTAAGAGAACTGCATAGTCAGGTCCTAGGAAGAGTTCTAGAAGAAGGAGGGGGAGATAAACCCCGATTTGAAAAAGATTTGATAGAAGGATATTTTAATGAAAAAAGGCCAATTATAGGAAGTAATGAGGGAATGATTCAGGCAATAAATCAAATTGGTGGAATTTATCTCTTAAATGATCAAGAAAAATCAATATATCGTATGTCTGATATGCCTACTACTGAAATACAAGAATTATCTAACTATATGATTGAAGAAAATATGGTAGAATCGGTATGGAATAGTAATAAAGATCCTTTGTTTGTTGTGCCCGAATTGGTTCCATACTATAAAGCAGTTTATGGCATTAATGAAACATTATCTAAACAAGCTAAAAAAATATATGATAATTTAGAAAAAGTTAAAGACATTAAATCCAAAAAAGTTTGCGATGAATTAGAAAAAAACTATTTGGTTTGCAAAACGCCAAATGGATTTAAAAGAAGAGATAAAAATGAAACCATTATATCCTATGAAAAAGCCTTAGATTGGCTTATTACGAAACACCTGGGCTTTGTAGGGCCTCGATCTAAAGAAGATATTGCTTTAGAACTTAAATTACCTGAAGAAGTAATTAAGCAAACACTTTATGAACTTGAAGAACAAGGTATTATCCAAGGTGGAAATTTCATTTTAGGCAGAAGCTCTCCTCAATATTTATTAGGAGAAGATATAATTTACTTAGAAGCTCAATCGTTAGGAAATATAGATGTTGTTTCTGAAAAAATATTAAGAGAATATATTGATCAAAAACTTTTCAAGAAGTTTTCCAGCTTACAAACTTTGTTTGATCAACATAATGATGTCGCTTCTCCACGAACTGTTTATCATAGATTAGAAAAACCCAATTTAGATGAATGGTGGGAATGGAGAGACTCGGATGCTATATTGCAAGGAAGATTTTCAGCTGGAAAATTAAGATACATACCAGCCAATAAAGTTGGAATGTATCAAGCTTTATTCAGGAGAGAAGCTGATGGAAAAATACAAAACCTAATTGTTGATATGCTAAAGAGAAGTCCGCCTCTTTCAAAAAGTGAAATTTCAAAAGAGTTGGAAATAAAAACTGAACTGATAGATGGTGCCCTAAGGGCATTAGAAGAGAAACTAATGATTCATCGTTATAATCGGCATAGAAATCCTTGGACAACTCATAACCGTTACAGGCTTTTAAATGAATATGAAGCACCTGAAAAACCTGAACGTAAATTAATGATGGACCAATTACGAAGTTCTGGGCCTTTAACTTTCCCAGAATTAAGAAGGGAATGTGGACTTCCCCTAAACGTAGCTCGTAATGTTTTAAATTCTCTTGAAGAAGAAGACTTAATATCAAAAATTGTAGTCGTTGGAGCCACTCGCTTATTCACTTATTGTTTGAAAGAAGAAGTTGACCTCATTAAAAATACTACTGAAAAGAGAACAGTTAGAGTAACCTCATGGAGAGATCCTATTCTAACACATATCAGAAGAGAAATGTATTCTTCATACGGTGAAGCTTGGACAAATCCAATTGTTCGGGGAGGGATGGTTGCTGGTTACATGGAATCTTGGGCAATGTCTGGGTTGTTAGATGTCAGAGAAATAGTTCTTGACGAAAGTACTCCAATTGGTGATTTCTTAGATGGTTTAGATGAGTTTGCAACTTACCAAGAAAATTTTAATAGTAATATTATACGAGTAAAGGCCTTTGCTAGTACAAAAGTTGAAAATTTAGAGGACAAAATTATAAAACAATTTGAACAAAAAGGTTACCAAAGAATACGAAATTGGTTGGTCAAAGGTCCAGTAATAAATCGAACATACCAGGAAAGAGAAATTTATGGATACTTATTATGGAGACAAAGTATACACCCTGAAAAAAGATACAATAATGCCTCGATGGCATTCCGTGAAATGGGAGGAGTAAGATCGGAATATGAATTATCTTTAAGAATTCAAGGACGCTTCTTTCATCCAAGAGATTATGGAAATGAAATGGAATTAGTTCAAGGTGTTATGATTCCTGGATATTCAACATATTGTACAGTTAGAGATGCAATAATCTATCGAGATGCTCGAAATATACCTCCTGAACCTGATGATCGCAGATTATTAGCTTTAGCCATTGATTCAAAGGGATTGCCAAGAGAAGAATTATACCGAAGAAGTGGTATGGACCCAGACTCTTTCAAACAATCATTGGCTAGACTTTATCAGTCTTTAAATTTAGTAAGAACTACAAGAGGCAACTATAGGACATTACCTGTAAATCGAATCTATGAACCTGAAGAAGCAAAGTTTAATGTTGTAAAGAGGCTGATAATGTCATTTGGTATTGTATCAGCAGAAGGCCTTGGAATGCTCTTAAAAGGTGAAATTCCAATGGCTGAACTTCGAAGCATACTTTTGAGATTGGAAGCTGAAGAAGTTCTTGTTAAGGGATTTTTAAAAGAAGATAGCGAAACACTTTATTGGATTATAAAGGATGATTTAGAGCATGTTAAAGGACATTTATTCCAAGGTAGCTTTGTCCTGAATCAGGGCGACAGGTTAGCTCATTATCTTAGTGAAGATGTCAAACAAAAATTTGGCCTAGGTGCATGTAACGTTATATTCAGCTCTACAAGGATGACTGGAGCTTTTAAGATGTCAAAAAGAGGTAAGGATGTCACTATAGTTGAATTTAAGGGAACGAATCATGAAAGGCACGTTATTGAAGCGTGGTGTAGGCAGTGGAGACTTAATTTAGAATGGGAACTCAAAAATGAGGAAAAAGTAGAAGTTTAGTTAAAATCTCTATAAACTTTATCAGGTATTGTAGAATGAATATCATATGCTTGTTTTTTAGTTAAAATATTCTCATCAAGTGCCCGTAAAGTTTTACGAGGGACGGATTTAGGACCCATAACGGCACCAGGCCTTTTGGGATCATCTAAGTAATCCGTTTCTAACATAAAATCTGAACCCCTATTTGCAGCATAGCGTATGTTAGTCAAAGAAGTGGTCATTGAGACTACTAATCCATTAGAATCTTCTATAGAACCGGGACCTCCATAATGTTTTACTAAGCGATTTTTGGGAAAATTGACTTTTGAAGCCATAGCTGCTAATTCAGCCATAACTTGAGGAGTACCTGTTTCAGTGTGAAGTACTACTGAAGCATCTACTTCCTTCGCTAAAGATAATGATTCTGATAAGACTTCATTAGCTAATTTCCAAATCTTAGATTCAACAGGGAAATGTGGACGGCCTAGTTCTCCTAAACCTACTATTTCGTTTTCATTTACAAGGTGTGTACAATAACTTACAGCTTCGAGGTACAAATTAGAAGCTTCTGAAAAAGAGTTACAATCTAATAATTTAACTAATGTTACTGGATGTGGTGCTGCAACGACTGCAACCTTAGCTCCAACCTCACGAGCTTTGGAAGCTAAAGTTAAAGTTGTCTTAACTTGTTTTTTAAAATCCTCAATCTTCTTCCACACCTCATATGGTTTGTGAACCAGAACCAATCTTGTCCCTCCAGAATTTAAAAAATCTTTAACTGCTAATTCTTTTCTACCGTCGGGATCTAAATGAAAATGATTGTCTGTAATTTCCACAAATGAGTAATTAGATGACTACGTATAGGCTTTACCCATTTATACAACATAATTTTTATATCATGTGGCTGTTAGAATAATTATAGTATGACCGCTCTAAGAACTTTTACATTTTGTGCACTGATGATTAGTCTCAGCTTTGTTATGGGCTCAGCAAGTGCAGATGAGGAATACGAATTTAGGTTTGATGAACCTACTGATGGTGAGGGAAGCCTCGATCCTGACTCAACAATTGATTTAAAAATAGAAATTGAGAATTATCTGGATATTATGCATGAATTTGAACTATTCATAACTAATGCGAATGATTTAGATAGTTCAGGTATAGATGCATGGTGGAGTAGTGATGGACAAGATGATATTTCATCAGAGTCAACCACATTGCCCTCAGTTGAAGTCCCTGATTCTTCTGTAAGAGAAGGAATCACTGTTACTGTAAGAGCAACTAATAATGCATTATACGGAACCTATGACATTGAACTAAAATGCCGTGATAAAGACAATAGTGATCCGGAAGGAACAAAACAACTAAAGACACTAACTGTAAATGTTAACCAGAAAGCTGCAGTCTCTCTAGAAGTAGCTGAAATGGGAAGTAATCAAGGATCTGTAGATTTAGATAGTGAAACTACATATCAAATCAAAGTCAATAATGATGGAAACAAAGAGGATACAATTAGTCTTTCCTATTCTTCAAATGATTGGGACGCTAGTTTCAACACAAATTCAATCACAATTCAGCCATTCTCAAGCCAAAATGTAATTTTATCAATTGAAACGGATAGTAATGTTGATTATGGAGACAATGACGAGATTACTCTAATGGGTACTTCAGGAAACTCAGGTGATGAAAAAGGAACTTTAGATTTAACCACATACGTTAGAGTGTTGTACGGGTTAGATCTTACAGCTACCACAGTGACTAAAACTGGAGAACCTGGTGATCAAATAATTTTTAATTTTAAGATCATGAATAAATGGTCTGAAAGTGTAAATTTTGAAATAACAAAAAAAGATTGGTATAGAGGAACTCTGGACAACAAACCAGACGCTGGATGGTCGCATACTGATGGAACGGGTACACTAGATGCCTTTGAAGAAGTAACAACTTCGAGTTCTAATAGTCTCAAAGTTTCTATATCATCAAGTGCCGATGCTGGAGAAGTGGTAACTATTATTGTAGTTGCTAAAGTTTCTAATGATAACGATCTTATTGGAGCAATCGAAACTGAAATAGAGGTGCGAGTCGAAGGAAATTATGAAGTCCAACTGCTCTTACCTCAAAGCGATCAAATAAATTTAGATGCAGGAAAATCTATTAGCACTTCAAACTATGTCAAAGTGAAGAACTTTGCTAAAGTTAGTGATTTAATTACAGTAACTGCAACATGGGAAATTGGGGGCAATGACTGGGATTTAGACATTAATTCTCCAATTATAATCGATGCAAGCGGTGAAAAAGAAGTATATATTACAGTAAAAGCTCCTGAAAGTGCAATAGACAATCAAGCTATATTAAAAATTAGAGTGACCTCTGGTGGTGACAATACACAATTTGATGAAAAAAGCATCACTTTTGCAGTTAACTCTGCTGCCAATACAGCAGGTCCCGAAACTGAAAAATTAGATGAAGAGGGAAGCTTCCCAATTGATCCTATTTGGCTGGTTTCAATTGTTCTTATAATTGGTTTAGGAAGTGCTGCGGTCTTTGGTTTACAACAACGATCAAAGGGGGCATTTGGAGGTTCTGAAGAAACTTCAAATGATTTCAGTGATGAATGGGCAGGTATGGAAGGAAATACTGGCGCTCCACCACCTCAACCTATGGCTCCACCTCAACCTGTAGCTCCACCTCAACCTGTAGCTCCACCACCAGCTCAGGCACCGCCTCAACCTATGGTGCCACCTCCAGCAGCTGAAGCACCTCCAAGTATGGCTGCAATTCCAGAACCTACAGCCCCACCACCACCTCAAGCACCACCACAACCTGTGGCGCCACCTCCTGCTGCTGCGGCACCGACAATCTTGACTATTACAGTACCCGATGGAGTCGTGGCTGGACAACAAATACAAATTAAGGCCCCAACTGGACAATTAGTGAATGTGAAAGTTCCTGACGGATGTGGCCCTGGCTCTCAATTCAAAATACAAATTTAAGCAGGCGTGGTCTAGTCTGGTATGACTAGGGGTTTCCAACCCCTCAACCTGGGTTCAAATCCCGGCGCCTGCACCAAATTTGTGGTAAAAGAATTTATAATAGCACATATAATTTAGGAAATATGAAATACTTGTCCATTTGGGTTATTAGCATCCTTATTTTTTCAGGTTGTTTAGATTTTCTTGATGAAGAAAATGAAAACGGAGCACCCGTAGCCGTAATCAAAATTGAAGGAAATTCACCCTTTGAACCAGATACTGACATTATTTTTTCAGGTAAAGGGAGTAGCGATCCGGACAATGATATTCTAGAATACTACTGGGATTTTGACAAAAATGATGGAAAAGATGAAAATAAAATAGGGCAAATTAGTGACTATGGGAAAATTATTCACTATTATTCAATAGAAAATACCTATACTGTAACTCTGACTGTAAGTGATGGAGATAAAACTACCTCGGCTACAAAAAATATTAAAATTGAACAAAGTTCAAGTGATATTAGAGCCGTAGTTACTACTAACGACAATACTGAATCTGTAATGGATGGTGTAGAGCAAATAAGCTACAGCTTTTCAGCCTCCAACTCAGAATCTGATAGTGAAATAATAAAATATGAATGGGATTTTTCATATGATTCTTCAGAAGGTTTTACTGTTGACCAAGAATCAACAAGTCCTGAAATCAATGAAAAATTTGATTCCGGACTATATACGGTTAAAGTCAGAATTACTAATGAGATGGGAGAAAATGATGAATCCAGTTATTCTGATGATATTGATTTGAAAATAAATTATGATTATGAAACTACGAGAACTATAGATACTGGACAGCAGGAACACACATTCCAACTTTATGGACTACCTGCAAGATATATTAGAGCAACATTAGAATACGAAAGTAATTCGGTACATACAAAAGATTTAGATCTATATTTGTATAATACTACACAAGATAGAAATCCAGATGATAGTGATGATGAACATGTAGACAGTAATACTACGCACAATAATGATGAAATTGAACAATTAAATATTATTGAAATGGATTATTACAATAATACTGATCGATCCTGGTTTGATGAATCTCATGAGCTAGGAGATTGGACTGTTGTTATTGATCATGAAAGGACTGGATCCTCTGAATATACTCTTAGAATTGAAGTCATTTATTGGGAATAATTGAGTATAAAGTGTTTGAAATTATTAAACCATGCCTGAATTGTAATTCATTTGTTCTAAAACCCAAAACGGATTTAAAGCTAAATTTAGAAGATATTATTGAAACTATTGAAGAAAGAAAATTTATTATAAAAGTATACACTGGATCTATGCTCTCTATATTTAAAGAATGTAAAATAAATATTTATATTTCTGGAAAAGTAGTTATTATTACAAAAGATTATGAACTAATCAAGAAAATTGAAAAAGAATTGAGCAGTATTTTATATCCTTATATACAATCTGAAAAAATGCAGAGCGAGGAAAATTGAAATCTGAACCATTTGTATCCATTGTAATTCCAACAACCGGAAAAGTGAAATTTATAAGAGGATTAGTAGAAAGCGTGATTAAATTAGATTATCCAAAAAATAAATTTGAATTGATTCTTATAGGTGATGAAAACACAGATTTGATAGAAAAACACTCAAAAATAGCCATTAAAAATGGAATAAAAACAATATTAATTTTTGAGCCAGTACCTGCAGGTCTAAAGAGAAATATTGGAAGTAAAAAAGCTACCGGTGAATTAATTGCATTTACTGATGATGACACTATTCTACGAGAAGATTGGATTAAAAATGCGGTGAAACATCTAAAACAAAACGAAGATTATGTAGGTGTAGGGGGGCCTAATTTTACCCCTAAACAGGGCTTACCTTTTGCTAAAGCAGTTGGGAGAATTTTTGGTTCGAAATTTCTTTTTTCATTTAGATACACTATCGGTCATGCTAAACCAAGAGAAATTGCACATAATCCTACATGTAATTATATTATCAAAAAAGATATTGTTAATAAAATAAAATTCCATCCTAACTTATGGCCCGGTGAAGATGTCGAATTTGATATTCGTGTTCTGAAATCTGGAAATAAAATCCTATATTCACCTGATGTTGTAGTATGGCACCATCGCAGATCTCGACCTAGTGCATTTCTAAAACAAATGTTCAATTATGGTAAAACAAGAGCCCAAGTTACAAGAATGCATCCAAGCAGTTTTGATATGCGATACTTCGCATTTGTTTTTGCATTTATTTTT
>MDSW01195534.1_pt1 | contig 11120 bp, 9 predicted proteins | sample 811171 | NCBI WGS metagenome assembly MDSW01 (sample SAMN05326641, study PRJNA326480) | marine metagenome | isolation source: seawater | place: Atlantic Ocean: North West | collected 2012 | reverse complement strand
TGGTAGTATAACGACAAGCCATAGATCTCGTCCGGCATATAATAGTGCTCTTATAGAGGCTAGTTTTATCATTTTGTTAGAAACAGAAAAGAAACGATTATATGATATTTTTTCGATTTCTCTAAAATCTTTGATGGATATAGATGCAATTATTAGCATTGTTAATGTTAAGATTCCGAGTACAAAAAAACTAAATTTAAATGAAAAATAAGTCAGTAGTATACTGCCTGTGAGTAAGCCAAGTCCTTTGGTCGTGTCTTTTCCGCCAATTAAAATATTAGCGGCGTGTTTACGTTTAGGAATATGACGAAGATAAGATGTACTTGTTGTTTTTATTAATTCTTTGGCAATTCCTCTGGTTCCTCTAAGACTATTAATAAGGATAATGCTAGCCCATAGTGGTCCATATCCAATGCCTAAGTAGCCCCAACTGGCAATACTGTGTAATAGTAATGCAATTAAAAATGCGATTCTGTAACCAAAGCGGTTAATAAAAAATCCGGCATTCATACTGGTGATCAATCCAAAAAGTTCAAATATTACAAATAATAGTGCAATTTTAGTTGCATTAAGCCCCATTGATGCAAAATATAATGGAATAATAATTCGAGCTGCGCCTTCACAAAAGGTTGATATCCAATAGCTGAGTGTAATTATTTTATACTGAGACACTTTTTCTCCAAAAATTAGGATTATTATTAATATTTAGTATTACATTTTCCCTTTTTTTTTAAGTTTTAAACCTGATTTTTTTATTTTTTACTGATTAAATTTTTTTCATGCTATTTTTTTTGTAATTTTAACGATATATGTTATATGAATGATTTTGTTGTACTATTTTTACTTTTTACATTTTTTAAATGTTTAATGATGGTGAAATGTGGGTATACCATTAGTATAGTAATTAAATTGATTGCAATAATTCAATGTAGTCAAAAAAGGGGGACATATTTTGTTTGATGAAAGTTTTCAGGATGCGATTCGAGATGCAAATAAAAGTTTAAGTGATTTGATTTTAATTTCGAAAATGAAGTATACGATGAGTTTTGGTGAGTTTACAATTCAATATGATTTTTATCTTAATTAATTTATGGGATTGTGGCAAAATAGAAAAATTCGATTGATTACGATGTTGCTAAAGGGTTAAGATTTTCAATTTATCGCCTGAGGCGGTGGTGCGGAGCACCATAACGAAAGTGAAAATTGTGAAGGTTAGGCTTTTCGCGATAGAGCCTTTATCACTGATAGAGCCATGATATATTTACCATCATTATTTAATGATGACGTATTTCCATGTGACATTGGGATTTGATATTTTATGCTTTATTTAGGGTATGTTTTGGGGTTATTGGGGTCAAAAAAATAAATAAATAATGATTGAAAGCGGGGGCATTTTTTTCTAAATATTTGTTGAAGTGAAAAATGAATTAACTTTGATTTGATACCCATCATGATTAGGATGGGTTTTTTATAAAAATAAGGATGAAATCGTTTTTGTTTTTGGTAACCGATGGGCATGGTTTGAAAGTTTCCTTGTCCTTTTAAGATAATGAGGTCTGCTTTTTGGTACTCGGATTGGTAGTCTTCAGATATTGTGCTTATTGTTTTGCCAGGCATTGATGATCCATTATGAATTAGTTTTAATACATTAAGGTTACGATAGGGAATGCTCCAGTTTAATAATTCTGAATTCATGATTGCTTTGAGTTCTGTTAATGTTATATCGTTTAAACAGGGATTTTTTTTGGCTACTAGGGTAATAGCATGTCCGTTTTGTAATAATTCTTCTACGAGTAGTAAATCAAAATAAATTTCACCGGAATTGTCGAGTTCATATATAATGTTTTGGGGCCCTTTATTTAATATTGTGTTGATTGATCGAGTGTGAAATATTCCTAATAGGGGTTCAATAAATGAGGCGAGGTCGTTACTGGCCATAATTTCATTAATTTCGAGTGGAAACCCTTTTAGAAATGTCTCTGCTTCATTTTCAAAAGAGTCGATCCAGTTGGCTCTTGTTGCTAAAAAAAATAGTAGTGTTAATTTATCTTTTCGTTTAGCGATGTCTGTTTTTAGTTGGTCATATAGGAGTGAACATTGCTTGTTCTGTTCTTTTTTATGGTCGTAATAAATATCAGTATGACCTTTAATATGTTTGAAATAAGTGGTTAGGGAGTAGCCAATGATATTTAAAAAGTCTGAAATGGGTGCATTTGCGATTTCTGTAGGGTGTGTTTTTACTAATTTTTTTAGTTTGGTCATAAATGTTATTTTTGTTTTTTTGAGTTCGGGGTCATTATTCCAATTAAGCGTTTTAAAATAGTCTTTTTCGATTAATTGGAGTGTATTTTTAATGATGTGAGGCCATATAAGCACTTTCCATAATGGATTTGATAATAGCTTACTTAATATAATTATAATTCGATGGATATTGTTTTTATAATAACTTCCTAATCGATAATAGTTGTTGAAATAATGGGGTGTGGGTTCGTTTAATAGCCAGTTGTAGTTGGTGTGATTGTTATTTTTAATGTTTTTTGTAAATTTGTACCATTCTTTATTGAGTAGTTCATTTAATTTTTCTGTACTCATTTTAGGGGGATGTTACTGGTGTTTGAGTTTTAGTGCTTGGAGTGCTAAAAAATAACTATGTTTGCCAAATCCGCTTATTTGACCGATACATACGCTTGCGATCATGGAATGATGTCGAAATGATTCTCTTTGATAGATATTAGATAAGTGAACTTCGATAACAGGGATTGAAATAGCGGCAATTGCATCTCTAATGGCGACACTAGTATGCGTGTAGGCGGCTGCGTTGATGATGATACCATTGTATGTTGTTGCCGCGGATTGAATGGTTGAGATAAGTTCTGATTCGGTATTATATTGTTCTGTCGTTGCAGTGATATTAAGTGATTCTGCATATTTTTTTATTTCTGAGTTTAAATTTTCAAGTGTCAGATTTCCGTATATATTGGTTTCTCGTGTACCGAGTAAATTTAAATTAGGGCCATGTAGAATTAATAGTGTTGTTTGATTCATTTTTTACTCCATTATAACGGATATTGCGTTTATTATCTCTTCTTTTGTTACGTCCTCTACACATTTTACGTTGCCGATTTGGGTAGGTAAGATAAATCTTATTTTACCATTGATGATTTTTTTATCATGTAGCATTCGGTTTAAGTAGTTTTCGGGATTTTGGTTGGATATTTTTTGCGGAAATCCTAGTGTTGAGAGTAGACTTGTTAGTCGATCTGCTTCGCTTTGGGGTAGCCATTGACGTTGGACGGCTATATGAGTTGCTGCCACCATCCCTAATGCGACACATTCACCATGCGTATATGTATGATAATCGTGTACGGCTTCAATGGCATGACCAATCGTATGGCCAAAATTAAGGATCATGCGTTGTTTCGATTCTTTTTCATCTTCACTTACAATGGTGGCTTTGTTTTGACATGAATGGGTAATTAATGTGTCCCATAGTTCGGGTTTTTGTTGGTAAGTTAACGTTGCAATTGTTGATTGTTGGGTTTCAATTAATTTAAATAGGGGTTCATTCATAATTACACCATATTTAATTATTTCGGCTAAGCCAGAGCGAATTTCGCGTGTGGGTAATGTGGTTAATGTATTTGTATCAATAATGACCATTTTGGGTTGATGAAATGCACCGATTAAATTTTTTCCTTTTGGGTGATTAATTCCGGTTTTTCCGCCAATTGCTGCATCAACTTGTGAAAGTAAAGTGGTGGGGACTTGAATGACTGTAATACCACGTAAATAAATTGACGCCGCAAAGCCGGTTAAATCTCCAATTACCCCGCCGCCAATTGCAATTAATGTATCGTGACGTTCGAGGTTCCATTCGAATAGTTGATCGAGTAATTGTTTAAGATTATTCCATGATTTAGCGGCTTCGCCTTCAATTACTTTATATTGAAAAAGGGTATACTTTTGGGGGGGCAGGGAGGCTTTTATTTTTTCTGCATAAGTTTGTGTTGATTCAGTGTAGATGAGTCCAATTTTTTTGCCAATGTTTAGTGGCGCTAGATAGTTGCTAAATTGGTTTAATGCTTGATTATCAATATGAATGGGGTAGCTTCTATTTTGCTCAAGAGGCACAATAATGGGTGTAATATTTTTATTGATCATTGTTTTAATTCTGTGATGATTGTTTGGATGACTGTTTCAATAGAGAGTGTGCTCGTATTAATTTCTAATGTGGCGGTGCGACGGTAGAGTGGTAATCGTTTATTAAATAATGTTTTGATTGTTGATTCATGGGTGTTATTGAGTAAGGGTCGGGTTTTTGTTTCATTTTCTATTCGTTTCATTAATTCGGGTAATTCTGCATGTAGATATATCACATCGCCACCTAATTGTTTAATTAATTGTTGGTTCTGTGTATTGGTAATAATACCACCTCCTGTTGCGATGATACTTGTTTGTGCCATCGATAAGTTACTTAATAGTTCGGTTTCCTGTTCTCTAAAATAACATTCTCCTTTTGTTTTGAAAATAGTTGTAATGGATTCATTTTCTTGACTTTCAATGGTACGATCACAGTCGATAAAGGGTATTTTATAGTGGGTTGCTAATTGTTGACCGATGGTAGTTTTGCCACTTCCCATGAAGCCAATCAGGATAATATGTTTATTCAACAGTGACACTTTTAGCTAAATTACGGGGTTGATCAACATCACAGTCTAATTTAATCGCAATATAGTAGGCGAGTAATTGTAAGGGAATGGCGACTAATAGTGGCGTGAGTTCCTCTGTGATATTTGGAATATAAATGACATCATCTGCTGTTTTTTGGATATCCTGGTTTCCTTCTGTTGCGACTGCAATGACTTTTCCTTTTCTTGATTTTACTTCTTGAATATTACTGATCATTTTTTCATAGGTTGATGTATTGGGTGCAATACAAACGACGGGAAGTTTGCTATCAATGAGTGCAATTGGGCCATGTTTGAGTTCGCCTGCTGCGTAGCCTGTGGCATGAATATAGCTAATTTCTTTTAGTTTTAATGCACCTTCTAGTGCGGAGGGATAATTAACACCGCGCCCGATAAATAGAAATTCTCGGCTAAGATAATATTTATTGGCAATTTTTTTGATGGCATCTTTTTGATCTAGGAGCTGTTCAATATAGTCTGGAATTTTGTTAAGTTCTGTTAATTTTTTAGTGAGTTCTTTTGATGTTATTTTTTTATTCAGGAGTGAGATATAGAGGGAAAATAGGTAAAGTGTTGTGAGTTGGGCCGTGTAATTTTTGGTTGATGCGACTCCAATTTCTTGGCCTGAATGACTGTAAATAACATCATTTGATTCTCTATCCATGGAACTGTTTTTGACATTAACAAATGAGAGTATTTTGAAAAATTTACTTTTGGCTTCTCTTAAGCAAGCAAGTGTGTCGGCTGTTTCACCGGACTGTGAAATGGCGATGATGATCGCAGTGCCTTGGTTAATAATTTGACGGTAACGAAATTCGGATGAAATATCGACTTCAGTTAAAATATGGGCCATGTTTTCGATCCAGTATTTACTAATTAAACCCGAATGCCATGAGGTTCCGCATGATTGAATAATAAAGCGATCTAATTTTTGATAGTTAATCGTTGATTTTTGTAAGCGTGAAAATACAATGGTATTTTTTTTGATATATTTATTTAATATTGTTCGAATGACTGTGGGTTGTTCAAAAACTTCTTTAAGCATGAAGTGGTTATAGCCTTTTTTTTCTGTTGTACTGGGTGACCAATCGATGTGAGTAATCTTTTTATTTATTTCTTTGTTTGTCCCATTTTTAATTGTTACTTTATTTTGGGTAATAATACCCATTTCATTGTCTTCTAGAAAAATGACATCTTTAGTATGGGTGGTAATGGCGTTGATATCAGAAGAGACGTAGTTTTCATTTTTACCAATTCCAATAATAAGGGGGCTTCCTTTGCGTGCAACAATAAATTGATCAGGCTGTGATTCAGCGATTACTGCAAGTGCGTATGCGCCTTTAAGGCGTTCGGTAGCCTGTTTGACAGCAGCATATAAGTCATCTTTAAAATAATGCTCAATGAGATGAGCGATGACTTCGCTATCGGTTTGAGATCTAAAAATAACCCCATTTTCACTGAGTTCTTTTTTGAGTTCATTAAAGTTTTCGATAATGCCGTTATGAACAATTGCGATTTTTTTATTTCCACTAAGTTGGGGGTGGGCATTTTTTTCGTTAGGGATGCCGTGGGTTGCCCAGCGGGTGTGGCCGATACCAATTGAACTATTAATGGTTAACCCATTTAAAACCGCACTTAATTGATATAATTTACCGGCACGACGCCAGCAACTGAGTTCATTGTTGGAAATAACGGCGATTCCTGATGAATCATAACCACGGTAACTGAGTCGTTCAAGACCGACGAGTAATACGGTGGTAATATCACGATCTCCTATATAACCTACAATCCCACACATTTATATTTGATCTCCTTTTTTTTGCTAGCTCTTTTGCTTATGTTTAATCATTATTTAATTAATTTTAAAAAATGAATTCTATATTATAGCAGATATTGTCAAGTAAAGTTTTTTGATTTTTTTGATTAAAGTCTGGATTTAATATCTAAACTTTGTCAAAATACACGAAGTATGGCACAAACTGTTAAATTAATTGTTGGTTTAGGGAATGCTGGAACGCAATATCAGCATAATCGTCATAATGTTGGGTTTATGGCGAATGATTTGATTGTTACTCAGTTAAATGCGAGTGCTGAAGCGGATGCGCATCATAGTGTTTTATATTCAACCCAGTTAAATTCAGTACGGGTAGTGATTGCTTACCCGCAAACGTTGATGAATGGATCGGGTCGGGCTGTTCAGGCGTTGATGGCCTATTATAAGATTGCCGTTGCGGATGTTTTGGTGATTTGTGATGACTTTGATTTAAATTTAGGGATTCTTCGTCTTCGTGAAAAAGGGACTGCAGGTACGCATAATGGGTTGAAATCTGTTATTCAAGCGGTTGGCATGAATTTTCCACGTTTACGGATTGGGATAGGGCCTTTGCCGTTTCATTATGCAGTGACGTCTTTTGTGCTCAATAATTTTAGAGATTGTGAACGTCGTGATTTAGGTCCTGTTTTGGAAAAGGCAGGTGTGGTGGTACAGCGCTGGCTAAATGCTGAACCGTTTGTTGATATTCAACAGTTTGCGAATACGATAACTGATATTAGCTAAGTGGCTGTTGATCGAGTTGTTGTTGGTGATTTTATTGAAACGCAGATTCGTAATTCGATTATTGGGTTGGATATTGATTTAGTCTCAACTATAGATTTACGGCGTTGTTTAGTACGACAGTTAGAACGGGTAGCAGAGGGAGATTTAAACCGTTGGTTTAGTGCATTAGCTGGTTTATTGCAGGATGATAGTCAGTTAGAATTAACTTTACAGGCATTAACACCGTGGCGAAAAGGACCGTTTCAATTGGGTAATGTATTTCTTGATGCGGAATGGGATTGTCGGCTAAAATGGCAGCGTTTGCTGGCTTCTGGGGTTAAATTTAAGGATAAACGAATTTTGGATGTAGGATGTGGTAATGGTTATTTTTTATTCCAGTTAGCACAATTACAGCCTTTAGTTGTGGTGGGTTTGGATCCTACTATTTTGTTTTTATTTCAATTTCTTGTTGCTCAGCATTATTATCAAGCTGATGCTGTTGTGATGCTGCCCTTGGGCTATCAGGATTTATCAGAGTTGTTGATGGTTCCTGATTTATTAATTTGTATGGGGGTTTTGTATCATCATCGTGATGGGATGGGTTTATTACGGCGTTTATGGGAGGCATTGCCAGTAGGGGGTGAATTGGTATTAGAGACATTGGTATTAGATGCTGTTGGGGATGATATTTTGGTTCCTCAAGGACGTTATGCGAATATGCGTAATGTTTATCAGATTCCGACTATTACATCATTGGTGTCACAATTACGTGAGTCACAGTTTCGTGATATTCGGGTGCTTGATGTGACAAAAACAATGGTTCAAGAACAACGGGTTACGCAATGGTCTAGCTCAAAATCTTTGGTTCATTTTTTAGATCCTGATGATGAGACATTGACACTGGAAGGGTATCCAGCACCGGTGCGGGCAATGGTAGTGTGTTGTAAGTAATAAAAGGGGTAATGGTGAGTTGATTTAGCAAAAAAGGGTTGTTAAAAGGGGTTTGTTCATGTAAATTATGGATGTCCGAGCCAGCTTAGCTCAGTTGGTAGAGCAACGCACTTGTAATGCGTAGGTCGGGGGTTCGACTCCCTTAGCTGGCTCCACTTTTTATTTAATTGTGGCCTTGTAGCTCAGTCGGTAGAGCAGGGGACTGAAAATCCCTGTGTCGGTGGTTCGATTCCGCCCGAGGCCACCATTAAATTTAATTGTTCTTCAGTTATTTTAAGTGTGTGGGTTTATAATTTTGATGATATTTTTGATCTCGTTTACTGAGCCTATAATATCATTTGGATTGATTATAAATACTTGATTGTTTTTTATTAACTTTTGTCCATTTTGATTGATTACTGTTGTTAAATCAGTTGATTTGTTGATTTTATTTAATGTCTTTTTGTTGCTTTTTCTAAGTTCCTCAATCAATTCCCTTTTAATCGTTTTTAATTCATAGATGGATTGATAGGTGGGTTGTTTTTTGGGTTGGGCTGTTGTTTGAACTAATTTTTTTTGTTGTCTGAATGGCTTTACTGCTGCTTCTGCTTTTGCTTTCTGTGCTGCTTCTGCTGCTTCTTTTTGTCTTGCTGCTGTTTTTTTGTCGTGAATTATTGTTTTGAATTTATTAATTGAATCTCGCAATTCCTTTATTTTTGTTAAATCGTTATCATTTAGCGTTTGTTTTTGTTGAATTGATTTTTTTTTCAATGCGACTTTTTCTAATTCTTTTCTTGATTCATCATCCAGATTATATGCATCTTGAAAAATTTTACGGAGGTCATCTGCTAATCCTTTTTTTGCTGCTGTTGCTTTTTCTGCTGCTAGTCTTGCTGGTGGTCTTTCTCCTACTGCTGGTCGTGCTATTCGTTCTGCTGCTTGTGCTGTTCTGTTTACTGCTCGTGCTGGTGCTTCTGCTACTGTTGCTGTTTGGTTTATTTCTTGTGTTGATGCTGTTTGTCTTGCTGACGGTCTTTGTCCTACTGCTGGTCGTGCTGGTGCTTTTAATATTGATTCATTTGCGTCTGCTATTTTTTTTGCTCTTTTCATTATTTCATCTGCGGGTATGAAATAATAATCTTTTATATCATTTATTTTTTCTCGGCTATGAGGTAAACTTGGGTTATAATTAAACCACTCGTCTAATTCCTTTTCTATATATAAATTAATTATGGGTTCTTTGTTTGAATTTTCTGTATAAATCAATACATATTGACCTTGATTTTCTTCGGTTATTTTATCCCATGTAATTAGACATTGTATGTTTTTTGAATCTTTACGTTCTTCGATTGTTTCTTTCATTTTTTCAATTAATGTTTTATATTCTTCATATTTTTTATTTTCCATATTTTCAATTTTAGTTTTAGTACTTTTGTATAAATTTTTTATTATTTCCCTTTTTTGATTATTAGTATCAGACGAAGGATTAACCCTTCTTCTATCTGTATTTTCTCTTGCTGATGCATATGATCGTGCTGATGCTGTTCTTGCTGCTGATGCTGCTCTTGCTGCTGTTCTTGCTTGGTTATTTCGTCCTGTTTCGTCTATTTGTCTTTGTCTTTCTGCTCTTTGTATTTCTGATTGAAAATTAGAAATACTTATTGTATATATAGGCATAATTATTTCTCCTTAATTTTAATTTTTAATCATTTTAAGATTAAATTATTTTTTTATTTTTAATTAAATTTAAAAAGCATCCTAAAATATTGCTTAATTTATTTTTCCCTTTTTTGATTTTTTTACAACTATTTATATTGATTTATTTAATATCCTTTGCTAGATAATATAAAACCGCTTTATATTTCTAGTGCTTTATATTTAAGCATTATGTTTAGTTGCTTTAATTGTATTATCGATTTTTTTTTAATTTTATTTCACTTAAATATATTGAAATTTTCTGTTGTATCTAATTGAGATTACACTATTGTCCGGTTTAGCTAAAAATCTAGGCATAATCTGAGTACAAATATTTATTTGGAGATTAAAATAGGGACTGTCGCAAAACAGAAAAAATTGATCGATTGCGATGTCGCCAAAGGCATAAGATTAGCAATTTATCGCCTGAGGCGGTGGTGCAGAGCGACATCAATCAAACACAGTATGAAAAGTCCTTACTCTCTCGGATTATTAATGAAACCTGGTGGCGTCTTTGCGGGCTTTTTCAGCTGCGCGTGTGAATGTTCTTATATCTTTGTAAGCGGTGTTATTTTCAACTGCATATAATTCTTTAAGTTTTTCTTTAATTAATTCTTCAAGTTTTTCTTTAATTGCATTTTGCGGGCTTCTTCAGCTGCGCGTGTGAATGTTCTTATATCTTTGTAAGCGATGTTATTTTCAATTGCTTCTAATATTGCATTTTGCGGGCTTCTTTAGCTGCGCGTGTGAATGTTTCTATATCTTTGTAAGCGATTTTATTTTCAATTGCTTCTAATTCTTTAAGTTTTTCTTTAATTAATTCTTCAAGTTGATCTTTTTTTGGTTTTAAATTTCCTAGAGCTTCTAAAGCATTTATAACTTCAATTTCTTTTTTTATAAATTTTAATGCGTTTGTATTCGTCTCAAATAATATTTTTTCCAAATTCAAATATATGTCTTTTTTCTCCTTTGGTTTCTTTTTAAATTTATATTTATTTAAAGCTTTTTCTATATTATTTCTATCTTTTATATTTTTATAGCTTTCGAATTTATTGTAATTGTTCTCTTTGAATTTATAAATAGTTACTTTGATTCTTTTGATTGAATATTAGAGATTATCAAAATCATCGTTAGCTGTACGATTCAATATTGTAATTTCACCTTCTATTTTTTGGTTTTTTTTCCATAATGTATTGTAATTATCTTCTATTTCTTTTTCTAGTTTTTGTAGTGTTTTTTCTGTTATTTCTGGTCTTGCTGCTGCTGCTGCT